>Ga0224529_1001580_pt1 | contig 13192 bp, 10 predicted proteins | sample CBST50metaG_FD_179893 | JGI IMG/M metagenome (GOLD analysis project Ga0224529, IMG submission 179893) | Peat soil microbial communities from Stordalen Mire, Sweden - C.B.S.T50 | ecosystem: Environmental > Terrestrial > Soil > Wetlands > Peat | place: Sweden: Norrbotten County, Stordalen Mire... | reverse complement strand
GCCTGCAACCGCGGTGCGCATCCCGGCCAAACCGGCCACCCTGCCCCGGACTTCACCGTCTCCGATGGCTCGACCACCATTCACCTCGCCAACTACCGGGGCCAGATCGTCCTGCTCAACTTCTGGGCTACCTGGTGCCAACCTTGCGTGATGGAGCTGCCCTCCCTGCTCGATCTGCACCACGACCAGCCCAACCTCGCCATCCTGGCCGTCAGCATCGACGAAGACCCCGACGCCTACAGCCACTTCATCGCCCGGCGCCGCGTTGACCTGATCACCGTCCGCGACCCGAATGAAACTGCCGCCAAGCTCTTCCACACGGACATGTGGCCTGAAACCTACGTCATCGACCGCAAGGGCGTCATCCGCCGCAAGTTCGTCGGTGCCCAGGACTGGTCCAATCCCGAAATCCGCGCCTTTCTCAAGAGCCTCTAGTTGCCTGCAATCCAAATGCACTTGTTCCGGGTCTCGCTTCTGAGACCCGGAACCAAATTCCACCTGATACCCGTTCCCTCCATCGCTTTCAGTACCGCACCTTGGTATCATTCCTTTATGACCACGGTGGAAATTCTTTTTCGCTACGCCACACCGCCCAGTGACTCCGTGACTTTCGCCCTCGCCAGCGCGCGCGACGTATACGGCATCCGCAGCCTCCGTTTCGATCGCGAAGCCCGCACTTTGTGCGTAGAGTACGACGCCACCCGCCTCAATGCCGCCACGGTCGCCAAGCTCGTCGGTCAGGCTGGTCTCGATGTTTCCGAGATCCTGCCGGTCGCTCAACCCGCACCCTCTCCGGAGCCAGTACCCGCATCCTGATCTGGGAATTGCGTCGCATGCAAAACCCTGTTAATCTGTCTTTGGTCGTGATGAACGACAGCGTGTGCGCCTATAGCTCAGCTGGATAGAGCGTCTGGCTACGAACCAGAAGGTCGGGAGTTCGAATCTCTCTGGGCGCACCATTTAAATTAGAAATTTAGTACACTTCAATCAAATTCCACAGTAATTAAGCCCACGACAAAACGATCTGTGGCTTATTTTGTCGTCGACTCCCTGAGAACTGTTTCCCTACTTTTCTTTGCGGCCCCCGTTCGCTCAATGGCTCGTTTCCGTCCGGGATAACCCCATCCATTTCTGTCTGTACTCTCGTATTCACAATCAGCTATATTGACTGCGTGACGGACCGGAAATGCCCGATTCCCTTCGGAAAGTTCGCCGGGCCAGCAAGATGCACCCTGCGGTTCCACTGGATATCGACTTCTCTCTTTTAACGGCTCAAGATCCACGACGCTTCCGCGACGGCGCTAGCTTCAAGGATCGGACAACAAGCAGGTTCATGGCTGAAAACCCCGGAGGGTCTGATGAAGATTACCGACACGATCGAATCCGTGCTCAAGAACAAAGAAGACACCGCGGTCCTATCGATTGCTCCCGAACAGACCGTCTATGAGGCTCTCGAGAAGATGGCGAAGTACGACGTTGGCGCCTTGCTGGTCCTTTCCGACCATCGCTTGGTCGGCATTCTGTCCGAGCGTGACTACGCGCGCCAGGGAGTCCTCTTGGGTCACCCCTCCAAGGAAACCCCGGTCCACCAGATCATGACCAGTCCTGTTCTCTTCGTCAGTCCGCAGCACACCGTGGATGAATGCATGTCCCTAATGACCGAACACCACTTTCGCCATCTCCCGGTCCTGCAGGAGGACACCGTCGTCGGAGTCATCTCCATCGGAGACTTGGTGAAATGGGTGATCTCCGGCCAGGCACATACCATTCAGGCCCTGGAGGGCTACATCACGGGAACCTATCCCGGGTAAAACTTGCCAGGTAACAGGCATCACTCAGCCCCATTACCTGGCTCGTCACCAGGAACGGCCATCGCCGGAGCCGCACTCGCGTACATGCTACGGTTTGAACTCCACGCTCATCTCCACGTCCACAACACCCTGCACAGGCAGCTTGTCGCTCGATCCACCAGCCAGCACACGCACCTGTTCCCTTTCGACGCGCCAAGCATGGCGCACCGCATCCCAATACGCCAGGTCGCGCGGCTTCAGGTCCAGCGTCACCGTCCTCTCCGCTCCGGCCTCTATCCGCACGCGCTTGAATCCCTTCAACTCCAGCTTGGGACGGTCGGCCAGGGAACCCAGGTGCTGCACATACATCTGCACCACCTCATCCCCCGCCCGGCTGCCCGTATTCTTCACCTTGACCATCACCTGGACCATGCCTTCCGCTGCCACCTTGGGCGTGCTCACGCTCAGTCCCTCGTAGGCGAAGCTCGTGTAGCTCAGCCCGTAGCCGAACGCATAGAGCGGCTTCTGCGTGCTATAGAGATACGTGCGCCCGTGGGTCAGGTCATAGTCCAGCATGGGTAGCAACTGCGCGTCGCCAGTGGGCCAGGTCTGGGTCAGCCGCCCGGCCGGCGAGTAGTCGCCAAACAGAACGTCGGCCAGCCCGTGTCCTTCTTCCTGGCTGTTGTGCGTCATGTGCACAATCGCCGGAAGGTTCTGCTGGCTCCACACAATCGCGTACGGAAAGCTGGCGCGCAGAACTTCAATCGTTCGCGGATTGGCAGCAAGGACCTGTCTCACCAATGCTTCCTGCTCCAACACAATGGTCCTGCGGTCTACATCTTCCTTGCCGTTGGAAGGCGTCGGGCACACGTCCCAACCCGCGTTGCATTCGGGATGATTGCCCACCACCACAATCGCCGCATCCGCCATGCGCGCCAGTTCCATAGCCTTCACCGCATCGGAGCCGTCGTCATACAGCACATTCACGCCCGGTCCCGCGGCCTCGCGAATCCCTTCCAACGCGCTCACGGTGTAGGGCGGCGTGCCGCTATACCAATCCAGCAGCACCTGGTCGGCCCACGGCCCGATCACAGCAATGGTCTTCAACTTGCTTCTATCCAGCGGCAGCGCGTGATTCTCGTTCTTCAGTAGCACAATCGATTCGTCCGTTGCCCGCCGCGCCAGCGCCTTGCTCTGCTCCATCTCCCACGGCGCGAGCAAACCGCCTCCTTCCCGGCCAATCCGCTCATAGGGGTCCACGCCCGGCGGATCAAACTCGCCCAGCCGCAGAAACACGCGCATCTCATTCTTCAGCGCGGCATCCATATCCGCCTCGGTCAGGAGCCGATCCTGCAAAGCCTTGTACAGATCGTCGATGTAGGTGTCGAGAAAGTTGTTGATCCCCGCCTTCACCGCAGCTGCCACGCCGTGTTCCCTGTTGGGGAAGCTCTTGTGCGCGGTGATCAACAGCCCCAAAGCGCCACCGTCTGAGCAGATCAGCCCGTTGTTGCCCCACTCCGGAATCATCACCTTCTTCAGCACCGGGTGGATCAGCATCGGCGTGCCATTCCAGGAGTTATAGGCCGCCATCACCGCCCGCGAACCGCCCTGCTCAAAGCCCATGCGGAAGGGCACCGAGTAGTACTCGCGAAACAGCCGTTCGCCGAAATTGGAGGAGGTAAACGCCCGCCCGTTCTCGTTTTCATTGGCCAGGAAGTGCTTCATCAGCGATGCGGCCTGCCAGTGCAGCGGATCGGGTCCTTGCAGTCCTTGTGCAAAGGCCACCGTCAGCGTCCCGACCAGAAACGGATCCTCTCCATACGACTCCTCGGTCCGGCCCCAGCGCGGATCGCGGCTTAAATCGGCATTGGGCGCGCGCACCACGACGCCACCCCGGTTATAGAGCGGATTCTGGTAGTCGTAGCGCGCCTCGAAACCTTCCAGCGTGGCAATCTTTTTCAGTAGTTCCGGGTCCCAGGTTGCACCCAACCCTTTCTCCTGCGGAAAGGTCGTCGTCGGCAGCGGTTGCAGCCCCTTGCCGCCCCACTCCGCCGGCCCGCCCAACGCCAATCCATGCAATCCCTCCACCTGACCGGAGAAAACAATGCCCAGCCGCGGAATCTTCGGGTGGTCCGACATCAAAAGTATTTTCTCTTCCACGTCAGCCTGCCCAGCAGGTCGGCGATTCGCTGGTCGTCGCCCAGCCGCGGGTCCCGGAATGGAAAATCCGCCTGGGCAGGAGCCACACGCGCCACTCCTGCCGCGATCACCAGGAATCCCGCCAAAGTCCTCATCCAATGCCGCAGCCGCATCGCTGTTCCCTCTCCAATTCGAACAGCGCAGATTACCATAGCGGTACTCGTCTCGATCTCACGTAAATCGTTTGAGGTGCTTTTCGGGCCCAAACGCAAAAAAGCGAAGCGCCTGTGCGCTCCGCTTTTTTGCTCAGATCTTTTCAGATCCTCAGTACAGCCTGAAGTTCACCTCGACGGTAATCATCACCGGGACCGGCGTCCTGCCATCCTTCATGGCCGGCCTGAATTTGTATTTCCTGACCGCTTCCAGAGCCTTTTCGTCGAGCCCCATGCCCAGCGTGCGGATTACCCGCGGATTCTGCGGATTCCCTTGCGCGTCCACGATTAGTGAAATCAGGCAGACGCCCTGGTATTTAGCCCGTCGTGCTTCGTCGGAGAACTCCGCTTCGACGCTGTTCAACGCCACTGGCGCTGATACTCCACCACCCACGTGATACAGTCCGCCGCCGGCGCCACCGCCGTACCCCGGCCCGTAGCCATTCCCTGTACCCGAACCCAATCCGCCGCCCGATCCCGAGCCCATGCCGCCACCCGAGCCCGATCCATTCGACGCCAGAGTCACATTGGCCGAACGGGTCACGCCGATATTCGGCAGCATTGGGTTGTCAGGCAGGGTAATGTTCTTCTGCACATCGATCGCCGCCTGCATCGGCAGCAACGGATGGTCGATCGTCTGCACCTGCGGAGGGACGATCGGATTCTTTTCAATCTTGGGCAATTTGCCCTTGATCGGATCCACCATGCTGTGGTCGCCACCGCCACCGCCACCACCGTTGGCGCTGCCGGCCTTGGGCGCTGTAGGCTGCCACGTCCCCACGTCGATATCGGTGGAGTGCAGCTTCTGCTGCTGGACCGTGTCAATGATTTTTCTGACGCCGAAGATCAGCAGAGACGCCAGGATCGCCACGTTGATCGTGGTCGAGATGCCAATGGCCCAGGGATTCGGCTTCACCGCCATCCGGTCAGGAACCGGTATCGGCGTCGAAGTCAACTCCAGTGGTGGCATGTTGGGTGGAAAGAAAACGTCGTGAATGCTCTCGTAGAGTCCGGCCCAGATGGGCTTGTCCTCAACCGGAAAACAAAACATGGGGTCGAGTTCGCCGCCGTCGGCATGAGCCGCGGTAGCCTGGGATTCCGTGTCTGATGTTGTCAGTAGCTCGTTTGCCATAGTTGCTGCAGAATCTGGGTCCTTCGCTTGCTCGGACGCGAATCTCACCGCATCGCAACCCATCGTCTCATTATGCTCGACTGCACCCAAACTTGTCTCGGACCCAGCCAACCTGCACATCTGGTCCTCGGGTTCCGCTTGAGTAAGGGTTCCCATACACAATAGACGACGGACGCCCCGCGTAGTTACCTGAAATTTCTTTCTGCCTCCGTTTACACTAGGAAATGAACCAGTTCGTACCATCCCAGGGAGTGACAATGTCCTCAGCGCCGGAGTTGAAGGCGACTCTTACTTTGCCTTATACCGCCTTCCCAATGAAGGCGAATCTGCCCCAGAATGAACCGCTTCGCCTAGCTCGTTGGGCCTCAATGCGCCTCTACGAAGAGCTGCGCAAGGCTGGCGCAGGCCGCCCTGCCTACCTGCTTCACGACGGCCCGCCCTACGCCAACGGTCCCATTCACCTGGGCCACGCCCTCAACAAGGGGCTCAAGGATTTTGTCGTCAAGTCCAAGACCATGGCTGGCTTTGACGCTCCCTATGTCCCCGGCTTCGACTGCCACGGCTTGCCCATCGAGATCAAGGTGGACGAGCATCTGGGTCGCAAAAAGCTCGAAATGCCGGTTCCCGACGTGCTCGAGGCTTGCCGCGCCTACGCGCAGAAGTACGTTGACCTGCAAACCTCGCAGTTTGAGCGCATTGGCTGCTTCGGCCGCTGGAACAAGCCCTACAAGACCATGGACCGTGCCTATGAGGCTCACACCCTCGAAGCCTTCTACGGCTTCCTGGAAAAGGGCTTCGTCTTCCGCGGCCTCAAGCCCGTTTACTGGTGTATCCACGACCGTACCGCCCTGGCCGAGGCCGAGGTCGAGTACGACATGCACACCAGCCCCTCGGTCTATGTCCGCTACCGGCTCACCAGCGACCCCGAGGCCCTCGATCCGGCCCTAGCCGGCAAGCAGGTGTCAACCATCATCTGGACCACCACGCCGTGGACCCTCCCTGCGTCCCTGGCCGTAGCCTTCCATCCCGACTTCGAGTACGTGGCCCTGGAAGCAACCACGGGTGATGCCTGCTGCCCGCACACAGAGATTTACATCGTTGCCGCCGAACTGGCCTCCTCTGTTACGGAAAACTGTCGGTTCGGCGCTACCAAGGAACTGGCCCGCTTCAAGGGCAGCCAGCTTGAGCGCGCCACTTTCCAGCATCCGTTCCTCGATCGCAGCATCCTGGGCGTGCTGGCCACCTACGTCACCGCCGACACCGGCACCGGCGCGGTGCATACCGCTCCCGCTCACGGCGCGGACGATTTTTATACCGGTGTCCGCTACAATCTCGACCCCATTTGCCGTGTCGATACCACGGGCCACATCCATGTGGACCCGGCCGCCTGGGATCATGCCGCTCCGCCCGCCTTCGACGGCCTGAAGGTCTGGGCCGCCAACCCGGTGATCATCGCCATGCTGGAAGAGCGTGGCGCGCTGCTGGCCTCGCAGGACCTGAATCACTCCTATCCGCACTGTTGGCGCTGCCACAAGCCGGTCATCTACCGCGCCACCGAGCAGTGGTTCATCGGCATGGAAACCCCGGTGAAGCGCGCCGACGGCTCTGAGACCACCTTCCGCCAACTGGCCGTCGAGGAGATCGACAAGGTCACCTGGGACCCGTCCTGGGGCAAGGAGCGCATCACCAACATGATCGCCACCCGCCCCGACTGGTGCATCAGCCGCCAGCGCATCTGGGGCGTGCCCATCGCCGTCTTCCTATGCGAAAAGTGCCAGCAGCCGATCATCGACGCCACTCTCAATCGCTCCATCGTGGACCGGTTCCACCGCGAAGGCATCGAGTCCTGGGCCACCACGCCGACCGAGGAGCTGCTCCCCGCTCACACGCAGTGTGCCCATTGCGGCGGCACGGAATTCCGCAAGGAAACCGATATTCTCGACGTCTGGTTCGACTCCGGCACCAGTTGGTATGCCGTGGCCGAGTCCGATCCGGAGTTGAAGCCAGCCTACACTTCCTTCCAGAAGGACGAAGGCACGGAAGTGCTTTATCTGGAGGGCGGCGATCAGCACCGCGGCTGGTTTCACTCTTCCCTGCTGACTTCAGTCGCCTTGCGCGGCCGCGCGCCTTATAACCACGTGGCTACCGCCGGCTGGACGCTCGACGAGCAGGGCCGCGCCATGTCCAAGTCGCTCGGCAACGGTGTCGACCCGGTCGACATCGCCAACCGCCTAGGCGGTGAAATTGTCCGTCTATGGGTAGCCTCGGTCGACTTCCGCGAAGACATGGCCGCCAGCGAAAACCTCATGAAGCGCTGCGCCGAAATCTATCGCAAGCTGCGCAACACCTTCCGCTTCCTGCTCGGCAATCTGAACGGCTTTGAGCCCCTCCGCGACCAGGTTTCCGAGGCGGAGCTTCTTCCTTTGGATCGCTACATGCTGGCCCGCACCCGCGAACTGACGGAAAACGTGCTGGGCTGGTACGCGGCCTTCGAGTTCCACCGCATCTACCACGCGGTCAATGAATTCGCCATCGTCGATCTGAGTTCGTTCTACCTGGACGTGCTCAAGGACCGCATGTACACGTTCGCGCCCACCAGCCACGCTCGCCGTTCCGCACAGACCGTCCTATGGAAAATCACCGAAACCCTGGTCCGTCTGGTCGCGCCCATCCTCAGCTTCACCGCCGACGAAGTCTGGGAGTATCTGCCCAAGCTCGAAGGCCGTGAGCCCAGTGTCCACCTAGCTCTCTTCCCCAAGCCGGGTGAGATCTTCTCCGAGGCCCCCACCGCGCTGCTCGATGAGTGGAAGCAGATATTCGCGGTGCGGGACGAGGCTCTCCGCATCCTTGAGGAAGCCCGTCAGGCCAAGAGCATCGGCAAGGCTCTGGAAGCGGAAATTCAAATCACCGCATCGGGCGAAATGTTGGCTCTTCTGCAGCGCCACGCCGCCGATCTCAAGGAGATCATCAATGTCTCCCGCGTCACGGTCATCGAGGGCGACGAACTCCAGGTCACGGGCTTGCCCGCCAGCGGAACCAAGTGCGTCCGCTGCTGGAACTTCATGCCCGAGGTCGCCGACTACGGCATCTGGCAGAACGTCTGCACCCGCTGCAGCGACGCTCTGCATGAGATGCACATTGACCCGCCGCAGTCCATGGAGGCAGCCCAGTGAGCCGTTACTTTCCCCGTCGCCTGCATTGGCTGCTGCTCATCTCCGTCCTTGTGATCTTCCTTGATCGCCTCACCAAAACCTGGGTCGCGGCGAGCATTCCCATGGGGGACGCCATTCCGGTGGTGCCTCACTTCCTGCGCATCACCCATTGGACCAATGACGGCGCGGCCTTTTCGCTCTTTGCCGAATCGGCCTCGCCCAACGCGGTCCGCTGGGCGCTGATCGGCTTCTCTCTGCTCGCAGCGCTGGTGATTCTGGTGGTGCTGGTCCGTCTCGGCCAGCGCATCACCAGCACCACCGTCGCGCTGGCGCTGGTTCTGGCCGGAGCCCTGGGCAACGTCCACGACCGCATCGCCTATGGTTCGGTCGTCGACTTCATTGAGGTCCACATCTTCAGCTATCACTGGCCGGACTTCAACGTAGCCGACTCCGCCATTGTCATCGGCGCATGCCTGCTGCTGCTCGATTCCTTGCTGCCTAAAAAGTCCGAATCCACCAGCCATCTGCCCTCCTAGGCACGTAGCTACGTTTCCAACCGTTCCACCCGCACGCTCTCCGTGCCCCATCTTTGCGATGGTTTTTCGAGAAAAAACTATCGCAAAGGTGGGATACTCGACTCCCTTCTCCTTCCCCTCTTCTATTCCCGGTCAGGACAAAGCCGAATTTCTACCCCGTCCCGCTATGTATCCGTTTCGCCTGCCCTCTGACCTACAATGACAAAATCAGACTGTTCCCGCCGAGAGAGTCTCCACGCTGCTGTTCCACCCAGGCCGGGACGCATTGCCAAAAGTTTTTCTCACTACTCCAGTCAAACCTCACGAGGATTGCATGAATTTTTCTGGTTCGGCTTCATCGCTGCGCGCGCCTTTCACGGTGGCGGCTCTTTTTTGCCTTTTTCTGTTTTCATCCCTTTCTATCCATGCCCAGCGCCTCCCTGACACGGTCCGCCCTGAGAGCTACACACTCACCCTCACGCCCAACCTCAAGGCCGCGACCTTCTCCGGCGTCGAATCCATCGACGTGACCCTCGCCCAACCCGCGGCCTCCATCACTCTGAACGCCTCTGAAATCGCCTTCCAGAGCGTCACCGTAACCGCCGCCGGCAAGCAGCAGAAAGCCTCCGTCGCTCTCGACAAGGACAAGGAACAGGCCACCTTCACCTTCCCTGACAGGCTCCCGGCTGGCAAGGCCACCCTCTCCATTGCCTACACTGGCATCTTGAACAACGAGTTGCGCGGCTTCTATCTCTCCAAAACCGCCCGTCGCAACTACGCCGTTACCCAGTTCGAGGCCACCGACGCCCGGCGCGCCTTCCCCTCGTTCGACGAGCCGGCCTTCAAAGCCACTTATGACGTTTCTCTGACCGTCGACAGCGCCGACACGGCCATCTCCAACAGCCCCATCGTCTCTGACAAGCCCGGCCCGGTTGCCGGCAAGCACACGCTCCACTTTGACGTCACGCCCAAGTTGTCTACCTATCTGGTTGCCTTCCTGGTTGGCGACTTCCAATGCTCCGCGGGCGAGCAGGATGGCGTCGCTATCCGCGTCTGCTCCACTCCCGACAAGGTCGCCCTCACCCCCTACGGCGTCGATGTCGCCAAGTACGTGCTCCACTACTACAATCACTACTTCGGCATTCCCTACCCCCTCAAGAAGCTTGACCTCATCGGGCTGCCCGACTTCGAGGCCGGCGCCATGGAGAACTTCGGCGCCATCACCTATCGCGAGACCGCCCTCCTCATCGACCCCAAAACCGCCTCGGTCGGCGCCAAAAAAGAAGTGGCCCTGGTCATCGCGCACGAGATGGCCCATCAGTGGTTCGGCGATCTGGTCACCATGCAGTGGTGGGACAACCTCTGGCTCAACGAAGGTTTTGCCTCTTGGATGGAAAACAAGCCGGTGGCCGCCATGCATCCGGAGTGGAACATCGATCAGTCCGTGGTCGCCGATGTCGACAACACTTTAGATGTGGATGCGCAGCCCACCACGCGCGCCATCCGCGCCAAAGCCGAAACCCCCGACCAGATCAACCAGATGTTCGACGGCATCGCTTACGGCAAGGCCGGCGCTATGCTGCTCAGCGTGGAGAACTACCTGGGCGAGGAAACCTTCCGCCAGGGCGTGCATAACTATCTGACTGCCCACCTCTACTCCAACGCCACGGCCGAGGACTTCTGGGGCGCGCAGACCGCCACCAGCCACAAGCCCGTCGACAAGATCATGGCCAGCTTGGTCGCTCAGCCCGGCGCGCCGATCCTCACCTTCGGGGAGCCCGCCAACGGCAAGGTTTCTGTGGCCCAGAAGCGTTTCTTCCTGAGCCCCAGCATCCAGCCCGACCCAGCACAGCAATGGACGCTGCCTGTCTGCTTCAAGACGGGAGCAGAGAGCCAGGATTGCCAGGTTCTCACGCCCGCCGATTCCGGTTTGTCAGTGCCCTCTGCGCGCCCCTTCTTTGCCAATGCCGGCGGCAAGGGCTATTACCGAAGCGCCTATCCGGCCCCTGTGTATGCGGCTCTGGTGGCCGGTGTTGAAACCGCCCTCACTCCCAATGAGCGCATCAGCCTCATCGGCGACGAGTGGGCGCAGGTTCGCGCCAACAAGTCTCCCGTCGGCGCATATCTCGACTTGGCAGCGGCCGTCAAAACCGACCCCAGCGCCCAAGTGGTGGGCACCGCTCTTTCCGGCGTCTATTCCATCACTGGGCGGGTTGCATCGACGCCTGAGCAGAAGGCAGCCCTTGCCGCCTGGATTCGCAGCACCTTTGGCCCGCAGTATGCCAAGCTCGGCGCTCCATCGCAGAGCGATTCGGCCAATACCCGCGAACTGCGCGCAGAACTGTTCGCCGTCCTCGGCTACTACGGCAAGGATCCCGCCGTTCTCGCCGAAGCCAACCGGATCGCCCAGCAATTCCTCGCCGATCCAACCGCTGTCGATGCCACGCTCGGCCAGACGGCCCTCTCCATCGCCGCCCGTAACGGCGACGCCGCCCTCTTTGACCAGTTGCAGAAGGTCTTCGAAACCTCAACCAACCCCGAACTGCAGGAAGGCGCTTTGCGCCTGCTCGCTCAGTTCGCGAACCCCGCGCTCACCCAGCGCGCGCTAGACTACTCTGCCTCCGGCAAAGTCCGCAATCAAGACACGGCCTCCCAGTTTGGCATCGCGCTCCAGCTGAGCGAAACCCGCGAACTGGCTTGGAAGTACATCCAGAGCCATTGGGATCAGGTGCAAGCCCAGGTCAGCCCGCAGATGCTCACGCGTGTCGTCGGTGCTACCGGCGCCTTCTGCTCCGCGGCCAGCCGCGACGAGGTCAAGACCTTCTTCTCCACCCACAAGGTCCCCTCCTCCGATGTTTCTCTGAAGCACGCCCTGGAACACATCGATGGCTGCATTGAGCTCCGCACCCTGCAGGAGCCGAACCTCAACAACTGGCTCACCACCCAACCCAAGTAGTCGTTCTGCAATGCCTACCCCATCCTTGCCGCGTCTTTGTTTTTTTTGCGGCAAGGGTGGGGAACCACGAACCCCAATGAACATAGGCCCACCAGGCTCATCTCAACGGCCAGTATCCGCGTCTTTTTCCCAGACGCGGACCAGCCGAAGGCAGTTGGCCCCACCGCAGGTGGGTGGTTCGTTAACATAGACACATGCCGCAATTCCCTTCAGGCCAGACCCTACTCATCGACGCCGACGATACGCTGTGGGAGAACAACATCTACTTCGAGCGCGCCATCGCCTCGTTCATCAGCTATTTGAATCACCACAAGTACACGCCCGCCGAGGTGCGCAAGGCCCTCAACGCCGTGGAGCGCGAAACCATTCTGGCTAACGGCTACGGCCTCACTAGCTTTACCCGCTCGCTGGTCACGTGTTTTGAGCGCCTCAGTCCTGCGCCGGTCACTGAAGAAAAGACCGAGCGCATTCTCGGCTTTGCCCGCTCCATAGAGGAGCAGGAGATCGAACTCCTCCCCGGCGTGGAAGAGACTCTCGCCGACTTGGCCACCCGCCACCGTCTCATCCTCATGACCAAGGGCAATCAAGCCGAGCAGGCCGACAAACTTGCCCGCTCCGGCCTCTCCCATCATTTCTCCGCCGTAGAGATCGTTGCCGAAAAGGACCCGCCCACCTATCGCGAAGTCCTCCAGCGCCATGAACTCACGCCCCACACCAGTTGGATGATCGGCAACAGCCCCAAGAGCGACATCAACCCCGCCCTCGCCGCCGGCCTCCACGCCGTCTTCCTCTTTCACCCCAGCACTTGGATCCTGGAACACGCCGAGATCGACCCAGCGCCGAATGGCCAACAGTTAATCGAACTCGATTCCTTTGCCAAGCTTGGTGAAATTTTTTAGTTCATTTCCCCGTTCCTGGAATGTGGATGCCCCCTAGCCGCGTGTTCGTACTTGCGGTTAGGGTGGGCTGGCACAGTGCCGCATTCTTGACGCGCCCCTCGTACCTCTGCTCTACTTTGTTCAACGTCATGCACACAACCGCCGCCAACGCGAATCTCTTCCCGGTTATGGCAGCCTTTGTGTCCCTTCCCTCCATGCGAATTAGCAGCTTCATTGCGCGCGCGGGAAACGGAGCCTGATACCCCAGATTTAGAAACAAGCAGCACCACAGGCCACCATCCGCAACCGCGGCTGGTGGCATTTTCATATCCCGGCCATTTTTTGCCCGAAGGAGCACCCTCTTGGAACCCGTCACGTTATCCAGCATCCAGGCAGCCCGCGCGCGCATCGGCGACGC
>Ga0224529_1001578_pt1 | contig 13208 bp, 9 predicted proteins | sample CBST50metaG_FD_179893 | JGI IMG/M metagenome (GOLD analysis project Ga0224529, IMG submission 179893) | Peat soil microbial communities from Stordalen Mire, Sweden - C.B.S.T50 | ecosystem: Environmental > Terrestrial > Soil > Wetlands > Peat | place: Sweden: Norrbotten County, Stordalen Mire... | reverse complement strand
CACCCCTCCGGGCCTAAAGGCCCCCGTTGATTTTATTGGCGTTATGCGGGGGTTGAAACCCCCGCCTCCCTCCGTATAAAACCAGGACTCCTTCCAGATCGAGTTTTTCCGCAGCCTGTAAAGCCCTACTCATTTTGTTACACCTATGACGCGGCACCCAGATGGTTCCCGGCCGTGCCCTTTCAAAGCATCTACTTGTTCAGAGCTTCTCTCGAGTAGTTGCCCCCCGTCTGCATCGGCATCGGGTCAGACGCGAAGGATGCGGATGCCCAAGCGCTCGAACGGCGCCAGAACCTCTTTGGTTGCCGCGGTGCTGGTGATGAGCAGATGAATCTCCGCGGCGGGGCAGATGAAGGCCGGGCTTACCTGCGCCAGCTTGCTCGGGTCCGCCACCACGATTGTCTCTTTGGCCTGCTTCAGCATCTTGCGGAAGACGAGAGCTTCTTCTGCTTCCAGAGTCGTGGCGCCTCGCTCGGCGTCGAGGCCGGTCACGCTGAGAAACACCTTGTCCATGTACACGTCGTCGAGAAAGCTGAGCGCCGCGTTGCCGGTCAACGAAAACGACCACGCCCACGGAACCACGCCGCCGGTAAGAAAGGTGCGGATGCCGGGCTGATTGCAGAGCTCCATGCCGATGTTGATGGCGTTGGTGACCACCTGAATCTTGTCTCTGTGGCGGAGGCTGCGCCCGATGTCCGTTGTCGTCGTGCCCGCGGTCAGTCCTACGGTTTCCCCGTCCTTCACCAGTTCCGCAGCGGCCAGCCCGATGCGCCGCTTTTCCGCGGCGTGCCGCTGTTCGCGCGCCAGAAAAGAGCTGTCATAGCGAAAGGGCTCGTAGAGCAGCGGCTCCACCAGCGTTGCTCCGCCGTGCGTACGCCGGATGAGGCCACGGCTTTCCAGGTGCGCGAGGTCGCGGCGGATGCTGGGCGCAGAGGAACCCACTTCGGCCAAAATTTCTTCGACGGTTGCGCTACCGGTTCGCAGCAGCAGCTTCACGATCTGTTCGCAACGCCGGTTTATTGAGTCAGCCATTCGTTTTCTCTGGACAGTTTAGGAATAAAACCAATACGAGCATTCTATGAGGAATGAATGCCTGTTTTTCGGGAATTGTTCAAGATGTTGATCGAAGCAAGGGATTATGATCAAATTTGGAGTCGAATTTTGCCCGCAAGGGCCATCAACAGGGATAAAGACAATGCAGAATTTTGCTCATGAAATGTTGCGTGAAATCTACGAACAGCCTGAGGCGCTTCGCCGCACACTGGCTCTCTACTTGAACGGCGAGAGCTTGAAGCCCGATGTTGCCGCACTGCTCGCAAGCTGGCCCAACCCGGCCGGCGAAATTCTGATTGCCGCCAGCGGCTCCAGCCGTCATACAGGCCTTTACGGCGAAATTCTGCTTGAGGATCTATGCGGACTGGCCGTGGATGTGGAGTACGCCAGCGAGTATAGCTGCCGCGGGGGCAAGGATCTGCGGCATCCGAGCGTGCTGGTGCTGTCGCAGTCCGGCGAAACTTCTGACACGCTGGCCGCTCTCAAAGAAGCCCATCGGCAGGGGCACAAGACCCTGGCCATCACCAATCACCCCGACTCCACGATGGCGAGCGAGGCCGATGTTTCGATGCCGCTGGCAGCCGGCGTGGAGAAGGCGATTCCCGCGACCAAGAGCGTGACCTGCCAGTTGGCGGCGCTTTATCTGCTGGCGCTTTACGAGGGCGTGCGGCTGGGCCGGATGGATACAGCCGCGGTCACGGAGCGCATCAAGGAACTGCTTGCCGTGCCGGACAAAATCGAGGCGGAACTCGACGGCTGGCGCGAGCAGACGGCTGTACTGGCTGCCAAGTACAAGTCCGCCCACACCTTCCTCTTCCTCGGACGCGGCATTCACTACGCCATTGCCCGTGAGGGAGCGCTGAAGCTGAAGGAGGCCTCTTACGTACATGCAGAGGGCTATCCGGCGGGCGAACTGAAGCACGGGCCAAACGCGCTGGTCAGCGACAGCGTTCCGCTGGTCGTTCTGGCTACGGTCGATCGCAGGCTTGAAGCTTCTGTGATCCGCTATGAAAAGACGCTGCAACTGCTGCGCGACATGAAGGCGCAGGGAGCGCGCGTGATTGCCCTTGCCAACGCCGACGACCGCGAAGTTCCCACGCTGGCCAGCGACACCATCCGCGTGCAGCCCGCCTCTGAGTATCTGCTTCCCATTCTCGAAGTGATTCCGCTGCAAATCTTCTCGTACTTCATGGCTCTTGAGCATGGAGTCGATGTGGATCATCCGCGGAACCTGTCGAAGGCTGTCATTGAGAAGACGGCCAAGGCGTAGAGTCATTCGCGAATTTCTGAGTCCGGAAATTATTGACTTGGCACGATTGGATTGCGGCATGAGAGAAGAAGAAACAAATGCAGGTCCTTCGACTCCGCTGCGCTTCGCTCCTGATGACACGAAAATTAAACCCAATAGAATCAGTGGAAATTCTAGTGTCATTTTCTCGCCGTAACTCCTGATGACACGAAAATTAAACCCAATAGAATCAGTGGAAATTCTAGTGTCATTTTCTCGCCGTAACTCGCACCGCGAGTCATGCTGCTCAGGATGACAGATCTTTGGTAATGTAATTGTTTTGTGCCGGATTAAAAAACTGCGGAGTGGATTATTCCTCAATGGAAAATCCACTCCGCAGTTTTTGTATGGGCACATGAATTGGAAAAAGCTATGGAACGCGCTCAGGCCGCTCCGTGTCCTTCGAAGTGCGCTTCAATTTCTTCCAGTGTTTTACCTTTTGTTTCCGGCAGGAAGAAGGCAGAGACGATGAAGTAGACCACGGTGAAGGCGGCGAACAGGAAGAACATCGACGAGTAGCCGTGTTTGCTGACGAAGGGCAGGAAGATGCCGGCCAGCGTGGTGGAGGCCAGCAGGTTGAGCACCAGCGCAATGCTCATGCCGTTGGAGCGGATGCGGGTGGGCATAAGCTCCGACAGGGCCAGCCACACGCAGACGCCCGGTCCCATGGCATAGAAGCCCATGAACAGGAAGAGCAAGATGGCGACCAGCCAGCCGTTGTGCGTATCGGGAACCTGGCCGACCAGTGCCTTCTCGATCTTCAGTGGGGCGGTCCGCGCGGCGTCCAGATTGCCGATGGGATTTTTGAAGAGGGCCATGACCTTGTTGGGCGGCACGCAACTGTCGCGGGTGATTTCAATGGGCCGGACGGCGGGATCGTCGGAGCGCACAAAACTGGTGGCGGCGGTGAAATCGCCGTAGGAGTAGATGATGGCCATCGAAGCGCGGTTGGCATCAATCTGATTGCCTTGCGCGCTGCCTGTTGCGGCCAGCAGTTGGGCGGCCTGAGCGGGGTCGAAGCGCAGCGTCAGTTCCTGGCTTGGCGTCACCATGCTGCGCACCTGCGCGCTTGCATCGAGGCTGAGCTTTTCAGTGCGGTGGAAGAGAATGCCCACCGCCGTAAGCGTGAGAATGATGCCGGTGGTGCCGATGACGAGCAGGAACTTGCGTCCCTTGCGATCGACCAGGAACATGCCCACCATGGTGAACAGGAAGTTCATGGTCATGAAGATGACCAGGCCCCAGTGCGCCATGAGGTCGGAGAGGCCGCTTTGCATCAGGATGGGGCCGTTATAGGCGATGATCGAGTTGATGCCGGTGGTCTGCGTACAGATGAGGACCAGGCAGGCCAGCACGAAGGGCACCACGTATTTGCGGCGCAGCAGCGACTCCTGTACCGTCTTGCCGGAGGCGCTGACCGCCGCCGAGGCCTTGCGCGCCGATTCTTCCATCTCCTCGATCTCTTTGGCGGCCTGCTCCGGAGAGCGGGAGCGCAGCAGGGCCGCGAGAGCCTGCTCTTTTTTGCCGCGCTTGAAGAGCCAGCGCGGCGATTCGGAGACCATCAAGCTGCCGAAGAAAAACAGGACGCCGGGAAACAGCGCCACCCAGAACAGATCGCGCCAGGCATGATCCTTGTAGGCGAACAGGGCCGTGGCGTCGCCGCCCTTGGACAGCGTCATGACCTGATAGCTGAAGTAGATGCTGATGAGGGCGGCAAAGACCATGGAAGAAACAGGCAGCCACTGAAAGACGGCTGTGCCCTTGCCGCGATCAGCAGCCGACAGGCACTCGGCCAGATAGAGCGGAACCACCACGCCCAGCAGCCCGCCGGCGATGCCTTCCAGCAGGCGGCCAAAGAACAGCGGCGCAAAGCCATGCGAGAGGGCAATCATGGGAACGGCGATGACAAAGGTAATGCCGCAGATACTCATCAGCTTTTTGCGGCCCAGCCAGTCGGCTAGCAAGCCGGCAAAGAGCGTGGAGAAAACGCCGCCCAGCATCATGGCCGCGATAATGACGGAAAGTTCAGCCGTGGTTCCCGTGAAGGTGTCCTTCAGGTAAGGCACCGCGCCGGCAACAATGCCGATGTCCATTCCAAAGAGCAGGCCGCCCAGACCGGCAACTACCAATAGGAAAGCGTTATATCTGCGCGTTGCGGAGGCGTTGGCCGATGGGAGCACGTTCGTAGAACCGTTTCCGGTCATTATGGTGAATTCCTTTCGCTCGTTCTATTTCCGCCGGAACAACTGCAGAGCAAAACCAGAGTAACCGTATCCTGTTGAGTTTTGTTCAAGGTCGCCGCTGCCTCCACCCCACGAACAAGGACCCATTCGCGGGGACCCTGAACCTGCTGGTCGCATCGACTTGAGCTTGATCACTTCGAGACACACCTACTCTGGTTTTGCTATAGCCTTCAGTTTCGGCAGAAAACCCCGTTCCACTCAAGGTAGCAGCGCCCGCGGCTAGTCTACAATGATCGCATCGAAATCAAACGCTCAATCTCTTGAGCTGAAAGCTGTCAGTATGTCGAAATTACGCCCGACAAGCACGTCTCCTGTCTTCCTTGGTTCCGTCCTTGGAACTCTCGCCTTGCTGTTTATCTTTTCCACCCTGGCTGCGGCCCAGGTTCGCCTGCTGCCCGCACCGCGCGAGGCCAATTTTGGCCCGGAAACGCCGCTGCCAGCAAAAATTGCGGTCAGCTCGCCTGCCAGCGACGCCGACGATCAGTTTGCCGCGCGCGATCTGGAAGAAGCTGTGAAACAGGCGGCGCCTTCCGCGCCCGCGAGTGCGGCCTATAGCGTTGTCCTGCTGCGCACCGGCTCGGCGGAAGCCAAGGCACTGCTGACCCGCCGCAAACTCGCTTTCGATCCGGCCATGGAAGCCGAAGGCTATGTGCTGGTGATCGAGCCGCATCAGGCATCGATTGTGGCTGCTTCCGGTGCGGGCATTTTTTACGGCGTGCAGACCTTCAAGCAACTGCTTCCGCTGGCTGGCGACAAGCGCGTGCTGCCTACCGGCACGGTGCGCGACTGGCCTGCCATGCGTTATCGCGGCATCCAGGACGATCTTTCGCGCGGACCCTTCCCGACGCTCGAATTCCAGAAGCACCAGATTCGCACCTTCGCCTCGTTCAAGGCCAATATTTATACGCCCTACTTTGAGCACACGCTTCTCTATCCGAATCAGCCGATGTCCGCGCCTCCGGGCAGCTCACTTACGCCCGCCGAGGCAAAGGAACTGGTTGCCTATGCCAGCAAGTATCACATCACCATCGTGCCCGAGCAGGAGGCCTTCGGCCATCTGCACCACGTGCTCAAGTACGACCTGTACCAGGACGTAGCCGAAAATCCTCACGGCAACGTACTGGCTCCCGGCCAGCCGGGAACGTTGCCCCTGATCAAGGACTGGTTCACGCAGATTGCCGCTGAGTTCCCGTCGCCCTTTATCCATATCGGTTCCGACGAAACCTGGGACCTGGGGATTGGCCGCACCCGCGAACAGGTGAAGGAGAAGGGCTACGGCCCCGTCTACGTCGCCTTCCTCACGCAGATTCACGATGAGCTTGCTCCTCTCAATCGCCGCCTGATCTTCTGGGGCGACATTGGCGGGGCAGACCCGAAAGCTGTTGCCAGTCTGCCAAAAGATATGATCGCCGTTCCCTGGAATTACTGGGACACCAAAAATTTTGACAAGATGATCGAACCTTTCGCCAAGGCCGGCATGGAAACCTGGGTGGCTCCAGGCGACGCCAACTGGAATGAAGTTTACCCATCGGCCAAGACTGCACTTTGGAACATTCAGGGCTTTATCCGCGACGGACAGCGCCTCGGCTCCACCGGCTCCATCAACACGGTGTGGAACGACGACGGCGAGGGCCTCTACAACCAGGATTGGTATGGCGTGCTGTTCGGCGCCGTGGCCGCCTGGCAGAAGGACGAGAGTTCGATTCCCGATTACCAGGAGGCTTATGGACCGCTCTTCCACGGCGACGCCACCGGCAAGGTCAACGAGGCGGAGAAGGAATTGATGGCCGCCGAGGAAGCGCTCAGCAAAGCCAAGCCGGATATAAGCAGCGATGAGATTTTCTGGCTCGATCCGTGGAGCGCTCGGGGCCAGGCGTTGTCAGTCACGCTGCTGCCCGTGGCGAAGGATCTCCGCATCCATGCCGAGCGCGCTGTTGTGTTGCTGGCCCAGGCCCGCGAGGCCAACCCCGGCCTGCGGGAACAGGATGCGCTTACAGCCATGGACCTGGGTGCGCGCCGTCTGGATTTTATCGGCATGAAGTTTGAACTGACCCAGGAAATCGCCGATGCTTACGCTCAGGCACTTGCCCAGCAGCACGACAAGGCGCGTCGCACTGAAACCGGCAACCTCCTTTACTCGATCAGCAGCAGCAACGGTCGCTGCCAGGATCTCCGCGATCTGTACTCGGCCATCAAAGGCGAGTACAGTCAGGTCTGGCTCGGCGAGAACCGGCCCTACTGGCTCTCCAACGTCACTGTTCGCTACGACCTGGAAATCCAGAAGTGGGAGCAGCGCGGCGAGCTGTTCAATCAGGTATCGCGCGACTGGAATGACGGCAAGGATCTGCCTGCCGCCTCGGCTTTGGGCATGCCTGCGGTGGAGCCGCAAAGCAACAGCGGGCACTGATAGCGTTGCTCACCGGTAAACCGCCACGCGGCGCACGCAGCAATTGCGCGCGCCGCGTGGCAATTTGGATTCGTGCAGCCAGAATATTTATCTGCCCCCGGCACCCACGAGGCACACTAGATTCATGCTCAATTTTGGTCCCCAGCGGAAGCTCCCCACATTGCTGCTGATTGATGACGACCTGATCAGCCGCGAGGTGACAGCGACGCTGCTCACCATGAACGATTACAGCGTCCACACAGCGGCGGACGGGGCGGCGGCGCTCCGGATGCTCGATGGCGAAAAATGTACGCCCGAAGTGATTCTGATGGATGCGCAGATGCCGGGGTTAAGCGGGGCCCAACTAATTGCTGAACTTCGCGCCCATACCAAAGCCGCAGTCTACGTTGTCAGCGGCAGCAATCCGCCGAAGGATGTGACGGACGCAGCCGATGGCTTTCTTCTCAAGCCATTTGACGCGCAGGCGTTGACCAATCTGCTCGACAGCCGCAAAGGACAGGTTTCCATTCCAGCACAACCCGAGCCCGAGGAGCCTGTTGTCAGTGCCAGCACATTGGCCAAATTTCGCGACGTGATGCCCGAAGCCTCCGTGCGCGAGATCTACTCCGCGGTGGTTACGGACCTGGCTCGGCGGCTGCATGATCTTGAGGTGGCAATCGCCAAAAACGATGCCGCCGAAGTTCACCGCATCGGCCACGCCATCAAGGGCGGCTGCGGAATGGCGGGCGCCCTCCAGGCAGCCTGCATCGGCGCACTGCTTGAGACTGCCCCGCTCGATGCCGAGGGTAACCTTTTGGATAACAGCGACCGACTGCTCCTTGATTTACGCGCTGCGGCTCGCAGCCTGGAGCGTATGCTGAATTCTGGGTTGCAGGCCTGAGTCCCAACGGGCCTTCGGAGGCAAGCCAATTGATGGAACGACCGATTCGCATTGTGCTGGCAGACGATCACCCGGTGGTTCGCATCGGCGTGCGCAACATGCTTAGCGAGAAAGACGGCTTTGATGTGGTCGGCGAAGCCTCTGACGGCGACGAAGCCATCACTCAGACGCTTGAGCTGTCACCCGACGTCCTGCTCCTCGACGTACAGATGCCCCGCCTGCCCGGCCTGGAGGCTATGCGCGCCATCATGAACGGCGCGGCTACGGCAAAAATTCTGCTCCTCACCTCCACCATTACGACGCAGCAGATTATTGAGGCCCTGCAAATCGGGGCGCGCGGCATCGTGCTCAAAGACGCCCTTGCCGATCATTTGCAAACCGCGATTCGCACCGTCTTTGCCGGCGACTACTGGATCGGCGGCAAGCGTGTGGTGAATCTGGTCTCTGCCCTCCGCGACCTGATGCAACAGGCTGCCGTACCCCAGCACAAGACCTACGGGCTCACTCCGCGCGAACTTGAAGTGGTGGGCTGCATCGTGGAAGGGTGCAGCAACCGCGACATTGCCAAACAGTTCACGCTCAGCGAAGAGACCGTCAAGCGCCATCTGTCGAACATCTTCGACAAGACCGGCGTTTCCACACGGCTGGAACTGGCCCTGTTCGCCATTGCGCACCATCTGGTAACACCTCAGTAGCAAGATTTATAAATTAGTGCTATTCTGCCTCTTTACCTGAAGAGACGATTGCTGTTGTGGAGTGTGCATGGGTGTTCTGGCCCGTCGCGCCAGTGATCGAACACTGCTCCAAGGAAGAGCACAAGCACTGATGCGCACGAAGAGCACAACGAACGGAAGAAATGCGGGGAACGGTAGCACGAAAGCAGGAATAATACTATTTTTGCTTGTCATTCTGGCCTGCTCCCTCACCGCAATGGCACAGACTAGCGCCGTTCCCATTCATGGCGTGGCTCTTGGTTCCGCTGGTTCACAAGAATGTGCCGAGAGGCTGGTGAGCGGCGTCGTTGTAAACGAACGATCCGAGGCCGTTGCCGGAGCAAAGGTTTCCGCCCAGTGGGGCAAAGGAAGACGCACAGCCACCACTGGCGGGCAGGGCGCATTCGCGATATGCGTGCCGGATGAGCCGGTAACACTGAGTGTCACCGGCAGGTATATTGGCCGCTTCCAGCAGGTGCTGGCGGCCGGCGCTCCATCGCAGGATCTTCGTCTGCATATCCGTTACGAGATACCCAAGGCTCAGGAAACCCTGGTGATTACGGCCACTGTCGCCGATCCCGCAATCGACCGCCGCAATGACACGGTCTACAAGAACACCCTGTTTCTGCGCGACGACCAGCTTTTTGAGACTCTCGGCAGTGGCATCAATGCCGGCCAGCACGAGGGCGGAGGCAAGTCGCTTGAGTTTCGCCGCTTCGGATTCAATCTCGATCATGGTGGCCTGAACGGAGGGCTCAAGGTCCTGGTGAATGACATTCCTCAGAACCAGGCCACCCAGGCCCACGGGCAGGGCTATCTCGGCTCTTTGAAGGAGCTGAGCCCTGAATTGGTCGGCGATGTCGATATCATCAACGGTCCGTTCAGCGCGGAGTATGGAGACTTTTCCGCCCTCGGCGTCATTCATATCCGGCTGAAGGAGCGCCTTGACGACCAGTGGACGCTACGCGCGCAGGGCGGTTCGTTTGGCGGTTATCGCACGTTTGCCGCCTGGAGTCCTTATCTGAAAAGCGCCGACAGCTTCCTCGCCTGGGAACACGCCTACACAAATGGCCCGTTCAAGCTTCCTCTGCACTATGTGCGCGATAACTTTACCGGCGATTACACCTTCAAAACAGGCAGCGCGCAATCGCTGGGCTTCAAGTTCAACGGCGGGCGCAATGATTTTGATTCCTCGGGACAGATTCCACTCGACCTGGTCTACTCAGGGGCGCTGGACCGATTCGGGTACATGGACCCCAGCGATGGCGGCAAGGTTCGCAATGGGACAGGCAGTGTGTACTACAGAAAGAATCTGAGCGCGAACGATACGCTGCGCGTGGACGGCTATGTGACCCGTTCGCTCTTTGATCTGTTCTCCGATTTCACTTTTTATCTGAGTGATCCTGTAAACGGAGATGGAATTCAGCAGCATGATTCGCGGCTGCAGGAGGGCGCCAGCTCACAATATGTTCATGCGGGTAGGGTATTGGGGGTTCCCGCGCTCTTCACGGCCGGGGCCAATTTCGGCGATAACTGGATCAACGTGGACCTGTTCCACGACAAGGACCGGCAGATTATCGCGCCGGTTTCGGGCAAGCCTCGGACAGAAACGAATGTGCACATTACGAATCCGGCAGTGTACGCGCAGGAGGGGATGGATTTTCCGCACCTGCACGTAGAGGCCGGGTTGCGCTTCGATGAGTTCCGTTTCAACTTGACCGATCGCCTGGTTCCGGCAAACAGCGGGCTCAATTATGCAGGCAGCGCTGAACCCAAGGTCAACATTGTCTTTACGCCCTCCGAGCGTGTTCCGGTGGCGCTCCATTTCAACTTCGGACGGGCGGTTACCAGCCAGGACGCGCGCGGCCTGGCGCTCGATCCAGCCGCTCCCAAGGTGGCCGCCACCAACTTCTACATGCTCGGAGCCTCGCACCAACTGAAACGCTTCTCGGCAAGTACGGATATGTTTTTGATCGACCGGCAGCACGAGGACGTCTACGATCCCGATAACGGCACAATGCAATATCAGGGCCCGAGCCGTTCGTACGGATGGGAAGCGAAGACCTCCGTGCAACTGAAAGAACATCTGAGTTGGAACGCTGGCCTTACGCAGGTGTCGAATGCGTTCTTCCTGGGCACCTCTCCGCGCCAGTATGTGGACAGCGCGCCGCACTCAGTCGGCAATTCCAGCCTGACTCTGAACGCGTGGAATGGCTTGTACAGCTCCTTACGTTATCGCCACATCAGCCGCTACCTGGTCGTGAACCCCGACGACACATCGGTTCAGCCGGCTCCGCCGTACACCAGTTCGGTGCAAACCCATGCCAGTGGATTGGATGTGCTCGACTTTGCCGCAACGAAAAAGCTGGGCCGCGGACTGGAGTGGAACCTGTCAGTCGACAATCTGAACAACAAGCGCTACTACGAGACACAGAATTTCTTCGACTCGCGCGTGACCCCGACTGCGCCGGTAGAGGCGCGTGTGCATGGTACGCCCGGCTATCCCGCAGGGTTCACAACCGGGCTCACCTGGCGATTCGAATAATGCGGTATAGAGCGAAACCAGAGTAACTGGATTCTATTGAGTTTTGTGCAGGGTCGCCGCTCCTTGGGGGTCGCGTCGACTTGAACGCTGGGGTTTCGGGATACATCGACTCTGGTTCCGCTGCAATTTGGAAACAGCGATGCAGCGCAGAAGACAAAAAGAGTCCAAGGAAGAATAGATGAGCGGATTTTCGCCAGTATATTTATCGTGCGTTGCAGCAGGAATTCTTTTGGCCACAACGCCGGTTTCATCGCAAACAGACAAGCCGCATCAGTTGACTGTGCCGTTGCAGTGTGCTGGGGGAGATTGTCCTCTACTGAAAGGCGCTCCGCAGACGACGAGCATGCGCAGCGGCTTTGTGCGCTTGAAGAGCGGCGAAACGGTAGGCTGGCACACCACCGGCGGCAACGAGGAAGCGCTGGTTATTTTGCACGGGCAGGGCGAGGCGTTGATCGATGGACAAGCCAGTCAGAAGTTTGCGGCTCCGATGCTTGTCTACATTCCGCCAGCCACTCGCCACAACGTTAAAAACACGGGCAAGGAACTGCTTGAATATGTCTACGTTGTCGCACCAGCAAAACGGCCGTAGGCGCTCACGGATGGAAGGGGAAGCAGGGAGAGGTGCTACTTCGCCACGATTCCGCGCTGCTTTCTGGATGCCTCTTTTGCCAGGGCAGGCAGCGTCCCGTGCGGGAAGGTTGTGGACTGGCGTACTACCAGGCGAGTGGGAATCTGCCACTCTTTCTGCGCGGCCCTGGGATGTTCCGGTTCAATGCCTGCGCGCAGCGCCTGCACGGCCGCCGTGGCCAGATCTTTGCACGACATCTGAATTGTGGTCAGCGGCGGCAACATGAACTGCGACAAGTGAACGTTGTCGAACCCCACGACCGAAATATCCCCGGGAACCATCCTGGCTGTACCGTAAAGTCCATGAAGAACGCCGATTGCGGTCATGTCGTTGGAACACATGACCGCCGTGGGCAGATTTTCCAGTGACATAAGCTGCTCAATGGCAGCCATGCCGCCCTCCATGGTGTGATTGCCCTCGGCAATGTGGCTGGCAGGCACGTTCAGGCCGAGTTCGCCCATCGACTTGAGGAAGGCGTCGCGCCGCGTTACTGCCGAGCGCAGCCGCAGCGGGCCGGTGACGAAGGCTATCTCGCGATGCCCCAGGGCGGCCAGGTGCTGCACAGCCTCGCGGATTCCCTCGCCATAATTCACTTTCAGAACGCGGATATTGGGCAGATCCGGCCCGGCATCCACAAACACCAGCGGAAACTCGCTTTCCACCAGCTTCTTTACCAGGTCTTCCTCGATGCCGAAGGTCATTACGGCCACGCCGTCCACGTTGCGCTGCAACATGCGGCGAACCAGCGATTCGGTGCGCGATGGATCGTAGTTGGTGGAGCCGATCATTACCTCGTAGCCCTGCTCCACGGCCAGATTCTCGAATTCCTGCACCAGTTCCGGGAAAAATGGATTGGTGATCTCCGAGACGATCAAGCCCAGAGTGCGGCTGTGGCCCGATACGAGCGCGCGCGCCTGCGGATTGGGCAGGTAGCCCACCTCTTCGACGGCCTTCCATACACGCTTGGCCAATACGGGGTCCACGCTGGAAATGTGGTTCACCGCGCGCGACACAGTGGCAATCGAGACGCCGGCACGCTTGGCCACGTCGCGAATGCTGACGGACTGACGCGACCGGTTCTGAGATCTTTTCTTTGAGGGGCTCATCAGAAGACGATTGTAACCTTTTCTGGCTGTTTCCCGATTCAAAGTTGGTCGGAAAAGAAGCGCAAGCTCCCTGAAATCGCGAATTTATGAGGAAAGCTATGGCATCGCATCAGCCTTGAAAAAGGGGAAATTGCGGATTTCGGGAAGCGCTTTCCTGCCAAAGAGTTTACTTTGCCGCGGAATCATGAAAAAACGAGCCAACTATTGATCCGGCACGATGAGGGTGTCCCGCGCGTAGTTGAAAGTTACCAACGGCGGTTGGGTTGATGATACTACGCGGCAACCTGCGCGGTGGCAGGCTGTGTGTCGTTGAGGATGGCCTCCAAGGCCCACAGATCGCGATAG
>Ga0224529_1001571_pt1 | contig 13266 bp, 13 predicted proteins | sample CBST50metaG_FD_179893 | JGI IMG/M metagenome (GOLD analysis project Ga0224529, IMG submission 179893) | Peat soil microbial communities from Stordalen Mire, Sweden - C.B.S.T50 | ecosystem: Environmental > Terrestrial > Soil > Wetlands > Peat | place: Sweden: Norrbotten County, Stordalen Mire... | reverse complement strand
GACAACATTCAGTTGACGATCGAGCTGATTACGCCGGTGGCTTTGGAAAAGGGTCTTCGGTTTGCCATCCGCGAAGGCGGCCGCACCGTAGGCGCGGGCACCGTTTCGGAAATCGTCAAGTAACAGGGATCAGGGGTCAGGGATCAGAGGAATTTGACCCCTGGCTTTCGACAATTGGAAGGATTCAGAAATGCGGGAAATCGTTACATTGCAGTGCACTGAGTGCAAGGAGCGGAACTACTCGACGACGAAGAACAAAAAGACGACCACGGGCCGTCTGGAGTTCAAGAAGTTCTGTAACCGCTGCCGCAAGCACCAGGTTCACAAGGAATCGAAGTAAGACAGGGAACAGGGATCAGGGAACAGGGATCAGTTTTCAGCTTGTAGCTGAATGAGCGCCGAAGGGATTTCAAGGGCACTTATCGAACTGACCCCTGACAACTGATCACTGACCCCTGCTTTTAGGGGCGTAAGCTCAACGGCTAAACTGTCGGTCTCCAAAACCGAACTTGGGGGTTCGAATCCCTCCGCCCCTGCCAGATTGAGAAGGAAAGCGCCGGACAGAACGCCCGACGCGAAGGAACTGGAAGTATGGCATCCAAAGCAACAATCGTGAACGGCGAAGAACGGCCGTCGCCGTCGAAGCGGCAGGGGGCAAGTTCCGTGTCAAAGTTCGGCGATGGCGTGCGTGGCACGTGGAGCGAATTCACGCGCTTTCTGATTGATGTGCGCGGGGAGATGCGCAAGGTAGTGACTCCCTCGCGCAAAGAAGTGCAGGCGACGACCACGGTTGTGATCATCGCGGTGTTCATCTTTGGAGTGTATTTCTTCCTGGTCGACGGGATTTTTCAATACGGGATGAACGCGTTGCTGCAGAAGCTGGGCGGAATTCAGCAGTAGTGGATCCGCGAATCGAGAGCATGATGGCAGATGAATTGGAACAACCCGAACAAGCCGAACAGGCGGAACAAGCTGCAGAGTCAGCCGCGCCGGAGCGCAACCCGCGCTTCAAGTGGTACATTCTGCACGCCTACTCGGGTTTTGAGCGCAAGGTGCGCGAGTCGATCCAGAGCCGCGTGGAAGCTTTTGGGCTTCAGGACAAAGTCGGCCGGGTGATGATTCCCACCGAGCCGGTGACGGAGATCGTCAACGGCAAGAAGCGCACGGTGGAACGGGTGTTTCTGCCGGGTTATGTTCTGGTGGAGATGGAACTGGACAACGACATGTGGCATGTCCTGAAGGACACGCCCAAGGTCACCGGGTTCCTGGGCACGGGCGATACGCCGGTGGCGCTGTCGGAGGAGGAAGTGGGAACGCTTCTTTATCGCTCCGACTCCAGCAAGGACAAGCCGCGGCTCAAGATCAAGTTTGAGAAGAACGAGCAGGTCCGGATCACCGATGGGCCGTTTGCCAACTTCAACGGCGTGGTGGACGAGATCAACGAAGATCGCGAGACGATGAAGGTCATGGTGACCATCTTCGGGCGCTCGACACCGGTCGAACTGGAGTTCGGCAAGGTGGAAAAGATTGAGTAGTTGCAGCTTCTAGCTACTAGCTTCCAGCTTCTAACCGGTTGTGCCACCTGGCGGCTTCCGGTTGCAGGCGAACGCTTTGGCCGCAACACCAAAATTGCACGAGGAACGACCTGCTGACAGTTGGAAGCCAGGAACTCGAAGCCGGTTTGAAAAGGAATACACATGGCAGCTCCGAAAAAAATTACGGGTTACGTGAAACTCCAGATTGTTGCCGCCAAGGCGACGCCGGCTCCCCCGGTTGGACCCGCGCTTGGTCAGGCTCAGGTCAACATCATGGAGTTCTGCAAGCAGTTCAACGCGCGTACGGCTACCAAGGACATGGAAGGGCTGGTCATTCCGGTCGTCATCTCCGTGTATGCGGACCGCACCTTCAGCTTCATCACCAAGACGCCTCCGGCGGCCGTGCTGCTGAAGAAGGCTGCGGGGATTGAAAAGGGTTCGGGCACGCCAAACAAGGAAAAGAAGGGCAAAGTGACCGAGAAGCAGGTGCGCGAGATCGCCACGCAGAAGATGCCCGACTTGAACGCCTCCTCAGTGGAGACGGCCATCAAGAGCATCAAGGGCACAGCCCGCTCGATGGGCATTGAAGTGGTTGCGTAAGCACTTCTTTTCAGCTTTCAAGCACAAAGAAGGCCTTCCCTGACGGGAGGGCCTTTTTGCGTGTCTGAAACTCTTCGTCCGATTCAATTTCTGCCCACGGGGAAGAACGTGGTCGAGGATGGGATGGAGACGATCAAGCGGCCTGAGTGAAAGGGCGAACGGTCGCGACCCATTCGTCAGATGAAAAATAGTAGTGCCCTGCGCAACTCAACACTGTTCGGGGTAATGGACAGGCGGAAAGGACTCGAAGGCGGGTTTGGCGAAGAGGTATCCCTGAAACAACTGCACGCCTTCGTTTGCCAGCCAAGTGTACTCCTCTGCAGTTTCGACGCCTTCAGCGATCACGTCAATTCCGAGATCGATGCAGACTTGACCGATGGCGCGAACGATGGACTGGCGAGGGCCGTGGTGATCGATGTTGCGCACCAGTTTCATGTCAAGTTTGATCTGATCGGGCTGAAAGTCCGCAAGCAGGTTCAGCCCGGAATACCCAGCGCCAAAATCATCGAACGCCACCTTCAGTCCCAGGCCTCGATACTCGTTGATCCGTTCGGCGAAATGGTCCATGTCTTCAATGACGGCTCCTTCGGTCACTTCCATCACCAGGCGCTCAATGGGCAGAAGGGCCCGATGTGCGGCCTCAACAGTATGCAAAACCGCGAAATTGGAGTGCAGGCTTTGCGGCATGAAATTTAGGTTGAGGTGGCAGACTATTCCCAGTCGTGCTGCGAGGTCGATGGCAGCGACACGGGCCTCCTGGTCGAAGGAAAGCAATTCCTCGGCTGGCACCTGCCTCAATATCTGATAAGCAGGGGCATTGTCGGTGCCCCGGATCAGCGCTTCGTAGGAGAAGACCTGGTGCAAACTGACGTCGACAATGGGCTGGAACGCGAAGGTAAAGCTCGGGCTGAGTGTTCCCAGGTGAGGCTCCATGCTCAAACTCCAGGCTGTTTCGGACTGGTGAGATTTGCCCGCCAGCGGCCCTCCGCGAATGCGGCCAGCAGCTTCTTGCCGCGGCCTGCGTCGAGTTCGGCAAAACAGGAGCCGCGACCGAAGAAGTCATTCAGCCCATCGATATCCGTGAGTTCTCCTTGCGAAACGTTGGAGAAACCCATGCTCCAGTCCCCGAAGTACCGCTTCACGATCGGCTCCCGGATAATCTGAGTCAACTGCCGATGACGCGTATCCAGATGGAGCTTCTGGTAGAGCGCATCCACCGTCGCGGGCTCTCCTTCCAGCACTTGAAAGAAATTGCCATCTGAATATAAAAGCATGCCGGTCAAGCCGTCACGCTCATTGGCCTGGCGGGACTGCCGCAGGAGTTCGGCAAGCTCCGCCGTCCCAAAGTTCTGAGTCGCAACGCTTGCATAGATGAGATGGATCATGGACGGCATTTCAAGCGATCAGCACCCCAATGGCGGAATCACCCTTTGGGGCTCCGTATGGCATGGATTGTGCTGCTCCCAAGCGGTACTGATACCGCGAACTCGATCCCGAAAGATCCGAGGGGCAGAACCCCTTTAGTTCCCTAGAACCAGCGTCCGAGGGTGAGAAAGACTTTGCGATGGCCTGCATCGCCGGCCGAGGCGCCGAAGGTGATGAGGCCAAGCGGGGTGTTGGCGAGGAAGCCTGCGCTGCCATCCTGGCGCAGGAAAGCGCGGGCTTCCGGCGACCAGACTTCGCCTGCCTCGTAGCCCAGGACGGCATAGAGGCCTTGTCCCAGCCCGGTGGGGAGAGCCGCGATGCGGCGCATGTAGCCCATGCGGGTGAGGTAAGTGTCGGTACCGCGGTATTCGTCGAAAGAAGATGCGGAGAGGCGCGTAGGCCCGCCCAGGGTGAAGCGGTAGGGTTGGGCGACGTTGGCGCGGAAATAGGAGTTCACTTCTCCGCTGATGCCGAAGATGTTCTGCTGCCCCCAGGGATGGGTGCGACTGAAGGAGAGCTGGAGGAGCGGTGCGTTGGAGCTTTGCGCGGCCTGATAGAGAGCGCCGACCGAGGCTGAAAAGCGGAAGCCGCTGGGCGAGACAGTGCCGGCCAGGGCTCTATCGATATTGACGTGGAGCAGGGCGGTCTGCGCGGTTCCGTTTAGATAGGGCCCGCCGCCGCTGCCGGTGGTGAGCCTCCAGCGGGTCTGCAACTCGCGCCACTCGGCGGAGATTTGCATCTGATTCGAGAAAGTGCGTCCGGCTTCGAGGCCGGCGTCAATGTTCTGCTGAAAGCGCTCGGCCACGCGTTTCTGGTTTGTCCAGATGTAAACCGGGGCGCGCAGAATGCCGGCGCGCGGTTCGAGGAAATAGCCAGAGGGTGTGAGCCGGCGATAGTACTCGGTGGAAAGGCTGGAAAGGTAGCCGATGCGGCCGGTGGCGCGGAACTCGGAGCCGAAGCCGCCGAAGTTCTGATCGATGAGGCGGAGGGTCATTTCGCCGCGGGTGACGTTGGAAGTGGCGGCGGCCAGGTCCGGACCGATGAGCAGATAAGGGGGGCCGGTGCGGTCGTTGGAGAGGCGGACCAGAATGCCGGTGTCAGGGGTGGTCTCGGCGGCGGAGGGGGAAGTGGGCTGGGGGTTGTAGGTTTCCCAGGTGGCGGCCACTTCGCCGTTGGACTGCACGCGCTTGAGGGCCTTGTCAGTGGAAGCCGGCGTGATGGGTTGGCCTTCGATGGGCTTCAAGTCGCTGCGCAGCTCGGCGACGGCTCCCGGTTCGCCGCCCTGGATAAGGACCTGGCGGAGGAGGCCGGGCTGGGGGAGGCGGCGGCTTTCGCGAGCGGCCAGGTAGGCTCTCCAGCCGGCTGCGTCGAGGGCATAGCGCAGCAGGGCGATACGGTTCTGTTCGGCGGCCTGGTAACCAGCCTTGATGAGTTCATCGGCCTTGGCGTAATCTGCGCCGGAGAATTTGCCGACGGGCACTTTGACCACCACATCGGCAAGCTTCTCGGCTTGCTCGACGTTGCGCACAATGCCGGCGGAAAAGGCCCGATTGAGCACGCCGACGATGGAGGAGGTGTCGCTGCCGTCGAGGGGCGAATCTTCAAGGCGAATGGCGATGACCGTGTCGGCATGCAGATCGCGGCGGAGAACATCGGTGGGCAGATTGTCGACGATGCCGCCATCGACGAGGTAGTGGCCGTTGCGGTCCTGCACGGGAGAAAAGACGCCGGGAATGGAGATGGAGGCGCGGACGGCCTGGGCGATCGGCCCGGAAGAGAAGGTGACCGGCTGCAAGGTGTTCAGGTCGGTGGCGACACAACGGAAGGGGATAGGGAGGCGGTCGTAGTCCAACTGCTCGCGGTTGTAACCGAAGAGATAGGTGGCCAGAAATTCGTTGACGCCGCGGTCGGTGAGCAGGGCGTTGCGCAGGGCGACGCGGTGAAGGACGCCGACGGTGAGCGCCTGGGGAATTTCGCGGCGATCCTGACGGCGGCGGAAGCTGGCGTCGGCATAGGGAGACTGCAGCGCGAAAACGCGGGTAAAGGCGTCGCTGACGGCGATGGCGCGCAACTCGGCGGGAGCGCGGCCGGTGGAATAGATGCCCGCAACCAGCGCACCCATGCTGGTGCCGGAGATGCGATCGACGGGGACGCGGTGGTCCTCAAGCCATTGGAGAACGCCGATGTGGGCCAGTCCCAGGGCGCCGCCGCCTTCAAGCGCAATGCCTACGGAGGGCCGGTTGGGCGGTGCAACGGCGGACAGCGCCGCCGGCAGGGGAGGCGCGGGTTCCTGCGCCGTGGCAGCCTGAAGGGCGAGCACGGCAAAAAGCGTTACAGCAAGTTTCCAACCCACGAAAGTACCCCCAGAGAATTCGTCTTCTCTTGAAGCTAATGCTTTCTGGGCGGAGTTGCAGTGATGTGCAGGGGTGCGTGGGAAGTCGCGGCCAGCCATCGCCTACCGGAGTGGCCAATTCTCCCGTCACGCAAGAAAAGGCCCTCCGTGAGAGGAGGGCCTTTTCTTGCTGATTGGGCGGCGCGCCGAAGGGGGCTCGCGCCCTATTTCGGCGAGTCCGGCGTGAACCCTTCGCGTCTGCGGCCGGGTTCTGGTTTAGGCTTCGGTTTGGGCGCCTTCTTCGGTTCTTTCTTGCCTTTGTCTTTGCTTCCCATAGGTCCAAGTGTGACACAAAAGGGCTCTGTCAGGAAAGAACGAATTGATCCGGCGCAGCCGCGAGGGCACGGGCGGGGACAAAGCCGAGCGGGCCATTCTGCGCCCGAGACTACTCCCCGGCCCCACCGGCGGGGCTGACCAGCACCTGTTCGGGAGCATCCACCTTTGCCGATGAAACCGCCAATTGGAGCTTCAGGGTTTCAACTTCGGGTTTGCCGTCCAGGCGAGAGGTGAAGCTGAGGGAGTACTGGTTTCTGAGGCGGCGCCGGAGATCCTTGAAAAACGGCTCGAAAGAAACCGGGTTGCCCATTCCTTCCCCGTAGCTCCAGCCGCCGGTCACTTGACTGACCTGCAGCAGCAGGTTCTGTCCGGCGTTGCTCTCGTAGCTGGACCGGTCTGCGCGGCCCTGGCTGAGCCAGTAGATGGTGTGGACCACCACCCCGGCGCGGACTGAATCCTTGATCGCGGCCTGGACATAGGGATCGTCCGGGTCATAGCGCATCTGGTAGGGGTCCACGCCGTCTGAAATCATGACCACTTCGCGGCGCGCCGCGCGATCCGTCGAAGGCCAGTTCTTGGCCAGGTCGGAGAGACAGAAGTAGGGGCTGGCGCTGGAGCCTGGAAGGCCGCCCGGCAGATGCAGCCCGCGCTCCACCTCGGCCGGATTGGCAGACAGCGGTCCGGCAAACAGGGCGCGCCCGTTCTGCATATAGGCGATGGCAATTTTGGTGTTCGAGGGAGTCTCCTGGATGAACTGCCGGATCTCGCCCATTTCCTCGCCCAGGCTGCGGGTGGCGCCGGAGTCGATGAGCAACACCAGTTCCAGGCGGCTGTCGGGTCCGCGGAGCGGCGTCCAGGCGGTCACGCTGGACTGCTTGCCGTTGAGCTTGATCTTCACATCCTGCAGGGCAACGGTGACGGCCTCCTCGCCCTCATGGGCGGGAAGAACGGTGACAATCGCCTGTCCCTGGCCCTGACGATGATCGTTCTGCGCGAATACCGGCGACGCCATCATCAGCATTCCCGCGGCTGTTGCAACAGCCACAATGAGTTTCTTCATCCGAATTGCTCCCTTTGAGACCCCGGCGCGACGGGAAGACTCTGCACACGAGTCTAAGCGCCGGAGCTCACCTTTGTTTTAGATGCGCGGCGGGGGGAATGGTCCTTATGAGGGGTGGGACGGGGGGTTACCCCTTGAGATAAGAGGCACGCGGCATCTCCTTGAAGAAACTCAAAGCGTGAAGTATAGTTAACGCGTGATCGAGGTTCGTCAGACCGAAGTCTTTGCCGACTGGCTTCGAAGACTGCGCGACGACAAGGCACGGTTCCGCATTCTGGTCCGTATTCGCCGGTTGGCTCTGAGAAATTTCGGAGATGTGCAGCCCGTTGGCGAGGGCGTGAGCGAACTGCGAATCGACTACGGACCGGGGTACAGGGTTTATCTCAGGAAACAAGGGGAGCTGCTGATTCTTCTGCTGGTAGGGGGCAGTAAAAAGACGCAGGCAGCGGACATCGCCAAGGCAAAGAGATTGGCAAAGGAGTGGGCAGATGACCATTAAAACGACTCTCTGGGATGCTTCCGAGTATCTCGACGGCCCGGAGGCCATTGCGGGTTATCTCGAAGCGGCGTTCGAGGACGGCGATCCGGCCTTGATCGCGGCCGCCCTCGGCGACGTGGCGCGCGCCATGGGAATGACCCAGCTTGCCAGCAAGGCGGGTGTGACCCGCGAAGCGCTTTACAAGGCACTTTCGCCCACCGGAGACCCGAGGCTGTCGACTTTTTTGGGTGTGATGAAGGCGCTCGGGCTCAAGCTGACGCCTCGCGCGGCGTGAGCCTTGGCGGTTGGGAAAGTACATGTCCTCCTTGCGCAGGTCACTCCCGGTTTGCATTTTGAGGGCCGTTTCGTTATGATTCAAAGATGTGTCCAAGGGAAACCCCTGGACCGTCACAAGCACCACGGTTTCTGGGTCCGTTCGAGTGGGTCGCGGAGCGACTGAAACGTCGCCGATGCGGCCAGCACCTCCGGACACTCCGCAAAGCGGGGCTCGCAGAAGCGGTGGGAGACGAGGGAAGAATGGCAAAAGCAAGCAAAAACATTGTGAAGGCGCGCGCGGCTGTGACCAAGCCTGCGTATCCGCTGCCCGAGGCAGTCGATCTGCTGAAGCAGGTCAAGTATGCCAAGTTCGACGAGACCGTCGACTTGACGATGCGGTTGGGTGTGGATACCCGGCACGCCGACCAGATGGTGCGCGGCACCGTGGTTCTGCCGCACGGACTGGGCAAGACCAAGACCGTTGCCGTGATCGCGACCGGCGACCGCCAGAAGGAAGCTACCGAGGCCGGTGCGGACTTTGTGGGCGGCGAGGAGATGGTGGAGAAGATCCAGAAAGAAAACTGGACCGCCTTCGACGCGTTGATCGCCACGCCGGACATGATGAGGGTGGTTGGCCGCCTGGGCAAGATCCTCGGACCCAAGGGCTTGATGCCGAACCCCAAGACCGGTACCGTGACCATGGATGTGGCCGCGGCGGTGAAGGAAATCAAGGCAGGCAAGGTGGAATTCCGCGCCGACAAGACCAGCCTGGTGCATGTTCCCGTGGGCAAGCTGAGCTTCGATCCGCAAAAGCTGATCGACAATGCGACCACCGTGATCGGTGCAATCGTACGCAACAAGCCGTCCGCGGCCAAGGGCAAGTACATCAAGAGCGTTACGCTGAGCTCGTCGATGGGCCCCGGGGTTCCGCTGGATTCGGCAGTTGCCGATGCGGCAGGCAAGCACTAAAAGGCAGGGATCAGGGAACAGGGAACAGGGATCGGTAAAGCCCGCAGTTCTCGCATGTCCGGATCTGAATGGTCAAAACAAGATTTGCAACAGGCGCCCGTTGAGGGCGAGAAGGGGTTAAGGGAGGAAGAGCGAGGTTCAGCCTGTGAAGCGGTGCTGTTCCCTGTTCCCTCTTCCCTGTTCCCTGTCGTAGCGGAGCGAAGACGATGGCGATTTCTAAAGCGAAGAAGGTAGAGAAGGTCCAGTTGCTGGCCAAGGAACTGGAGACCTCGACGACGGCAATTATCGGCACTTTTGCCAAGCTGACCGTGGCTAAGGACTTTGCACTGCGCAAGGTCATCCGCGAAGCGGGTGGTCAGTATCGCGTGGTGAAGAACAAGCTGGCGGCGGTTTCCAGCGAAGGCACGCAGGTTGCGGCCGCGCTGAAGGGCCTGAAGGGCGTGAACTCGGTTGCGTTCACCTCCGGCGACCCGGTGGCACTGGCCAAGGCGTTTGCCAAGTGGGCCACCGACAATGCGGAATTCCAGTTCAAGCTGGGCATTGTGGACGGCAAGCTGCTGAGCGTGGACGAAGTGAAGGCGCTGGCGACCATGCCGGGCAAGGAAGAGCTCTTCTCGAAGCTGCTGTTCCTTATCAATGCGCCGGCACAGCGTTTGGCGACCGTGCTCAATGCCACGGGACGCGACATGGCCGTGGTTCTGGGCCAGGGCGTCGAAAAAGAAAAGTTTGCGGCGGAAGCCGCGGCGTAAAGGCCGCGCGCTGTCAGCGGTCAGTTGTCTGCACGAAAGAGACTGATCGCTGACCACTGCTTTCAAGAGTTTTGGCCGGAAATCGAGTGGGAAGTGCGCGGGTCTGGGCGCATCGGAAACTTCCAGTTTGGGTTTACGGCTGGGAATATCAATTCAAAACAGTTCTGATTGGAGAGAAAAATGGCGGATTTGGCACAGTTGGAAGAGCAGATCGTAGCCCTGAGCTTGCTGGAAGCGGCGGCTTTGGTAAAGAAGTTGGAAGAGCGTCTTGGCGTTTCGGCAGCAGCAGCGGCCCCGGTAGCGGTGGCGGCGGCTGGTGCGGCTGCTCCGGCAGCCGAAGAGCAGACCGAGTTCCAGGTCATTCTGAAGGACTTTGGCGCGAACAAGATCAACACCATCAAGGCCGTGCGCGAAGTTACCTCGCTCGGTTTGAAGGAAGCCAAGGACCTGGTCGATGGCGCCCCCAAGGCGATCAAGGAAAACGCGACCAAGGAAGAAGCCGAGACCATCAAGAAGAAGTTCGAAGGTATCGCAACCGTCGAAATCAAGTAGTTACGATCAGGCAGCCCGAGTCCAAAAGGCTCGGGCGCTTGCAAGCTGGACCGGGACGCGCTACGATAGTCGTTGCGCGTCTTTCTGGCTCATTTCGGTTTTCTTAGGGAATGAGGTGGTTTTGTCTGGCGCGACTTGAGAGTAAGCGGATTGGCACGCAAGGGTCCGTTGGCCTGGGCAGGGCCAAGCATTCCGGCGGCGGGCACCGCGCAACAGTTAAGTGCCTTAGGGTCAAAGGGATCGGCGGATTCCCCTTGATGAGTGGCGAGTGGCTGGCGAGCGAGCGGCAGAAGCGAGCTTTGGGATCGGCGAGAGCATTGCAGGAGAATTCGGATGGGAGCACAGGCGATAGGCCGCGCTCGTGAGGCATTGCGTCCTTGCGGGCTATTCGTGTCTATCGGTCACCTCAGCTGCCGGGTTTAGCCGTTTTTGAGCAAAATCTGCGGTCTGTGCACCAAAGTCGTCATCGAGTTCAGCCGTCTTGTTTGCTTTCCCATTTGTGCGCAGTCTAGCGCACTTGCCGGATGCGCGGCAATGTCCACGACGTTTTTTGACGTGACTCTCACGGGTCATGCTTGGCCCCAGGGGATTCCCTGGCATATGCGCGGGGCTTGCTGTGGCCGCGGGGTTGGGGACTGGAGTTGGTAACCGTTCCAGTCCGGTTATTTGATTTTCTTACCGTAACGTAGTCAGCCGGCGCCGCAGAGACTCAGGCGCTGGCCCGGCCTCCATACGACGCCGGGTTGATGAGCCTCAGGAGTGAACATGCTGAACGAGAAGCGCGCGATTCGCAGCCGGCTCGATTTTTCCAAGATTCCCACCGCAACGCAGATTCCCAACCTGATCGAAGTGCAGAGGCGCTCGTACGAGCGGTTTCTGCAGATGGACAAGCTCCCGAACGAGCGCGACGATGCAGGGTTGCAGTCGGTGTTCGTCTCGGTTTTCCCCATCACCGACTTCCGCGGCATCTCGCAGTTGGACTTTGTGGACTTCTCGATCGGCAACTGGGAGTGCAAGTGCGGCCACTTGAAGGGGCTGCATCACCTGCGCACGGCCTGCGTGCATTGCGGGGCGATGGTAATTACCGACCCGTTCCTGCCCGGCGATGTGCTCTGCCAGAAGTGCGGCACGTACAACAAGAACACGCCTGATTTTTGTAACAAGTGCGGCGATCCGGTCAGCCTGCAGTTGAAGTACGACCAGCAGGAGTGTGAAGAGCGCGGCATGACCTTCTCGGCACCGTTGAAGGTCACGGTACGCCTGACCATCTACGACAAGGATGCGGAGACAGGCAACAAGACGGTTCGCGATATTAAAGAACAAGAAGTGTTTTTCGGCGACATTCCCTTGATGACGCCGAACGGCACCTTCATCGTGAACGGCACCGAGCGCGTGATCGTTTCCCAGTTGCACCGTTCGCCCGGCGTCTTCTTTGAGACGGCGAACAACCGCACCTACTTCCTGGGCAAGATCATTCCCTACCGCGGCTCGTGGGTAGAGTTCGAGTACGACCAGAAGAACACGCTCTATGTGCGCATCGACCGCAAGCGCAAGTTCCTGGGCACGATCTTCCTGCGCGCTCTTGGATTGCGCTCGGACGAAGAAATCCTGAAGACCTTCTATACGGTCGACCGGATGCACATTGCCGATGGCAAGATCCAGTGGGCTCTGCCTGAAGATCCGCGCGCCGGCACGCACCTGGTGGGCGCCAAGCCGGCCGGTGCAATTCTCCACAACGGAGAAGAGCTGACGCACGCCGGACGCAAGATTACGCCGCACACCATGAAGGCGCTGCGCGCCGCGGCCGTTGAACGCGTGGAAGTGGAAGCGGCCGAGCTGGATGGCGCGCTGACCGCCTCCGACGTGATCGATCTGAACACCGGCGAAGTGGTGGTGGAGGCCAACGTGGAGTTGACCGCCGACCGCCTGCACAAGGTTCTGTCGAGCGGCGCCGCGAGCTTCGAGGTTTTCTTCCCGGAGCGCGACGACGTAGGCAACATCATCACCAACACTCTGAAGCGCGACTCGATTCACAAGCCCGAAGAGGCGCTGATCGAGATCTACCGCAAGCTCCGGCCAGGTGACCCGCCGACCTTGGACACGGCCACAGCCCTGTTCGAAGGCATGTTCTTCGACGCGCGCAAGTACGACTTCTCGCGCGTGGGCCGGCTGAAGTTCAACATCAAGCTCTACGAGAGCCAGGACGCGACGCAGCTGGATCATCGCACGCTGACGCCCGAGGATTTTTACGCGACCATCCGTTACCTGCTGAAGCTGCGCAAGAACATCGGCATGGTGGACGACATTGATCACCTGGGCAACCGCCGCGTGAGAGCTGTCGGCGAGCTGATGGAGAATCAGTTCCGCATCGGCCTGGTGCGCATGGAGCGCGCCATCAAGGAAAAGATGAGCGTGTATCAGGAGCTTTCGACGGCCATGCCGCACGACCTGATCAACGCCAAGCCCGTGATGGCGGCCATCCGTGAGTTTTTCGGTTCGTCGCAGCTTTCGCAGTTCATGGATCAGACCAATCCGCTCAGCGAGATCACGCACAAGCGTCGTCTCTCTGCTCTTGGACCTGGTGGTCTGTCGAGAGAACGCGCCGGCTTTGAGGTGCGCGATGTGCACCCGACGCACTACGGCCGCATCTGCCCGATTGAAACGCCGGAAGGCCCGAACATCGGCCTGATCAGTTCGCTAAGCTGCTTTGCGCGCATCAACGAGTACGGCTTCATCGAGTCGCCGTATCGCCGCGTGAAGGAGAGCCGGATTCTGGACTTTGTGGAGATCACCAACGCGGGCGATAGCGGCCTGCGCGTGGGCGACCACATTGAAAAGGACGAGGCAGCACGCCTGAATGAGGAACTGAAGAAGGCCGGCAAGCGCGCCATTGACCACATGCCGTTCAGCTTCTATCTTTCCGCATGGGAAGAGGACAAGCACACCATTGCGCA
>Ga0224529_1001570_pt1 | contig 13267 bp, 9 predicted proteins | sample CBST50metaG_FD_179893 | JGI IMG/M metagenome (GOLD analysis project Ga0224529, IMG submission 179893) | Peat soil microbial communities from Stordalen Mire, Sweden - C.B.S.T50 | ecosystem: Environmental > Terrestrial > Soil > Wetlands > Peat | place: Sweden: Norrbotten County, Stordalen Mire... | reverse complement strand
CCATTCCCCCACCATCGCGGCTCCCTGCTCTCGGTGGAAGACCTGAGCCTGGAGGACGTGAGCCTGATTCTTCGCCGGGCCACGGCCCTGGAAAACGAAGACCCGCTGGTCCGGACCCGCATCCTGGCCAAGCGGCGCGTGGCGCTGCTGTTCTACGAATCCTCGACACGCACCCGTACCAGCTTTGAGCTGGCCGCCAAGGGACTGGGCGCCGATACCGCACTGGTGTCGAGCCTCTCGTCGAGCATTGAAAAGGGCGAGTCGCTGAAAGACACCGGCCTGACGCTGCGAGCGCTGGGGGCGGAAACCATCATTCTGCGGCACAACTCCTCTGGCGCGCCGTGGCTATTGGAAGACGCGACCCGGCTGCCGATTTTGAACGCCGGGGACGGCATGCACCAGCATCCCACCCAGGCGCTGCTGGACTTGCGCGCGATGCTGAACCATCTGCGGCCGGGCGTGGAGACGGTGACTGCCGAAACGCTGGCCGGGGTCACGGTGAGCATTACCGGCGACATTCTGCATAGCCGTGTGGCGCGTTCGAACCTGCAGCTGCTGCCCAAGCTGGGCGCGCGGGTGGTGCTGTGCGGCCCCAAAGAGCTGCTGCCGGAGTTGGCGGCCACGGCGGGACCGGGCGTAACCGTGGAGCGGAACTTCGAGGTTGCGCTGCGACAGTCGCAGGTGGTGATGATGCTGCGCATCCAGGCCGAACGGCTGGCCGGCATGCAACTGGATCTGGAAGAGTACAAGGCGGGCTACCAGTTGACCAGCAAGAGGCTGGCGACACACGCTCCCGAGGCGCTGGTGCTGCATCCGGGACCGATCATTCGGGGACTGGAGCTGACGGCCGAAGTGGCCGACGGGCCGCAGTCGCTGATTCTGGAGCAGGTGCGGCATGGCGTGGCCATCCGCATGGCGGTGGTGGAACGCGCGCTGACAGCGGCGCAGCAAGAGGGAGGCCGCGCATGACGGCTCTGGTGATTCGCGGCGGCTACCTGATCGATGCGGCAGCGGGAGTGGACGGGCTGCGGGACGTTCTGCTGAAGGACGGACGCGTGGCGGAAATTGCCGCTCCGGGCAAGCTGAAGCTGGCCAACGGCACTGAGGCCTTGGACGCCACGGGGTTGACCCTGGCGCCGGGATTGATCGACATGCACGTACACCTGCGCGAACCGGGGCAGGGCTACAAGGAAACCATCGCCAGCGGCACGGTGGCGGCAGCGGCAGGCGGTTTCACTTCGGTTGCAGCCATGCCCAATACAACACCGGTGAACGACTCGCCGGAGACGACGCGCTGGATGCTGCAACCGGAACGCGGCGCGGCCATTCGCGTCTTCCCCATTGCCGCGGCAACACGCGGATCGAAGGGCGAGGCGATCAACGACTATGCGGCGCTGAAGGCGGCAGGCGCGGTAGCGGTAAGCGACGACGGGCGTCCGATCCTGAAAGACGGCGTGATGCGCGAGACGCTGGCCGCGGCGGCGCGGGTGGGGTTGAGCGTGATTCAGCACGCCGAAGATACGCGGATGACCCAGGGCGGCAGCATGAACGCCGGACTAGCGGCCTTCAAGCTGGGGCTGCGCGGGATGCCGGCCGAGGCCGAGTCGAGCATTGTGGAGCGCGACATCCGCCTGGTGACCGAGTTGAGGGACACGCGCGCCCATCTGCACGTGGCGCACATTTCGACAGCCGCGGCGCTGGCTGCCGTACGCCAAGCGCGGCGCAGCGGGCTGCGCGTGACCTGCGAGGTGGCTCCGCACCACTTTCTGCTGACCGACGAGCACGTGGGGCTGTATGACACCAACGCCAAGATGTGTCCGCCGTTGCGCACGGCCGCAGACCGCGACGCCATGATCGAGGGGATTCTGGACGGGGTGGTGGACGCCATCGCCACCGATCACGCGCCTCATGCCATCCATGAGAAGGAAGTGGAGTTCGAGAACGCGCCCAACGGGATTATTGGTTTGGAGACGGCGCTGGGACTCTCGCTACGCTGGCTGCACGGGGAGTGGAAGCTGCCGCTGGGCCGGGTGCTGAGCCTGCTGAGCGCGCAGCCGGCGGCGCTGCTGGGGCTGAAGGGCCGCGGCACGCTGGCCGTAGGGAGCTTTGGCGACGTGGTGATCTTCGATCCCAAGGCGGAGTGGACCTATCGTGCCGCGGAAAGCCGGTCGAAGTCGAGAAATACGCCGTTCGACGGCTGGACGATGCAGGGCAAGATCCGGTGGACGATCAGCGAAGGACGGATCGTGTACTCCGCCTGAAGTTGGACCAACGTTATTTCGTAGTTCATGTTTTCCCAGGTCTCAAGATCGAGTGTCTGAGACCTGGGAAAGCACGAACCTCCGTCCGCCCATCTCGAACGCCCCACAAACGCCCCGTGCCCCATTTTTGCGACTTTTTTCTGTCGCAAACCCGGAGCACCACGAGCCACAGTCAACGCCGGCCCCACCGCAGGTGGTTGCATCCCCAGCCCTTCCCGATCATCCATAAGACATGACCCCTCCACTTCTTTCGCCTTTCAAGCTTCGTTCTCTTGAGTTTGCCAATCGCATCGGTGTCCCTCCCATGTGCCAGTACTCCTCGCAAGACGGTTTTGCCAACGACTGGCATGTTGTCCATCTCGGCAGCCGCGCCCAGGGTGGCCCTGGCCTCATCATTCTTGAGGCCTCCGCCGTCGTTCCCGAGGGCCGCATCTCTTCCGCCGATCTCGGCATTTGGAAGGACGAGCACATTCCGGGTCTCCAGCTCATCGCCGCTTTCCTCCACTCGCAGGGAGTGCATGCCGGCATCCAACTGGGCCACGCCGGACGCAAGGCCAGCATGTCCGCGCCTTTTGAGAAGGAGCGTCTCCTGCTTCCCGCCGAGGGAGGCTGGCAGCCGGTCGGCCCCAGCGCTCTGGCCTTTTCTTCTGACTACGCCGTTCCCCAGGCTCTTGATCAGGCCGGCATCGCCTCTGTGGTCGAGGGCTTTCGACTAGCCGCGCGCCGTGCCCTCGCCGCGGGCTTCGACTTTGTCGAGATTCACGCCGCCCACGGCTATCTGCTCCACCAATTCCTGTCGCCTCTCGCCAACCAGCGCACCGACTCTTATGGCGGCAGTTTTCAGAACCGTGCCCGTCTGGCCCTCGAGGTCGTGGACGCTGTGCGCGCCGAGTGGCCTTCCCACCTGCCTCTCTTCGTCCGCATCTCCGCTACCGACTGGGCAGAGGGGGGCTGGTCCGTTGTCGAGTCGGTGCGGCTCTCCCGCCTCTTCGGCGAGCACGGCGTTGATCTGGTCGACGTTTCCTCCGGCGGCATGGTCCCCAACGCCGTCATTCCCGTCGGCCCCGGCTTCCAAGTGGAGTTTGCCGCCCGAATCCGCCGCGAAGCGGCCATCCCCACCGCCGCCGTCGGCCTCATCACCGACCCCGTCCAGGCCAACGAGATCCTGGTTCAGGGCGATGCCGATCTGGTCCTCTTGGGCCGCGAAACCTTGCGCGATCCCTACTGGCCGGTCCACGCGGCAGCTGTCCTCGGCGAATCTGCCAGTTGGCCGCCTCAGTATCTCCGTGCCGCTCCCCGCCATTCCGCCCCGCGCCACCCTGTCACTCGTCCTGAAAAGGAGTAAGAAACGACAGCAGAAGCGCGAGACACGGTTGCCGCCGCGCTAAAAACGGGCGCATAAGTGCGCAAAATGACAGGAGATTTGCAATAAAAGGTCCGCTTGAAAGCCTGGAAAGTGCTCGAAAAAGATGGTTTGAAAGGGCAGACTTGAGCGGACTCTTGTCTGCCCTTTTTGCGTTTGTAGCCGCCCCTCGGAGTCGCCCTGCAATTTTGCTTCACAGATTGTGCAAAACGTGGCCTATACTGCGTCTAGAGCAGGGTGTTACCTCGGAGAGGAACCCTCCTCACCTTCGCCATGGTCACGCAACCTTCTCAGAAGCGCGCTCTCGATCAGCCCCAGATCCCCGACCGTCTTTATTTCAAAATCGGAGATGTGGCGCGAATTTGTGAGGTCGAGACCTATGTCCTGCGCTTTTGGGAGACGCAGTTCCCCCAACTCAAACCAAACAAAAGCGGAACGGGCCAGCGGCTCTACCGTCGCCGCGATGTGGAACTCGCCCTGGAGATCAAGCGTTTGGTCCACACCGAGGGCTACACTCTTGCCGGCGCCCGCCAGGTCCTCGAGCAAGCCCATCACCGCCCCGAGCCACAGCCAAATCTACCCCTGGAAGCCGCCGAATCTACTCCACAGCGCGATTCCGTCGCCGCCACAGTAGGCCACGCCCGCTCTGAACTGCGCGAGATCGCCGGTCTGCTTGCGTCGCCTGATCCCAAGCCGCAGCGCCGCCGTTCCCGGCTCTCCCCCCTACCGGACTCATCCGACTCCCTCTTCCCGGTCTGAGACCTTTTTCAATGAAATGTGCGCATCCGAATGCCGTGAGTCGATCCCCTGGATTCTCTGGCCAGAAGGATGGCGACTTATACAGGCACTCGTGCTAGCTTAGGAGACCTGTCATAAGTGAGAACGTCCGGGATAGGTGTCTGCCGCTTCCTCCGGACTGGATGACAGGTCTTTCCCATGATCTGTGGAGGCTGTCCTACGATGAAATGCCATCTTTGTGGTTCAAACAGGCTCAGCTTATCCAGGTTTCGATCTTCTGACTTGGAGCGATTAATCCGCTTTCAATACCCCGTGCGTTGCCGTGCCTGCGACCAACGGGATTATGTGAGTATTTCAGCTGCTTTTCGCCTTCGCTGGGGCGCTAAACCGCATCATCGGTAAAGCCGAGCGGTAATAACCTGAGACAGAACCGCGCACAGTGCTGGCGCGCTATCAACATATCTCACAAGCCACTTCTGCGCCGGCTCCCAAGCCAGTCAAGAACTGAGAGTCACAGGGTCCGACGCGAGCGGCTGAAGTCTCCGCTCACCAGTGTCTCAGCTGCGCAGGCGGCCCATCGCTGCGTATTCTCCTCGCTCGCCGCGCATCATTTCGTTCTTGCGTTCCAGCAACAGCAGGGATATTTTTAGATATGGAAACCTCTTTTCCCGCTCCCATACAGACAGTTGTTACCTACGTGCTGACATTCAGCGTGCTCAAAGGTATTGTGCCCAGATCGCCCTCGCCCACAAGGAGACCTGTCCATGCAGCCATCTGCCGATCCTGTTGCTTGTAGCGGCTTTTCACGCCGCTCATTCTTTCGCTTCGCTGCCGGAGCTTCAGCCCTGGCCAGCATGCCCATTCTTACGGAATCCCGCCTCGCCTATGCGCAGCGTCCCAAGTTTGCCGATCCCAATAAGGGCATTCACATCGACGCCAACGAAAACCCCCTTGGCCCCTGCCAGGCAGCGCGTCAGGCCATCGCCGACATCATTCCCAAAGGCGGGCGCTATGAGTTCGCCATGCAGGAGGATCTCGCGGAAACCTTCGCGCGGATCGAAGGGCTCGATCCTCAGTCGGTAATGGCCTTTCCTGGTTCCAGTGAGCCGCTGCACTACACCGTCCTTTCGTTCACAGACAAGAACAAGCCCGTGGTCATTGCCGACCCCGGCTATGAAGCGCCGATTTGGGCCGCAGCGGTCTCCGGCGCTCCGGTCATCAAGGTGCCGCTTGCCGACCCCAAAGGCGCTGCCACGCACGATATCAAGGCCATGCTGGCCGCGTCGTCCTCGCCGGGCGTCATCTACATCTGCAACCCCAACAACCCCACGGGCACCACCACCAGCCGCTCGGCCATTGAGTATGCGGTGGCCAACGCGCCCAAGGGCTCGGTGCTGTTGATCGACGAGGCTTATATTCATTTGTCCGATACTCCGTCCGCGCTGGACTTCGTCAAGGAAGGCAAGGACGTGATCGTTTTGCGGACCTTCTCCAAGCTCTATGGGATGGCCGGCATCCGGATGGGATTCGTCGCTGCCAGGCCGGAACTGCTGGCCAAGATTGCCTCTGTGGGCGGCATGAGCGCCTTGCCCATCACCGCGGTGGCAGCGGCCAAGGCGAGCTTGCTCGACAAGGATCTGATTTCCACGCGCAAAAAAATCATCGGCGATACCCGCACGGAGACCATTGCCTGGCTCAAGAGCAACGGTTACGCCTGCACGCCGTCAGAGAGCAACTGCTTTATGCTCGACGTGAAGCGGCCCGGCAAGGAAGTGCTGGCGGCCATGGCGGCAAAAGAGATCTACATCGGCCGCATCTGGTCCGCGTGGCCCACACAGGTGCGTATCACGGTCGGAACCCAGGAGGAGATGCTCGCCTTCCGCAAGGCTTTCCTGGAAGTGATGAACAGTTCCACGGCAGGCTTGGTGGCGCCGCCTCTGCCGCACAAACTCGCTGAGCATCCCTTCACCCATTTGTCCTAAGAACTGTCAGCAATTGTTAGTCAAACGAGAAAGCCCCCGTCCTTGGCGGGGGCTTTCTCTTGATGGATGTTACTGCCAATCGAATAGGGCGGCGTGTGGCAAAGTGCAGCGTTAGAAGATGATCTTCAGCGCGAATTCTGCATTGAAGGGTTCCCCCGGTCCAATCGTCGGATTGCCGAGATAGGGCCCGATCGTGCTCAGGATATGGCCTCCCTCTCCGGTCCCCGGCAAGCCGACCGGAGCCAGGTTGGTGTGGTTGAAGGCGTTGAATAAATCGGCGCGGAACTGCGCGGAAACCCGCTCGGTCAACTTCGTGCCCTTGATCACGGCTATGTCCACAGCGTTATAGCCAGGGTTGTAATTCTGGCCGCGGCGCGTGGGGCTATACGTGCCGGGAGCCGGATCCGTAAAGGCGTTGGGGCTGAACCACTGCACCACGCCATTCACGATGCTGCGATTGATGCCGGCAGAGGGATTGCTCATGACCTGGACGGCGCGATCTGCATTCTCTCCATTGCCGCTGACGTTCGTGCTGGCATTCACCGTGTACGGCTCGCCGCCGTGAAACGAGAACGCCGAGTTGATCTCCCAACCTTGGGTCAGGCGATTGGGCCTGAGGAAGGACGGAATCTGGTAGTCCAGGTATCCGGTGAACGTATTGCGAACGTCGTAGTCTGAATTGCCGTACTCCGCCGCTTCATCCAGGGGATTCTGCGGAACGTACGGCAACAGCCCGGTCTCGTAATCGAGCGCGTGGGCCCATGTGTATCCCAACGATGAAGTGAGTCCGTGCCAATTCTGCACGCGCAACGAAGTTTGCAGCGAATTGTAGTTGGAGCCGAGATTGCTGGTCGCCTCGTCGATGACGCCAAAGCCCGGGAAGCTGCTGTAGTAGGGCCGGGTCACGTTGGGATTGGGCAAGCTGCTGGAATTCACCGCCTCCGGGTTGATGTCCTGCAAACCCTGCAGATGGGTTCCCTTGGTGGCCACGTAACCGAGCTGCCAGATGACCGAACTGGTAAAGCTGTGTTCGACGTTCAGGTCCCAGTTCTCGCTATAGGATGGCCTGAAACCCTTGGCAAAGGTTGAAATGCTCACCACACCCTGACCGGCCAGTGCATCGGCAAAGGAGGGGAAGATGGGCTGGCCGCTGGCAACCACGGTAGATAACCCGGAGGCCGTGGCCACCTTGCTGGTTCCCGCAGGGTTGAGGCCGGGGCCAAAGACGGCGATGTTTTGCGCTCCATTGTTTTGCAGAACCGATTTCATGTATACGGAGTCGTAGTAAAGGCCGAACCCGCCGCGCAGCACCGTCTTGGATTCCAACTGATACGCGAAGCCGATGCGGGGACTTACTCCGCCCCAGAACTTCGAGTAGATGTCGGACACATCCTGACCGGCTACGGCAAGGCCGCCAGGGAGCGACGGATCGAAAACCGAGAGGTTCGGGTAAGCCGAATGGACTGGGCCTTCATAGTCGTAGCGCAAACCGAGATTGACGCTCAGAAGCTTGGTCATGTGCCATTGGTCTTGGCCGTAAAGCGAGAAGGTGTTCACAAACACTTGGCGCTTGGGATCGCCCTCGACGATTGAAGAGGCGCCTGGATCAAAGCATCCTGCCAGAAAGTCCGCCAACTCCAGCGTGTTGGAGTCGGTGGTCAGTGCGGTGGCATTCGGATTTGCGGCAAGGCCGGCACAGGCGGAGGAGGTCGAGTTCCACGGTCCTTGTGTGCCGTCAAAGTAGATGGTTCCGCGCTGCCCTGTCTGATAGAAGTCATCCACCTGGGCCTGGCGCAGTTCGCCGCCAAAATGCAGTTGATGTGCGCCTTTGACCCAGTTGAGATCTTCGTCCAGGTGGCCGGTGATGTCGTTGCGGCCCGAAGGCGCCGTGACCCCGAGTGGATCAAATCCGGTGTCGTTGCCCGTCAATCCCGAGCCGCTGCTCGGAGGGCCGATCACCAGATGCGGAGCGCCGGCAAGAGTCGGAGAAGTGACACCGGTGTTCAGACCCAACCCCAAAGGACTGAAGGAGTTGTCGGCGTCGGAGAAGACCTGATTGAAGTAGCTGACGCCTGCTGAAATTTGATTACTGATCGAGGGTGTAAGCACGCGGTTATAGATCAGCGAGATGTTGTCCACATGGATGGGGGCGTTCTCGAAGTAAGCCGCCAACTGCGACGAGGTGGGAGCCACCTGCGTGCCCTGGCCCACAAACCAGCGCGCCGAAAGATGATCCTTGTCCGTCAGGTTCTCATCCAACTTGACGATGCCGTTGAAGCTGTGACCATGCAGATTGGCATTGTTGTGGTAGTTGCCCGCCGAGTCGAGGTTGGCGATCGGAGAGTTCTGCCCGACCACAGAGCTGGGCCACAGACCCGGCAGTGTCCCGTTGCCGTAGAGCAGATTCAGCGACACGGGATTGACGGGAACGCCGAACGGCGCAAGAACCTGGGTCTCCGCGTCCTGCACATACTTGTAGGTTGGCTCGGTCGAGCCGCCGGCCGCGCCAATGGTGAATGCCTGATGCTCGCCTCCAATGAAGAAGAAAGTCCGGTCGCGCCAGAGGGGTCCTCCTGTCGAGAAACCGTAGTGCTCATTGCGCGAAATGGACTTGGACGTGAGGAAGGGATTGGTGGCTTCAAAGAACTCGTTGTGGTTGAAGTAATATGCGCTGCCGTGCAGTTGGTTGGTGCCGGACTTGATGACCAGGTTGGCGGTGCCGCCGGAGTTGCGTCCCGTGCTGGTGGAGCCGGTAGTCACAAAATTGAAATTCTCAATGGCGTCCACCGGCAAAATCACGCCCGCAATTGCGGATACGCCGCCCTGGTTGACGGCGGGGATATTCCACCAGAGATCGTTGTTATCGGTGCCCTCAATCTGCCAGTTGATCGAGTTCGAGCGGGTGCCGTTGACGCTGGCCAGACCGGCTCCGCCGCCTGTCGAGAGACCGGCGAACCCCGTGGTTTGCGAAAGCATTTGGGTAAAGTCGCGCCCACTGTTGGGAAGATTCTGGACCACCGCCTCGGGTAGCACCGAGGTCTGCACGTCGGTCGTGGTATCGATGCTCAGTGCGTCGGCCGAAACTTCCACCGTTTGCAACGCGGTATCGATCGATAGCTTGACCGGGAGAGTGTAGATCACGCCCGCGGAAACAGTAATCTTGTTCACCTTTTGCGACGAGAACCCTTTGGAAGTAACCGTGACCGAGTAATTGCCCAGCGGCAGGTTGGAAAAGGCGAAATCGCCCGCGCTGGAGCTTACCGTTTTGTAGACCGAGTTGGTGTTGGTTTCAACCGCCGTGACTTGTGTCCCCGGGATTACCGCGCCCGATTGATCGGTCACTGTGCCGTTGATGCCGCCGCGAAACGTCTGGCCAATGCTGTTGACTGGCAATGCCGCGATCGCCAAAAGCAAGACCGTCAATAGGATTCGTGTCCATCGATTTGCCATTGCGCTTAACCTCCGAGTGATCAACATGAAATCGTGTTGTTCGTTCCCGATGTGAGATTGAAAGTGGCAGTCGAAAAGGGGACATGTAGAAAAACAGGCAAGCAGGCGCATGAGCGCACAGAAGGGCTTACTGTTCTTTTGGCTTTTTACGGGAGGGGAAGAAGCGGGGATGCGTCTCCATTTCTAAATGTCGCCCGAATCAAATAAGGAAGCAATAAAGGAAATGAGAATAATGGACGCGGCAATTCCTGCCATCGCGGCTCTGTGCGCGGCATTGCGCGAACGACAGTGTTTTCTCTTCAGGTCTTCGCAGAAACCGGGCAGTTAGTTAAGTGGATTTTTCCTCAAGAAGACGCCATCTTCCACGTTGCTGCAATGGTTTCATGCAAAGTGAAAACGCGCTGTTGCCGTCGCGCGCACAAAAATCCCCGCAATTGCATTGCGCAACTGCAGGGCCTTTTGTAACTGCATGATTTTAATGGTCGGGACGGGCAGATTCGAACTGCCGACCCCTCGCACCCCAAGCGAGTGCTCTACCAGGCTGAGCCACGTCCCTTTAGAATCAACAACATATGCGGTTTTCCTCCAAATTTGAGTACTCGCTTGGAGCAAGCCGACATGGGATTTTCTGAGTTCATCCGCGAACGTCAATTCCTTTCAAATGTCTCACCGTCAACGCTGGAGTGGTACAAGTACAGCCTCAGATGGCTGGACACCGAGACGCCCTCCCAAGAGGACCTGAAGTCCGCCGTGCTCCGTATGCGCGAAAAGGGGCTGAAGGCCACAGGCTGCAATTCCGCCATCCGCGCCATCAACACATACCTGCATTGGGCCAACGCTGGGTCAGATGTCAAATGCGGTCCCACATGCAAGCATCCGAGAATCGCCCAACTTAAAGAACCTCAACTTGTGCTTCCCACCTTCACAGAGCAACAAATACGTCTCCTTGTCGCGTGGAAGCCCAAGAACAAATATCAGGACCGCCTGCATCTGGTCACGCTATTCCTGCTTGACACCGGCTGCCGTATCTCCGAAGCCCTCAATTTGCGAATCTCCGAAATCAACTTTGAGAATCTGCTTGTCACCCTAGACGGCAAGGGACGGAAGCAGCGGGTCGTCCCCTTCAGCTTTGAGTTGCGCAAAGCGATGGTTCGCTATTGCAAGGAATCGAATCGAACGCCAGACCATCTTCTCTTTGCCAACAGAGCTCAAACGAAATTGGGACGTAGGAACGTATTGCGGGACGTAAAGCTGCTCTGCAAGAAACTAGGCTTTACGCCTCCAGGCCGCACTCTCCACGCATTCCGCCACACCTTCGCCGTGAACTACCTGAGGCGTGGTGGGTCCGTGTTCCACCTGCAAAAAGTACTCGGGCACAGCACGCTTGAGATGACCCGCCGCTATGCGAACCTGATGACCGAGGACCTACAGGCTGTGCATGAGCGCGTAAGCCTACTTTCGAAATAGCCGCTGCTGTCACCGCTATGGCCCAGGGAATCCGCCCTAGCAGTTATGCTGGATGCAACGCTATGCCGCCACCGAGAGGACTTCCAATTCACCGTTATCCCGCCACCCGTTGCACTCCGACCCAGCCACCTAGATGGTGTCCTTTAAGGGGTAACCACAGAGTAACTTCCGGCTTGGCGACCATCCAGGCGCAACCTCGATTCCGGACCCTGGGGCGTTTCCCGGGATCGATCGGAATCTATGCTCAGGCATATTGAGATCAGTGGCGTCCGCAGTCCTCGGATGCGGGGGCCGAGTGAACCCAGGTCGTTTGCCTGAATCTACATCCCCTGGACCGTAGCGCCCGGCCAATCATTAATAGTGTTCTTGGGCAATAGCGACGATAGAGTCCATCATTTTGCGAACTGTTGCGCCGTATTTTTCGGGGTTCTTTTCTTTTACGAGCGAGTCGAGTGCATTCAGCCACATGTAATCCAATTTGAGATGCTTAATATGTTCTGCAATATAAATCCGGTTCTGAATTGTCACGAGGCAGTTCGTGGAAGCTGCGTTCATCTCCATTAAGCTTTCCACCGTCGGCTCGTGGAGGTGGTAGCGCGGATCACCGCACTTGGCGTAGGCCGTTGCGATCACCGTCATCAGCTCCTTGAATTCTTCGTTGCGGCGGTCCAGCAGCCACTTCCTTCGGTCCCAATCTCGTGCAAGAAAATGGCCGATAGCAATGCCTACGACGGTTCCAGAAATTCCGACGCAGGCAACAATAAGCGGAATTGTGCTTTGATTCATGCTCTTACATTCTCTACGATGAAGCTCCCGAGCAGACCGTTCGTCTACGGGACAAGATTACTCCTCAAAAGTCGCCAAAGCTTCTGGCTTCCGGCAGAATCCCCGGCCATGTATGTGGTTTTGAAAGATACCGGGACCGGGGCCACCGATCAAGGGCCACCCGCTACCCCGCCTGTTCCAGGTTGAAAGGCCGCAAATTGGTGTACTCTGTTACTTCCCCAAAAAACAGGGGATCGAAACAGTACCGATGAAAAGATCGGCGGCAATGGAGGCAGGGATGGCAATTTTCGGACTGTTCACGTTGGCAAAAGGACCGTATCAGAAGTATGAAGGTGATTTCATCCAACAGGACAAGGAGTATGTGAAGGTATTCAAATCCACGTCTGACCCAATGGCGACTGAACTGGTCGCAGCAATACGACTGGACAAAGGGCAATCTGTGCAAAAAATCAGCGATTGATCCAGATTTGGACGAGATGGGGCGGGACTATCCAGTAAGGAAAGGCCATGAAAAGCGCCGAGATTGAAAGAGACTTGCTTTCGTTGGAGCAGCAGCATGACGCAGATCGGCAACAGCTAGACCTGATGGTTGAAGCTGTGCGACCTGGCTTGCAGAAAGAATCGGCAGCCTGGATTACGAGGGAAGTTGCGCGTCGAGTTGAGAGCCATCCTGACGTAGTGAATGCGCTCGGCATAGACCGATTGAGGGAGTTCAAGGGCAAAGTTGCCGCATTGATCGATTCTCTACCCGAGATTGTTGTCGCCGAAGGTTCGAAGAAAGAGGAATGGCCGCACAATTCTGCCCAGCTCGGGCAAGTCGATTCGCCTGGAGGGGAGTCCTACTTCGCGGCTGTCTTTAGAGGAATTGTCAGTAAGCTTGGTCCTATTCTCGACGGATACGGCTTATTGACGGAGCCCGACGGTCATTATTCCTCGTGGTCGAAATCGGGGAAGGCAATCCGGTATCAAATCCACACGGGATTCGGTTCGCAACAGATTCAAGCAATTATCGCCTACTATCAGGAGTACAGAAAATTCCAAAGCTCCGAAACGGAGATAAGGCATCTCCGAAAAGCACTCACTGAAGCTAAGGCTAGGTCTCTGACCGGATGAAACCAGTTCTTTCATAGCGGAACTTCAGTCGAGCTTTTCGACGTGTAAACTGCCAGTAGATTTTCACTTGGTCCTGGTTCATCCTTCTGTCCCATGTTCTGGCTTGA
>Ga0224529_1001567_pt1 | contig 13295 bp, 6 predicted proteins | sample CBST50metaG_FD_179893 | JGI IMG/M metagenome (GOLD analysis project Ga0224529, IMG submission 179893) | Peat soil microbial communities from Stordalen Mire, Sweden - C.B.S.T50 | ecosystem: Environmental > Terrestrial > Soil > Wetlands > Peat | place: Sweden: Norrbotten County, Stordalen Mire... | reverse complement strand
GTCTGGACGTAGCTCTTGGAACAGTTACGGAGGAACCGCTCATGCTGCAATTATGCCAAGTGTATGCGTGGATAAGCACACCACAACCGCCTTTGCCGCAAAAAATACGTGGATAACCGGTACCTGATTTGGTTCACGGCTAAACGGAGCCGGTCTGACTGCGGAAAACTCGTCGGAAATCGATGAGTGATCTTCCAACACGACTCACCCCCCGATGCGGGCGCAATCCGCCTCGCTCCACTCCTGCAAGCAAGCCAGTACGCGCTTCCATATTGCATCGCCTTGGTACTTTTTGGGGGGATATCCGCTGTTCGCGGGCATTTCTGCGATGGACTAAAGCATTTTCCGAATACGCTCGGCCGTAGCGAAGAGCATGCAAGGTGGCTTTTTCTTGGGGAAAAAGCCACTCATTCGAAAAAACGCCTCTATCGCAATACCTGTCGAAGCGCCGCCTGAGCGCGCAGATTCTCTTCAGGCAGGCCAATCGTGATGCGCGCCCAGTTGATATATGGAGGATGGGAACGGCCAATATCGATGCCCTGCGCACGCAGCGCAGCCGCGAGTGCCGCCTGAGGCCTGCCGGCGTCGAAGAAGATGAAATTGGTGTGGGTGTCAGTGTGCGGCAGCTTGAGCTCGTCCAATACGGACAGCCATTTGGCCCGTTCGCGGGCAACAACGGCGCGGGTGCGGGCCACTTGTGCCGTATCGCTCAGTGCTGCGCTGGCGGCAGCAATGTTGAGACGGCCCAACACCTCGGCATTATCAGCGCCCTGCTTGCGAAGCGTGCCTGCAAGTGCGCGTGGGGCCAACACATAGCCAATGGGCAATCCAGCCAGTCCATGAATCTTGTCGAAGGTACGGAAGACAATGACGTTGGCGCCTTCGCGCACCAGAGACACCGCCGAGCGCTCTTCAAAATCGTCCGTGTATTCCAGATACGCTTCATCCACAATGACAACGGCATGTTGCGAGCTTTCGCGCAAGAACCGCTTGAATGCCTGATTCTCGTTGACTGTTCCTGTCGGATTGTGCGGATTGACCAGATAGATGGCGCGAGTCTTCGCGGTAATCTTCGCCGACAACGCCGCAAGATCGTTTTCGTAACGTGCATTCAGCGGCACAGGCACACCGACGCCGCCAACGCGCGCGGCCGCATCGATAAACGCAAGATAGCCGGGCGTGGAGTAGATAAACTCGGAGCCGGGTCCGCCCTCACTGGCAAGAACGATGCCCAGCAAACCGAGGATTTCTCCCAAGACGACCTGCTCTACCGGCACTCGTTCATGCACGGCAATCTGCTTCGCAAGTTGCTGTGCGGCGTCCGCGCTGGCGTAGCGGTTGAGGCGGGTGAATTCGTGCAAGATCGCCTCGGCAACGCGTGGCGAAGGGCCGTATGGATTCTCATTCAACGAAAGATGGACCAGCGGTGCGGTGCGCGCTGCGGAAGTGGCTGACGCCCTTTCAGAAAATAGCGGGAGCGGCGGCAGGACACTAGCTCCGAGCGCAAGTCCAGTGGCTTTTAACAAATTGCGGCGGCTGAGGTTCATCGACATGCAGCGCATCCTCTCAATGCCTTTACTTGAAAAAACGAAATTGCCGTTGCGCCGCTCCTGCGAAGAGCGGCACAACGGCACAGTACAAAACAATTTTAGTAAGCCACGCGCAAACCAAGCTGCAGATAGCGCGGGAAGTTGACTTGCGAGGTAATCGCGCCAAAGCTCGAACTGCCAAACGAAGTGTTCGGCCCACCAAACTGCGGCGTGTTGAAGGCATTGAAACTTTCCGCGCGGAACTGGACATTGACGCGTTCACGAATGACGACATTCTTGAAGAGCGCAAGATCCAGGTTTTCGTAGCCAGGCCCACGCAGCGAAAGTGTACGTGGAGCATTGCCAAAAGTGAGAACAGTGGAAGTGGTGAATGCGTCGGGGTTGATGTAACCGCCGAGGCGGTCATATATGCTGCCCGTGGTTGCCAGAGATTTGCCAGCGACCAGGTTGGGCCGCTGCACACCATTGCCAACAATGGAGATGTTCGGATTGCTGCTTTGTTTGATGGTGACAGGGAATCCAGCTTGGAGCGTAGGAACAACGCTCAACCGCCAGTTGCCCGCGACCAGATCTGTAATGCGCGAGCCAGTGGAAAAGCGCTCGCCGTGCCCTATCGGCAGGTCGTACGTGATACCGGCCGAAAAGCGGTAAGGGATATTGTTGACGGCTGATCCGTACTCCGCATGTAGGTCATAGATATTCTGCGGCGCGGTTGTCGCAGCGCCCTGGACGCTGTTCGAGGTAGCAAACGATGCATCCCGATTACGCGACCACGTGAAAGATGAAAGCAGATTCAATCCGTGTCCTGCGCGACGTTCAGCTTTTACAAGCAGGGCGTTGTAGTCGGCGTAGCTCGCGGAGGTAAGCAAGTTTACGGAACTGAACTGCGGAAAAGGAAGCAGTAACTGGGACTCCGCAACCGTGGCGCCGCCGATAACGCCCGTTCCGCCGTGGCCGTAGTAAGGGTTGGATACAGAATTACTCAACGCGGTATATCCCAGGCTGAAGTTTGTGGGATTAAGTTGATTGTAATTGACCGCAACGCTGCCCGTGGGGCCCGGAGAAAGATTTGTCGAGCGAGATCCGATGTAGTCCACCTCCAACGCAATGTGGCTGGGCAGTTCGCGCTCCACACCCACGGAGAACTGTTGGACGCGCGGCGACTTCAGTTGCTGATCATAGGTGGTGACGGATGATCCTACGCCTGTAAGCAATCCAGCGGAGTTACCAGCGGGCTTCGAGATTCCACTGGGAAACGGATTGTCAAGCACATTGGCTGGGGTCTGGTTGTTGTCGTTACTGGCAACGTAGGTTGTGTACTGCGTATAACCGGGAGCCAGTGCGGCGCTGGGGTCGTAGCGTAGCGGCGCATATAGAATACCATAGCCGCCGCGCAGCACGGTCTTCTCGTTGAGTGCAAACGATGCACCGAGCCGCGGAGCGAATTTAAGCCTCGACAGATTTCCAATATCACGTGGATTCCCGTTGACGCCCGCGAACAGAATTCCACCTTTCACTGTTGTGTCGGTTGCCAGTTGCGCGGTAGCTGTGCGGTCGAATCCGACAGCGAGTTGATTATTATCCTCTGTCAGGCCGGTTTCACTCTCATAGCGCAGGCCAAGGTTAAGCGTCAGCCGGCGCGTAAGGCGCAGATTGTCTTGTGCGAAGAGCGCGTAATAATCGGCATAGGTATTCAGTTGTGTCGAGGTTTCCACCTTTCCACTCACCGGATAGCCAAGCAATAAGTCGGCTAGATCGGAACCTGTGCCATCGTCCGATACGCCAGGATATTGCTGTGTGAAAGCGCCGCTGAAAGTATAAGTTCCAGGCGCGTCCCCCAGGTCCTTGTAGTTCATGCGAATGCGACGATGCTCTGCGCCGAAAGTGAGATCGTGTTTGCCAGCGCTTTTGGCCAGCGTACCGTTCACGACCTGCGATTTCCAGTTATCCAGCGAACTGGTGTCCTGGCCAAGTTGGGAAAAGTTCCGCAGGAAAATGGTCGGGAAAAAATTCGCCTGCAACTGGCTGGTCAGAGAAGTCGGAAAGCCCAGGGTAGATGGGTCGAATCCATTGCTAACTTCAGCGATAAGATTCGGGAAGCGATTGATGCCGTAACGCGCGGTAAGTACGGTGGTGGGGTTCAGTATCCACGTGCTGTTCACCTGCGTTGCGTCCACTTGCCGGTGATAAGTGTAAGAGTAGCTTCCAGGCAGAGTTCCCAGTGGATTTCCAAGCGGCTGTAGTGCCTGGTAGTAGATATACGATCCACTTACATTCCACCACGGACGAATCTGCTGATCGATCTTTGCCGTTACCTCCTGCGCATGGTCGCGCACGTTATCTGTTCCAGTGAAGTTGTTGTTTCCGGTTGCAACAGATACGAGCGGATCTGGATAGGGGTAGTAAGAGGCAATATTCTTGCCGACAGTACTCAGGGTAGTGATCTTGTTACCGGGGAAGGGTGTACGGTGTATAACGCCGTTTCCATCAGTGTACGTTTTGGTTGGGTCATAAATTACATTGAGAGTTCCGTCGGAGTTGTAACTTTGTGAAAAGTCTCCGGTGCGTTCCAGCTTGGTGGGAACCGCAAAGGTCTCAGTGTACGGCGAGGTCTGAATATATCCTTCTGAACCTATAAAGAAAAAAGTCTTGTTGCGTCCGTTATAGACATGGGGAATGAAAAGGAATCCTCCCAACGACGCGCCCCAGTTGTAATACGGACTATCAGGCCGCGCAATCCCAGAACGTTTGGCGAAGAAATCGTTGGCCAGCCAATCGGTCTGCCGCGTCGCGCCAAAGACCGAGCCGTGATAGACATTCGATCCCGAGCGAAGCAGCGTGTTGAAAACAGCGCCGCCGGTACGGCCCACCTCTGCATCATAGGTGTTCGCCTGGACCTTTACATCCTGAATCGATTCGATAGTCGGAATAGCGATTGGCCGGTTGTTTGTATCTGTTATAGGTACACCGTCAATCAAATACAGGTTCGAGCCAACCGGTCCTCCAGCCACCGAGGTTTGTGTGGTTCCATTCTGATCTGCGAAGCGCACGAACTGTGGATTGCCCGTGTTGACAAAAAGCCCTGATGCTTTGACCGTCATGTACGGATTGCGCCCGAGAATCGGAAGATTTACAAGCTGCTGCTGATTTATGTCTGTGCTGACAGAAGCCGTCGAGAGATCGACGAGCGCAGCTTCAGCGCTCACCTCAACCACATCGCGCGCGCCACCCACTGCCAGCGAAATATCGAGCGTGAGAAAGTCCTGCGTGGCAAGACGGATGTGTGTACGGTCGGTTGCGCTGAATCCGGCTGCCTCAATATGAAGTGTGTACGCGGAAGGGCGGAGTTCATTGAACGCGTAAGCGCCGATCTGATCCGTAACGGTTGTTCGAATCTGATGCGTCGCTTCATCGGTCAACGTTACGACAGCGCCGCGCAAAGCGGCTCCGCTTGTGTCGGTTACAGCACCGCGCAATCCGCCATTGAAGGTTTGCGCATGGGATAAGGATGAAACACCAGCGATGAGAAGCAACGCGACGAATGCTGCTGTAAAGGCCGCAGATCGCGAGAAGAATTGAAGGACGATATGAGAAAAAGTGGACCGCGTCATGGTATCTCCTGAGGAGTGCAGATGAAGTATCCGCATCAAGAAGGATGAATGAGCGCGCGGGTCTGTACTGTCGTGTCGCGAATCATTCACTGCTCGATCTCTATGTCCTATAGATGACTAAGAGATACGAAATCCACGGCAATGCATGGAGCTCATCCTTTTGCGGAGTGGAAAGAAAAGGCGTTGGAAACTAGCGACAGGAATGCATTTGCACCATGCCGCTCGACTCAACAGGACAAACCTGCGAGGAACGACAACAACGACACTGGCGGGTCAAACGCATGGCTTGATTTTAGGGGAGCATTGAATACATGTCAAATCCATTTCCGCAGCTTATCTTTAACGTTATAGCGAGCTCCATGAATGATGGCGTTATCTAAGCACCTGTTTACGCACTAATGTTGAGCAGGTATTCACCTTGCAGTTCGCGTCTACTTCTGATTGCTGCTTTCTAGATCGCGTTGCGCATATCATGTTGATGAATCACGCCCTTCCCTTCTTGAAGCGGAGGAATCGTTCACACCGCAGTGCAGCTTTCTCACCTCATGCGGCTTTCATTTCTCTCTTGACATGCCACCGCTTTCGATTTAATCTATTAATGCTTGTCGAACTGCCAGAGGAATTGGCGCAACACAAGTATAAGGACTCAATGGCCCACTTCTTCACTCCCGCAATGTGTATGTGCTGCTGCTGCTGTCAGGGCTGCGCTGCGCGGGCGTGTACTCTGGGCTAGATTCCGAAACAAGGATTTCGACCCCACGATGACTCACCCGCCGAATGGCGCGGTGGGTTTTTTGATTTTGGCAAACATTCTCTAAGTGGTTAGTTCTACTGATAACCAGAGCTTTTTTCAGAATGCACGTACAGCAGCAAAGTGTGTACAAGACGGCTTTTCCTTTGGGAAAAACCACTCGGCAGTATTAACTTTCTCTACAGCAATTCGGAAAATGCCATAGGGCAGAATGCTGACAGATTTTTCATAGGCGCCGGTGGCGAAGTGGCTAACGCGCAGGTCTGCAAAACCTGTATACGCGGGTTCAATTCCCGCCCGGCGCTCCAATTTAGATCGGACAGAAGTGATTCTTCAGAGAGCCGCTTATTTGTGCGTGCTAATTGCGTGAAGATGTTAGTTTTTGTCCAGTAACTGATATTGATGGAATAGGAAGCAGGCTTTTTCAAGTGACTACTACTCTTACTACTCGAATGCCTATGACTATGCGTACCCCAGGCGGTCGCAGGCCAGCTTCGGAAGTATGAGTTCATAGACTCAATCTCCATACTGGCAGCCGCCTGGGGTATTCCCCGGCGGCTTAGTTGTTTTTGGATACTTATCAATCAGCCACAAAGGAGATTGTGTTGAAAACATGCGACCTGCAGGATTCTACTGTTGCAATTCATGGCGGACGATCACTGGATTCTCACGCCAGTTCGATTCTCTTTCCGCTCTATCAAACCAGCACATTCGTTCACGATGCCGTCGGTGTCGATAAGGGATTCAGCTATTCGCGCGTCTCCAATCCCACAGTAGATGCATTGGAAAAGGCCATTGGCGCGCTGGAGGGAACACCTCCAGCCATTTGTTTCCGCACATGCATGGCTGCAATCACTACACTGTTTCTCTCTGTGCTGAAAGCTGGCGACCACGCGGTAATTTCCGATGTAGTTTATGGCGGCACCATGCGCCTTTTTCGCGAAGTGCTCAACAATTTGGGAATCACCTCGTCATTTGTTGACAGTTCTGACGCCGCCAATGTCGAGGCAGCAGTCACGCCCGTAACCCGCATCGTCTTTATTGAGACTCCTGGCAACCCTACGCTGAAGTTGACGGATATTGAGGCTGTTGCTCAGATCACCAAGCGACATTCGATCCTTCTTGCAGTTGACAATACATTTCTGACTCCGATTCTTCAGAAGCCTCTTGAACTTGGCGCGGATATTTCTGTGCTCTCGACGACCAAATACATCGACGGCCATAACGCGACCGTCGGTGGATCGATTGCCACGCACGACGAAACACTGCTGGAGCGCCTTCGCTTGATCCGCAAGACGGTTGGCACGATACAGGCGCCCTTCGAGGCCTGGCTTACACTGCAAGGGATCAAGACGCTGCCCGCACGCATTCGCCTTCACTGCGAGGGAGCGGCGCTCATCGCTCAATGGCTGGAGAATCATCCAGCAGTCAGCCACGTGTACTATCCAGGGCTCGATTCGTTTCCACAAAAAGCATTAGCCGAAAAACAACAGCGTGCTCCCGGCGCAATGATTGCCTTTGAATTGAAGGCTGGGTACGACACGACCATCAAAGCGCTGAACAGCGTGAAGCTCTGTTCACGCGCTGAAAGCCTGGGTGGCCTTGAAACTCTGATTACTCATCCCTCTTCATCGACCCATGCGGACGTTGAACCAGAACTTCGCCGCAGACTCGGCATTACAGATGGCCTTGTCCGCCTATCGGTGGGGCTTGAAGCTCCCGACGATATCATTGCCGATCTGGAGCAGGCCTTTGCTACCGCCGGTTGCGGCACCGCAGTTGACGAGGATTGACATGAAATTTGCTGGCCGTCTTGTCGGCTTGCGCCCTGCACGGATTTGCTCCGTAATTGTATTTGCCAGACAGGACAACTGAAAGAACAGGCGGATCGGTCTTAACTAAAAACGCATCCGAACCGCCTGATGTTGATCACATTTTCTTATTATGACGCGATGTTACGCGGTAGCCCGGAGTTGAAGCAGTTGGTCGTAGGCCGATCGGGAAGCAAGGATGCCGGGCCAGAGTCCATCCAGTGCTTTGGAGAAGCGAAGCTGCCCGCGCCCGCGCCGGTCACTTTTCTGTCGCCAACCTCCGGCGACGAACTGCTGGCCTGGTTGGATTCATTGCCGAAAACCGCATTGACCGGCGTCGGATAAGACGGCTGGTCAATGCGGTTGTGCTATCGGATTGCATCGTTTTCCGGGTCGAGCGAAAGTCAGCCCAGGATTGCGGCCAAGTCGGCTTCTGGCGTGGTGACCGGCATCAGGTTGTAGTTTTTGTTGAGCAGCTTGAGTACCGCGGGCGACAAGAACGCCGGCAGCGTGGGACCGATGCGAATGTTGCGAACCCCCATCCACAGCAGCGTAAGCAGAATCGCCACCGCCTTCTGTTCATACCAACTGAGCACCAACGAAAGCGGCAGTTCATTCACGCCACACTTGAAAGCACCAGCCAGAGCCTGAGCCACTTTCAAGGCCGAATAAGCATCGTTGCACTGGCCCATATCGAGCAACCGAGGCAATCCGCCCAGCGTACCGAACTCCTCTTTGTTGAAGCGGTACTTGCCGCAAGCGAGGGTCAGGATAACGCAGTCCTGCGGCACCTGCTCGGCCAGTTCGGTGTAGTAGTTGCGCCCGGAGCGGGCTCCGTCGCAACCGCCGATCAGGAAGAAGTGGCGCAACGCGCCTGACTTCACGGCATCGATCACCGTGCCAGCCACACTCAGCACGGCGTTATGTCCAAAGCCCACGGTGATGCTGTCAGTGGGACCGTCCTCAGCAAAACCGGGAGCTTCAAGAGCCGCCGCAATCACCGGCGCAAAATCCGTGCCGGCAATGTGCTCCACACCCGGCCAGGCCACCGCGCCGCTGGTAAAGATGCGCGCCTTGTAACTTTCCTTCGGCTTCTGGATGCAATTCGAAGTCATCAGCACCGCGCCGGGGAAGGCATCGAACTCGTCCGCCTGATCCACCCACGATCCGCCGTAGTTGCCCGCCAGATGCTTGAACGCCTTGAGCTTCGGATAACCGTGCGCGGGCAGCATCTCGCCATGCGTATAGATGTTGATGCCCAACCCGTCGGTCTGCAACAGCAGTTGATACAGGTCGTGCAGATCGTGACCGGAAACCAGGATGGCCTTGCCCTTCAACGGTTGCAGACGCACCTGCGCGGGAACCGGATCGCCAAACGTTTCCGTGTGCGCGCGGTCAAGCTGCTCCATGACGCCGTAGTTCAGTTCGCCCACCTTGAGCGCCAACCCGAGCAGTTCCTCGGCGGTGTGCTTCTCCGTCAAAGCGGAAAGGAGTTCGTAGATTGCGGCAGCGGCTCCGGGAGACTTCGACCCCAGTGCCTGAGCGTGATACTCGTAGGCGGCAACGCCCTTCAGGCCGTAAACCACCAGCTCTTCCAGGTTCTTGATCTCCTGGCCCTCAGAGAGAAACGAAGCAGGAATCAACTGCTCGCGTCCCTGCGCCAACAGCGCTTCGCGGGTTGTGGCGGGTTGCCATGCGGCTGGACCGGACAAAATCTGCACAGCCGTTCCGGCCTTGGCCGCGGCCTCTTCATACAGTGCGCGCGCTTTGTCGCGAATGGTGGCGGCCTGGTAAACGAGCTCGGCGACGCGGTCTTCATCGAAGTTCACATTGGTCAGAGTGGCAAAGATTGCCTTGATCGTGAAGGCATCTATCTCAGCGTCAACGGCGCCCAACTGCTGCGCGCAATGCGCATACTGGCTTACGCCCTTGAGCGCGTGAATCAGCAGGTCCTGAAGCGTTGCGGTGTTCTCGTCTTTGCCGCAGACGCCGATTGTCTGGCAGCCCTTGCCTTGCGAGGTCTGTTCACATTGGTAACAAAACATTTGCGCTTTCCTCCGGGAGTTGAATCACTCAACCGAAATCAGAGTAGGTCCCGGCGCAAGGCATGGGCAGCTACTTAAGTCACTATCCTGGCCAAATATTTTTAGAGCCGGGCCGCTCTAGGCGGCCGCATCCAGAAGCGCGCCCAGAGCCTTCACGTCCTTGATCACAATCCGCCGCGCATCCACGTCCAATAGCCCTTCGGCCTGCAGGCGCATGAGGTTACGCGAGATCAGTTCGCGTACCGTGCCGAGTTGGTTGGCCAGTTCCTGGTGACTTCCCGGCAGTTGAAACTCAACGCCAAGCGCAGTCTCTTTGCCTTTGTTTTTTGCCAGCTTGAGCAGTAGAGAAATCAGCCGTTGACGAATCGTGGTAAACGACAGCTCCTCGATGATGTTCACCAAGCTCCGCAGCCGCGCGCCGACCTCTACGAGCATCTTGAGCGCAACTTCCGGATGCTCCAGGCAGTACGTCTGAAAGTCGCGGCGCGAGATGAACGCAATCTCGACATCATCAATGGCCAGCGCGGAAGCCGGATACGGACCGCCATCAAAAACGGGGATCTCGGCAACGGAATCACCCGGAACGTTTACAGACAAAACCTGCTCCCGGCCGTTTACCGAGGCCTTGAAGATGCGAACCTTGCCTCGCGCAATGATGTGGAGCCCGTCGCAAGGCTCGCCCTCGGAAAACAGCAATTCTCCTGCGCGAAACTGCTTGCGAACAGTCCTGGCGGCGAGCATTTGCAACTCGATAGGCGAGAGATCAGCCAACAGGGCTGTTTTCCCGAGAACAGCGGCGAGATCGACACGTTGAATGCTCACGCGGAAATTCTAGCAGTTGCGACTTTTGCTGCGACGATGCGCGTTGAAGGTAAAACGCCTGTCCCGATGGCAGTGCGGAAGTTTATGAGTGGCGCGCCCGGCCCTCGTCCGGCACAAGGCCCAGAAACTCCTGGAAAACCTCGTTGGAAAGCAGCCGCCCCCGCGCGGTCAGACGAACAATATCGCCCTCGGAAGTCAGCAGCCCGTCATCGGCCAGCCGCGCAATGGTTTCCATTACGGGCGCGGTGGTTTTGCGGCCAAATTCCCTTTCCACCTCGGCCACATTGACTCCCGCATTCAACCGCAGCCCTAGGAACCAAGCCTCCTCGTACTGACGCGCAGGAGAAAGCCAGGCAGTCTCCGCCGATTGCGTTCCATCAAGAAACGCTTGCAAATCATCCGTAGTCGAGGACCGCAGGACGTACCGGAGTTCCTCGGAATCCTTTTCATCGGGCGTCGCACATAGCATGGACGACGCATCCAAACCAAGCCCCAGATACGGCTGGCGCTGCCAATAGCGCAGATTGTGGCGAGAGGAAAAACCGGGACGCGCAAAATTCGAGATTTCGTACTGGTCGATGCCAGCCGCTCCGAGCTTTTCAATCGCAATCTCATACATCCGCGCGATGTCATCGTCGCTGGGAACCTGTTCGGCGTGGTAGCGGGCGCCGCTGGCCAGCAGCTCGCGGCCCAGGCGGGAGTCCTCGTCCACCTCCAGCATGTAAACGCTGGCGTGGGGAACACCGGAGTCCACCAGCGTGGCCAGCGACTCATCCCAGGACGCAAAGGTCTGCCCGGGTAGGCCTGCGATGAGATCGACGTTAAGGTTGGCGATGCCCGCGGCGCGCAGCCGGTCGATATCTGCAAGCGCCACCGCGCGGGTGTGCAGGCGGCCAATGGCCCGCGTTTCACTGTCAATGAACGATTGCACGCCCAGGCTGACCCGGTTGACGTTCGCCTCGGCCAGCGCGGCTAGAGTCTCATCCGCGAGCTGACCGGGAGCGCACTCAACCGTGATTTCGGCATCCTGCGCGAAATCGAACTCCACCCGCATCGCCTGGAACAGACGCGCCAGCAGATCGGGAGCCAGCAGGCTGGGCGTTCCCCCGCCCAGATAAACCGAGTCGACGCGGCGCGGAAGCTCCACCGCCATCTGTGCGGCCCAGGCCCCGGCACCAGCCATGTCTTGAATCAGCCGGTCCACATACCGCGCGTGGTCGCTAGCCGGATAAACTCCCGAGGCGAAGTTGCAATAGGTGCACTTCGAGCGGCAGAAAGGGATGGAAACGTAGAGGCCGAGCGCGTTGTCACCGGTACCGGGCATAAAAATATTGTTTCACGCGCATGGGAACCCGCGCCGCAACCGTCCTGCTGCAAATTGAGAGGGAGAACCGCTTATGCTATGTGCAGGCATGCCGCCGCAAGCAAGGAGAAAAGCGCTTTGAGCTCAGAATGCCCCGCATCTAACGATGCCGTTGTTCGCACCAGCCTGTCAGGGACTGATCTGCTGCAGAATCCCCGACTCAACAAGGGCACCGCTTTCACGGAAGAAGAGCGCGACGCCTTTGAACTTCACGGCTTTCTGCCGCCGCACGTCGGAACGCTTGAAGATCAGCGCTGGCGACGCAAAATTGCGCTGGATCATTGCGGCACCGCATTTGAAAAGTACAACTTGATGCGCGACCTCCAGGACAATAATGAAACCCTGTTCTACTCGCTCATCGCGCACAACGTTGCGGAATTGCTGCCCATTGTCTACACCCCGGCGGTAGGCGAAGGGTGCCAGCGCTTCAGCGAAACATGGCGCAAGCCGCGCGGGCTGTTTATCAGCTACCCCAACAAGGATCGTATCGCGCAGATACTGGCCAACCCGCGCTACGACGATGTGCGCTGCATCGTGGTCAGCGACGGGGAACGCATTCTCGGACTGGGCGATCAGGGCGCGGGTGGCATGGGAATTCCCATCGGCAAGATGGCGCTGTATACGGCGCTGGGCGGGATTCCGCCGAAACATTGCCTTCCCATCCTGCTCGATACAGGCACCGACAATGAGAAGCTGCTGAACGATCCAATCTATATCGGCTGGCGGCACAAGCGGGTTCGCGGGCAGCGGTACGACGACTTTGTGGAGGCTTTTGTATCGGCTGTCCACGAGCGCTGGCCGCACATTCTGCTGCAATGGGAAGACTTTGCCGGCGTGAATGCGGTGCAACTGCTGGAACGCTACCGCGACCGGCTCTGCACCTTCAACGACGACATCCAGGGGACCGCGGCTGTGGCGACGGCAACACTACTGGCCGCCGTTCATGCCACCGGCGTTCCGTTCGCCGAACAGACAATCGTTCTATTCGGCGCAGGGTCGGCCGGAACCGGAATTGCGAATCTGCTGATTGCCGCCATGCAGGAAGAAGGACTGAGCGAAGAGCAGGCCCGCAAACGCATTTATGCCTTCGACCGTTACGGACTGATCGTGGAGGGATGCAAGGAAATTCGGCCCAATCAAGTGCAGCTGATGCGCACACGGGAAGACGTGGCCGGATGGAAGGTTGCGGACTCGTGTTCGATTTCGCTGCTTGATGCGGTGCGCAACATCAAAGTGACGGTACTGGTTGGCGTTTCCGCACAGGCTGGCGCTTTTACTGAGGAAATTGTGCGCGAGATCGCCAAGCGCGCGGAGCGGCCAGTGATTTTCCCGATGTCGAATC
>Ga0224529_1001562_pt1 | contig 13347 bp, 7 predicted proteins | sample CBST50metaG_FD_179893 | JGI IMG/M metagenome (GOLD analysis project Ga0224529, IMG submission 179893) | Peat soil microbial communities from Stordalen Mire, Sweden - C.B.S.T50 | ecosystem: Environmental > Terrestrial > Soil > Wetlands > Peat | place: Sweden: Norrbotten County, Stordalen Mire... | reverse complement strand
CGCTGCCAAACTGGAGGATGTTGTCGGACTCTATCTCAACCCGCCCGAGCACGCACTGGTCCTGTCGGTCGACGAGAAGTAAGAGCCAAATTCAAGCACTGCATCGCACCCAGCCCGGCCTACCCAGGAAGAAGGGCCGCTGCGCCACCATGACCCACGACTACAAGCGCAACGGCACCACCATGTTGTTTGCCGCGCTCAACACCGCCACCGGCGAAGTCCACCACCTGTGCCAGCAGCGCCATCGTCATCATGAGTGGCTGAAGTTCTTGCGCCTGATCGACCAGACCGTGGCGAGTGAAAAGCAAATCCACATCATCTGCGATAACTATGCGACCCACAAACATGAACGGGTGCAACGCTGGATGGCCCGCCACAAACGATTCCATGTGCACTTCACACCCACTTCCGCCTCGTGGCTGAACATGATCGAGCGCTTCTTCCGCGACCTGACCGAAAACAGAATCAGGCGCGGCGTCTTCCAAGACATCGAGCAGCTCATCACCGCCATCGGTGACTACATCGACCGGCACAACGACAACCCAAAGCCCTTCATCTGGACCGCCAAAGCCACAGACATCCTGGAAAAAGTCACCCGCGCTCAAGCCGCAAGGAATAAAAGCCTATCCGTGTGACGCACTACACTAGCGTAGCAGAGAAACACGCCCACCGGGCTGTTCTCGATGCGCCCCGCTGTGCCGCTGTACTGCCGCTTGACTCCAGCCGAATGACCCCCCTTCTTAAGGAAGCCCGTCTAATCGATGATCAGCACGGCGCCCTCGCTGCCCAGTTCGTCGATTACGTAACTGCGCACCCGGTCCCGCGCCCGATCGGCATCCCAGCATGCCCGGTCCAACAGATGCTGCACCGCATAGGGTGCCGACTCGCCCATCCACTCGGCCAACTGCCAGCCGTTCTTTCGCTCGCAACCGCTCAGCAAGCCTTGCACATACGCCAAACTACGCTCGCGCGCCTCAGAACGCGCAAACAAACCGGCAATCAGGCCGTGCGCCTGTAATAACTCACGCTTCCATCCAGACAGTCGCTTCTCCATGGCTAAGAACGGAGAATCACAAACCAAAGCGAGTTCAGCTTATCATCTATCTACAACTGTAGTACTAGAGCATTTTGGTTATTACTGTGTCCGATGTCCGCAATGGCGAAACCATGCCTGGGCGTTGTCTGCGGTGATGGTCCGGAGCGCTTCAGTGACGGCCTGGTCGAGAGCTTCGGCGGTGCGGGCTTTGGCCTTGCGCAGGTACTGTTTGAACTTGGACCACGCCTTCTCGATGGGATTGAGGTCGGGCGAGTAGGGTGGCAGGTAAACCAGCTTCGCACCGCAGGCTTCTACTTTCTCCGCAACTCCGGCAACCTTGTGAGCACTGAGATTGTCCAGCACAACGACATCGCCGGGCTGAAGGATCGGGCACAGCACCTGTTCCACATAGGCGGTGAAGATTTCTCCGTCCGTAGCTGCCTCGATGGTCATCGCAGCTTCCATTCCGCGTAGACTCATCGCTGCCAGCGTGGTCAGCACCCTCCAGTGACCCTGCGGAGTAGCCTCGGCAATGCGCTCTCCCTTGGGCGCTCGTCCCCAGGTCCGCGTCATCGAAGTAGTCACGCCGCTCTCGTCGAAAAACTTCAGCTTCTCCGGCGGGATCGTGGCGATGATAGCGAGGAACTCTTCACGACGCCTCCGGTTCTCGTCCGTGTCCCTTTCGCGGGCGTGGAGTGACTTTTTTTCAGACGCAAGCCCATCTTTTTGAGCACCACCCACAGCGAGGGTCGGCTCACTCCCAATTGCGCATCTTCGCGAAGCTTTTCCTGCAATTCGGCCAGCGTCAGATCCGGCTGCTGCTTGAGCCAGTTGCGAAGCCGATCGCGAATGGGCTGGGTAAACTTGGGCTTGCGCCCAGGCTGGTGCGGGACGCGCGCCATCGTGCCGGTGCGCAACTGCTGGCGTCGGATTTTCTTCACATACCCATAGCTGACACGGAAACGCGCGGCCAGCTCCGGCTCACTTCCTTCGCCTTGCTCCAAGGCTTCCAGAATCCTGCGCCGTAGATCGTCCGAATAAGGTCTTGCCATCCAAGTTGGAAGAATCGTCAAATCCAACGTACCACTAATCAAGTGGATATACTATTAACTAATTTGGTCTAAGAGATCGTACAAGCAGATTTCAACAGGGAAGTCTCTTTAAGATGGAGCGCAAGAGTGGTTGTCAATCTAGGGCCTGTTCACACTACCAGGACGGTGGCCATCCGCCCTGGTAGTGTGAACAGGCCCAAGAGGCGAGCCAAGATTCGAACTCGGTTGGTATCCGATTGCGGAGGCGCGCAACGCTCAGGAGTAGCAGGGCACCCATTGGGTACGTTTACCAACAGTAAGTAGCAACGACATCCGGGGCACCCGGGAGCTGATTGGTAACGCTGGTGTGCAAGACAATCTGTATATTTTTCTTTTCCCAGCCTTTGGGGAGCGACTTAACCAACGTCGCAATCGACTCGGGGTTGGTGAGGAACTCGGCCGCAGCCTGAGTTCCTGCATACCCTACTCCAGCCGAAGCGATCACGGTCGTGCCGGTCTTGGAGTTCAGAAGCCTGGATACGATCGCGTAATCCTCTGTAAAGCCCGCACTGGCAGACCAGCGCCTTCGAGGCTCTGCGCGATCGATAACGCTGCTGGGCCCATCGAAAACAAAACGCAAATTCTCCGTCATGGATAGGGTCCAAGAATTGTTGTGCGCCCCGATCAGAATTGTAGGACTATCACGCAGATCGCCATAAGTGACATCGCCGCCGTACCGGATAATGAACTGTCTATCGCGACGTACCAGCAGCGATTCGATTCTCGTGATCGCGGCAACATCGCCGATGGTGACGAAGGTGTCTTTCGCGGGAAATAGGTCCTGTCCGTCAATCTTGGTGCCTGGCGGCAAAGGGATGTAGGATTCGTATCCCATCTCCTCGGTGTGGCTCCGAGGGTGTTCGCGGTAGTATGCAGCCAAATACGCAGGGGTCAGTTGATAGACCGCGTTTCCGCCGACATAGATCAATGCCGTCTGGGGGTTATCAAAGACAGGCGACCAGAAGCGATTCAAGGCCCGCGTCTCTGGGGATGGGAGGCTATGCAGAATCGTGAAGACCAGAATAGACATTAAGACGATTGCAGCCACAATCGACCATCTGCGAGCGCTAAATCCTTTGGAAGCTGCCTTACTATCGGGTCCGATTGTTTGTTGGGGAATCGACGGGGCCAAAGGTTCGACCGGGGTTCGGCTCTGTTCAGAACTTTGAGACGGAGGTGAAGGCCGGTGAACTTCAATACCATCAATTCGGTCAAAGACGGCTTTGAAGGAGCCCGACGGAACGCTGATCCGGACGGCTTTGTGAGCTTCAGTTTGATAGTAGACCGCAAGGCGCTTCCTGACTTCCGCGACGCGGGCGCGAACGATCGGATCGGAATTGGTGTCGTAGTCCGGACGTCTGCCAAAGACCTCGATCCCGATCACCCTTTCTTTCAAATCCTCTGTGTGCCCTGACAACGTCTTATCGATAATGAAACGCAGCAATTCTTGAGATTGTTTGCTCGCTCGAAAGGGGTTGCTGACCAAGATATCTGCAAGCTCTTTTTGAATCAACGTCAGATGCGTCTCCTGGTAATCGGCTGCCCGATGAGAGATTCCGCCGGATTCCAGAGCGCTCCCCATGGTGCCTCCCCGTAAAACTCGCCTGCTGGAGTACTCTACTCCCGCGAACGGGAGCTGACAAGTCCCGCGTTTTCATCACGAACGTTCCGTACAGTACCATACAGGACCTTGCGGATAACCGTAAAGTTATCGCTTACTTAGTGCCGCTTGGGAAAGTGGGCTTGCCCCGGTTTGAATTGCTTCGGTGGCCGGCCAAGGGAAGTGTCGGGAACGTTTATAAAGGCGGAACCCAAGCGAATCGGACAAGGATTTTGGAGGCAAGATGAAAAGGTTAGGTGCTATTGCTTTGGCAGTCTTGATGACCACCATCGGGCTGGCTTTCCCTTGTAAACTCCATGCGCAGTCGAAGAGCACGACGGCAACTCTGTCGGGCACTATTCTCGACCCGTCGGGGGCCAGAGTCCCGAATGCGACGGTGAAGCTCACCAACCCGGAACTCGGGGTCGCCCGAACGGGCACGACCGGCACGACGGGAGAGTTCTCCTTTGCCCTTCTGCTCGAAGGCACCTATTTCCTCGAGGTAAGTGCCCGAGGTTTCACGAGGACCCGCCAAGACAAGATCGTCCTGGCCGCCGGCGATACGGTCGCGGAGAACGTGACTTTGACCATTGGTAATACGGAGCAGGTCACTGTCAACTCGACTGGGCCGCTGCTTCAGACACAGGATGCCAACATTAGCACCGAACTCGAAAGCAAACAGATTGAAGAACTTCCGCTGAACCTCAGAAATGTGCTTTCCTTTGCGACGCTGGATTCTGCTGTAAACACGCAAGGTGACCGGCAACTGTTGGCGGCGGGTGGAAGTGAAGATACGGCCGATCAGGACTACTCCTTCATGAATTTTGGGGGCGGTTATTTCGGAAACAATCTGTACCTGCTGGAGGGCGGCTATGATGTGGCCCAGGGTTGGGGAGGCATCTTGTACGTCCCTGCTCCGGAGGACACGGATCAGGTCAAGATAACGAGCTATTCCTTCTCGGCCCAGTATGGATTCAGCACTGGCAATGTGATCAGCCTTACGACCAAGGCCGGCACCCACGACTACCATTTCGTCGCGGATGAATACATACGCAACCCGGATCTGGACTCCAACCTCTACTTCAACAACCTGAATGGGGTGGCCAAACCCAACGACCATCGCAATCAGTTCGGATTCGCCGGCGGCGGCCCGTTGTATATTCCGGGCATCTATAAGCAGCGAGAAAAAACCTTCTTCTTTGCCAATTACGAAGGACTGCGGCTTAACAACTCTGGCACCTATAGCGGCGAGGTTCCCACGGCCGCACAATTGGGGGGCGACTTTTCCGCCGAACTCACAACGACCATTCTCGGTACCGATTGCCTGGGACGGCCCATTTACCAGGGCGCGATCTACAACCCCTACTCGTTAGGTACTTGCCCGAACGGAAGTGCTGTGCGCAATCCCTATCCGGGAAACATCTTACCGAAAGCGGGGCCAGGGTCGATCGACCCTCTGGCGAACACGTTCGCAACCGGCAACTACTGGCCGGCGCCTAAGAATCCGGGCGGCCAATTCAACTTCAATACGACGGCGAGCGCAGCGACGACCTCCAACGAGTGGGGAATTCGAATCGACCACAACTTCAACGCGAATAACCGGATGTACGGGCAATTCTCAAACAAGCATGAGGGGAAGGTCCAGACGTCCGCCTTTTATGGAAACGACGTTGCCGGGCCCTACGTATTTGATCCGAACAACCGCATGTTTGGAGTCTTAGGCTACTCTCACGTTTTCTCCCCGACTCTTGTTTTGAGCAGCGAATTATTCTTCATTCGCAATCCAGGAGGCAACGTCGTTCAGGGCTATCCGTTCAAACCATCTTCACTTGGGTTGCCCGCCCAACTTGACACCTGGACTCCGCAGTTTCCCCAAGTTGCGTTTGGAAATACCTATGGCGGCGCATACTATGCTCCCCTGGGAGCGACACAAGGCTCCGGCGAAGCCAACTTCCCCCAGAATAACGCCAGCCTGACAGTAGACCTGAACAAGACCTTTAAGGCGCATTCGGTTTCGGTCGGCTACATGGGCATTTGGCAAACAGACGACGGAGGTAGACTTACAGCAACAGAGTTCAATTTTTCAAACGCGATGACCGCAGGTCCAAACCCATCGCAACTGACAAACGGCACGGGCGACGCACTCGCCTCCTTCATGGCGGGCGCCGGCAACTCAGGAGTCGGCTCGGCCGGGTCCACCGGATTCAATGCCTTCCCGGCGCCCACATACTACTCGCACGGCATGTACATTCAGGACGACTGGAAAGCCAATCGCAAGCTGACCTTGAACCTCGGTTTCCGCTACGACATTCAGTTGCCGCCCACGGCGCGTCATAACGAGCAGGCTTATTTCGACTTCAGCGCGCTCAATCCAATCAGCGTCACGACGGGAGTTCCGGTCTACGGGGAAATCGTCTACAACACTGCTGGAAATCGTCACCTTTACAACGCGAACCTGAATGATCTTGCGCCACGCATCGGGTTCGCGTATGCCCTAACGCCGAAGCTGATTTGGCGAGGCGGTTATGGCATCTACTACTCGAGAAACTTCTATGGAGGCAACGGTCCGGACCCCGGCTACTCGACATCGTCGACATGGACATCGTCGGCCGATGGGGTTCACGTGATTTCACCCCTCTCGCAGGCATTCCAATCGGGACTTGTCCCGGTTACCGGAAACGCGCTCGCAGGTCTGACGAGCGTGGGCCAAACTCCGAGCGTTCTGAATCCGCATCGTCCCGATCCTCTGACAAAGCAATTCAGTTTTGGCTTCCAGTACGCTATCAGCCCCAACGATGTTCTCGATGTCAATTACGTCGGGAGCCGCGGAACACGCATCACCCTGGGCGGAATGAATTACAACCAGCTCAATCCAAGCTATCTTTCCATGGGCGCAGCGCTGGGCAACACACTGCCAAACCCCTATGCCACCGCGTTAAGCTCGCTTGGACTTACCGCCCCAAGCTGTCCTTATACGGTGGCCCAATCGTTGAGTCCCTATCCGCAATACTGCGGTGCAGTCTCAGCCACTGACGAACCAGTCGGAATAAACAACTACAACGCATTGCAAGCGAATTTCAAGCATCGTTTCAGCGCGGGTTTGTTGTTCACGGCCTCCTACACCTTCTCCAAGTTCCTGTCCGATGTGGGCGGACCGGAAGAATGGGGCTCAATCAATGGCGACGAAGGATCTTCTGGTATCCGCAACTTCTATGACCTGAAAGCGGATTGGTCCGTGGACGGCGACGACATTCCTCATTCTCTAGTTTTGAATTATGTGTATGACCTGCCTGTCGGCCGGGGCAAACGGTTCGGCGGCGGCATGAACGCCGTGGAGGATGCGGTCGCGGGCGGCTGGGAGGTAACAGGAATTACAACTGCTCAAAGCGGGTTTCCGTTGTCCATTGGCGCCAGCGGAAACGCAGCTTCCGTTTATGGCGGAAATCAGCATGCCGATTTGACCGGGGCGGGTCTTAAGTCCGCCGGGTGCGGCGGTATCAAACCTGGCTCGCCGTTTATTCCCGTGGGAAAGAAGTATTGCTTCTTCGACGGACAACCTGCTGTCAGCATTGGGAACGGGGCGGGAGCGTTTACGCCGCCGGCTGATTACACCTTCGGCACGGCTCCTCGCTACTTTTCAAATCTGCGGGCCCCCGGATATGTGGATGAAGATCTGACGTTGGCCAAGTGGTTCCCTATCAAGGAACGGCTCCGCCTGCAGATTGCCGTCCAGATGTTCAACGCTTTCAACCATCCTAACTTCGGAATACCCGATGTCACCATCGGAGACTCCAACATGGGCGAAAGCTCAACCACCCAGGGTGCAAGACAAATGCAGGGTGTGCTGAAAATAACCTATTAGGGCTCCTATGCGATGGATGGCAGTTGTAGCGCTCAGTGCAGCAATTCCGCTCATGATTTCAGCCGTGAGCGGAGTTGCTGTCGCGCAGGATCACGATCAGACGGTTCAATCTCTCCTGGCTGAGGCACGCGTGGCTCAGTCGAGGGAGGATTTCGCCCAGGCTGCCGGGGATTATCGAAAGGCGGTCTCCCTTGAGCCCGCTATTCCAGAGCTATGGGCCAACCTCGGACTGATGCAGCACGAGGCCGGAATGTCCGCGGACGCAATTCAAAGTTTCCAGCGGGCAATTCGGCTCAACCCCTCTTTGTTCGGACCTCAATTGTTTCTGGGTATCGAATATCTCAAGTCGAAGGACCCCGCCTCCGCAATTCCTTTCCTTGAGAAAGCAGAGAAGCTCAATCCGAATGATTTACAAGCGGCTCTTAGCCTCGGAAAGGCATACGCTTTGTCAAACCGTGAAGATCGTGCCGCCGATGCCTACTTGATTGCGACCCGCTTGTCACCGCAAAACGCGAATACCTGGCTGAATCTTGGCACTGCCTACCTGCAGCAGGTGGAAACCGATGCGCGCCTGATGACCTCTGTCTACCGTCATTCGGCGTATGTCAGTCTGCGGGCAGCGGAAACGCTCGCCGAGGAGGGCAAGCCGCTTCAAGCTGAGAATGCATATAAGGCCGCAATCGCTTCCGCCTCGCCTCCACCCTGCACCCACGCGGAATTCGGCATCACGCTGCTTCGTATGAAGAACGTAGCCGCTGCGCGCGAGCAATTTGAACTGGAGACAAAGTCTAGATCTCATTGTGGACTCGTACCGCTGGGCTTGGCGCTTACTCAACTTGTCGAAGGCCGTTCCGAGGAGGCATTGACGAGATTGATTTCGATTTCGGCGGCAGATCCTGGTTTTGTCGAATCCAGCCTGCCGTTGTTTCGCGATGCGGTTTCTGCCGATCAGGCAAAGTCGCTGGTCGATCTGAGCCGGGCGCGGGATAAGGAAGCCAGTGACTCAGTCGAGATTGGATCACTCATCGAGAAGACGTTCGTCTCCGATGAGCCGCCAGTGCAAATCGAGTTCAGCGCCATGGCGAAGCCTTCAAGAACACAAACCGTGGCGCCAGCCGATGCCGAAAAGTTCTATGCAGCCGGTCAGTTCGACCAATGCAGCGATGTACTCAAGCCGAAAATTTACTCGATTGCCGGCGGCCAATTGCAGCTGCTTGCAACCTGTTCTTTTTATGCAGGGGATTATCGCACTACTTTCACCGCAGCGGGACGCCTGAAAAGCAACTCTCCAACCCGCGCACAAGGATTGTATTGGGAGTGCAAGGCCGATCAGAAATTGGCGATTGCGGCGCTGACGCGCGCGGGCGAAATCGATTCTGAGTCTCCGCGCATGCATGTGTTGCTGGGAGATGTGTTCCGTCAAAAGCGCCGTTGGGATGAAGCAGAAGCGGAATACAGAAAGGCCGTTTCCCTTGACCCCAGCAGCCGCAGCGCTCGTCTCAGCCTAGCGATCACCCTGTTCACCGAATTGAAGAACGACGAAGCATTCACGATCGATCGCACCCTTCTGGCGGAGGATGCCGACGACCCTGAGTCAAATCTGCTGGCGGGCGAGATTCTTGTTCAACGGAACATCTATGCAGAAGCTGAACAGTACTTGGCAAAGTGCAGGAAACTTCCACCGGAATTCCTGCCCCGATTACACGCTCTCCTGGGACAGGTCTATGCAGTGACGGACAGGATTTCAGCCGCCATTCAGGAGTATAAGCAAGCCCTTGCCAGCGATGAAGATGGAAGTGTCCATTTTCAGCTGGGCCGCCTGTATCAGAAGTTGGGAGACAGAAGTGCGGCGGAGGGGGCACTCAGAGAATCGAGCCGCCTTCGACAGCAATGGGATGGCCGTTCAGGACTCGCGCTTCAGCAGATGCCTACAGACACGAGTCATGAGTAGTCAATCGGCCTCAGGGCGATGGGAAGAATCGAAGTGCGAAATTTGAACTCTTAACGCTCAAAGATCAGGAGCCTGATTCATGTCGATTGCCTCTTCAAAAACGCTCTCTTTTTTAGCGGTGTGTTTTCTTGCGTTGGGACTTGCCGGGTTAACACGTCTCAGCGATGCAGAACAGATCGAGCAAACGGCGAATGGCGCGATTGTTCGGACTGCAAAGGGGGTGCTTCGAGCCGAAATTTGCTCCGATGTTGTGGTTCACATCCTCGCAAACGCAACAGGTGCGCCAATCAGGTCTTTGGTTCCTAGCGTTGTGCGGCCGTGCACGGGCGCACAATTTACAAGATCGTCCGACGCCTCGCATGTCTATCTTCGAACAACAAAGCTCAAAGTCGACATCTCCCGTGACACTGGGACCGTCCGTTTCTTGACCGCCGATGGGCAGACCGTTCTGAGCGAGCAACCCAATCATGGACGCATCCTCGCGGGGGCGGGTGTTCAGCCATGGCGCGATGAGATACGGCAGGAGTTCATGCTGTCCCCCGGCGAAGCAATCTACGGATTGGGGCAGCATCAAGAAGGATTCCTCGACGTGCGCGACATACCAATCCGGCTTCTGCAGGCAAATACAAATATCGCGGTCCCGTTCCTGCTGTCGACAAAAGGGTATGGCCTGCTGTGGAATAACGCGGCGCTTACCGACTTCAATCCCACAGACGAGACCATCCAACTGGACGGCAAGGGCGCCGGCACTTTCCGGACAGCGCAAGGCGGGGATTACGGATTTCTGTTAAGCGGCAACTATCGTAGGAGACTTCGCCTGTCGGTCGATGGCGAACAAGTTATCGACATAACAAACATGTGGGTTCCTGGCTCAGCCGGTGCAAAGATACATCTCTCGGCAAATTCAGTTCATACTGTCGTGGCAGAAACCGGTGGCAACACAGAGCTTTCCCTGCGTGTTCCGTCGGATACGATGGCTTTTCGTTCTGAAACCGGTCAGGGAGTTGATTACTACTTCATGTACGGACCGGAACCGAGCCAGGTTATTGCACAATACCGGCGATACACGGGAGATGCTCCTCTCCTGCCGCGGTGGGCCTACGGCTTCTGGCAGTGCCGCGAACGCTACTCAAGCCAACAGCAGATTCTCGATACAGCCGCCGAGTTTCGCAAAAGGCAGATCCCTGTGGATGTCCTGGTTCAGGATTGGCAGTACTGGGGAAAATATGGCTGGAACGCCATGCGATTTGATGAGAGCGAGTATCCCGATCCAACTGCGATGATGTCCGCACTGCATCGCCAGGATTTTCATCTGGTCATCTCGGTGTGGGCGAAGTTCGGCGCAGAGACGGCGGTCGACAAAAAAATGGTCGCAGACGATCTGGTCCTCAAAAGCGCTGCAAGCACTGGCGAGCCCGGGGAAGCAAATGTTCAAGAGAATTGGTTAGATCTGTTCAATCCACGAGCACAGAAGGCATTCTGGTCCGAAATCAATCAGAATCTTTTCAGCGAGGGGCTCGACGGATGGTGGCTCGATGCTTCAGAACCGGAAGGCGATCCACTCAAGAGCGATGAAACCTTTCTGGGACCCGGCAAAACCGTGCGCAATGCATTCCCGTTGTTTGAAACTTCAGCTGTCTATGGCGGGCAGCGGGCCACGAACCCGGAAAAGCGTGTGGTCATTCTGTCGCGGTCCGCATATACCGGGCAGCAGCGCAACGCGTCCATCTCGTGGTCGGGAGACATCACCGGCGATTGGGCGACGTTTCGTCGGCAGATTCCTGCCGGGCTGAGTTTTGGGATGTCGGGCTTTCCCTATTGGACAACGGACATTGGCGGATTCTTCCGGCCGGCTGACCAGTATGCATCGGAGGATTATCACGAACTGCTGATCCGCTGGTTTCAATACGGGGCGTTTTGTCCAATCTTCCGCATTCACGGATTTCATTCTGAAACGGAAATGTGGAAGTACGGTCCAGAGGTGGAGAAGAACCTCAGGAAATACGATGAGCTTCGCTATCGCCTTTTTCCATACATTTACTCCGCAGCCTGGGGGACCACCAGTCGCGGCGAAATTCCCATGAGGGCTCTACCCTATGTTTATCCCAGGGACATGTCTGTCAGGGACGTCAGCGATCAATTCATGTTCGGAGATTCGCTTCTGGTGAATCCCGTGACTGAACGCCATGCGACAACCCGCAAGCTCACCTTGCCGGCTGCAAATGGATGGGTGGACTTCTGGACGGGACAAAGTCAGCACGGGGGGCAGACCATCACCGCAGACGCTCCAATTGACCAAATGCCGATCTTCGTAAAGGAAGGCAGTATCCTTCCCATGGGCCCCGTCGTACAGTCCGCAGCTGACGCCGAAGATCCGTTGGAAGTTCGTATCTACGGCGGCAAAGATGCCGATTTCCAGCTGTACGAAGACAGCGGCGATGGCTACGCCTACGAAAAAGGCGAGAGAGCGACAATCCAGCTCCATTGGGATGACCATCGAAAGCTGCTGTCGATCGGAACTCGATCGGGGGCATTTTCCGGGATGCGAAACAAGGACACATTCCGCATCGTTCTGGTAAGTCCTGGACATGGGACAGGAATTGGATCGGAGTCTGGCTTTGACCGGTCTGTCACCTATGACGGTCATCCTACGAAGGTCAACCTTGATAAAGCGCTCTGAGTTCGAAACTCAAGTGCGTATGTCATAGGGCCCGGACAGATAGAAAGTTCGGACGAGCTGCGTATGTCTCGCGACCCCATGTAATCGTTCATGGGCAGCGGAGATGTCACTTGTGGGAAAGATGTTCAGCGAGTGAGTTGGAGGGTTTGATTGATGAGACGCAGGCAGTTTCTCGGCAGTGGGCTATCGATGATCGCTCTGTCACGGATGGCGAAGGCGCTTGGCAACTCGCCCTTCTTTCAGGGGACGGTTCCGAATGGCCCATTCCTGCCATTTTGGGAGTCTCTCAAAACCTATCGTTGCCCTGACTGGTTTCGCGATGCGAAGTTCGGCATTTGGGCACATTGGAGTCCGCAATGCGTGCCCGAACAGGGGGACTGGTACGCGCGGAATATGTACATCCAGGGCATGCCTCAATACGAATATCACGTCAAGCACTACGGACATCCATCGCAGTTCGGTTACAAGGACATTTGCCATTTATGGAAGGCGGAGCGTTGGGACGCTGAAGCGCTCGTCAAGCTTTACAAGCGTGCGGGCGCCGAGTATCTGGTTTCCCTTGCAACTCATCACGACAACTTCGATTGCTGGAATTCCAAATATCAGCCCTGGAATTGCGTGAATATCGGACCGAGGCGCGACATCGTCGGATCATGGCAGAAGGCCGCCCGTGCCCACGGTCTGCGATTCGGCGTCAGCTATCATGGGACTCCTCATCGGGTCTGGGACGAGTTCCTGCCGGTTCGTTACAAGAGCGACACCACCGGGCCGCTGGCCGGCGTCCCATACGACGGGGTGCAAACAGCCGCCGACGGTCACGGCAAGTGGTGGCAGGGCATGGATCCCCAGATGATCAACGGCAGACCCCACCTGAAAGGGTCGCCCTGCCCGGAGTTTGTTCAGCAGTTTATGCTTCGCGTTCAGGACGTAATCGACAACTATTCCCCGGACATTCTGACTTTCGACGACGGGGCAAAGTTCAATTACGATGCAGGCGGCCCTGGCGCCCCGGATTTGGGGGTATGGCTGGGAATACCGGACCTGGCGCCGGAGATCATTGCTTACTTCTATAACAAAAATATTCTGGCGCATGCAGGTCGTCTTGAAGGAGTCGTAGACCTCAAGGA
>Ga0224529_1001560_pt1 | contig 13353 bp, 10 predicted proteins | sample CBST50metaG_FD_179893 | JGI IMG/M metagenome (GOLD analysis project Ga0224529, IMG submission 179893) | Peat soil microbial communities from Stordalen Mire, Sweden - C.B.S.T50 | ecosystem: Environmental > Terrestrial > Soil > Wetlands > Peat | place: Sweden: Norrbotten County, Stordalen Mire... | reverse complement strand
GGATGAAAGTCCAAGGCAGACAGACAGAAGCAGCAGCATGATTTCACGACGACACATATAGGCTTTTCACTCCCGGGAGGCATAGCTGCGCAAAGCGCCATGCGTTGTGGCGGAATTCCGGCCGCCGTTCCGGATCAAACAGAGGAAGATACACCCGCCGTGCGAGCCTGCATGGATTTAAGCGCCGCTGCTGGAGCAGAAATCTCGTATAAGAACAACGCTGTGCGCTGGCGCCCTCCCGCCGAATGGTGTTATAGGTCTTAATATCCCATGAAACATATAAAGATTCCGTGAGGGAATGGATTTTCCATCTTTGGAAAATCTATGGATAAGCCATAGATTCGGAGCGGCTTATCCAGGGCTTCCGAGGCTGCAGAAACCCTGCTCGCAGACCTCCGTATGGATTTTGTGCATGGAGCGCGCCCGCCATGCGCGAGGGCGTAGTTTTGAAGAGGTGGAGAAGAGCAATGATGGGGAAGTTGAGCAGACGGTGGCTTGGAAGCTTGCTGACGCTGGGCCTGGTACTCGCGGTGGCGGAGAGCCATGCGGCCTCGCCCCGGCCAGCGACCTGCGCAAAGATCGTTTTGGCGGGCGAGGTGAACGCCGGGCAGGAGTGGCGGGCGGCCTTCGGCCAGGGATGGGTCTTTCGCGTCCTTCCCATCCAGCCCGGAAAAGCCGGCTACAGCGGCTGGGATCTCGTGGTTGACCGCGAACAGCCAGCCGGATATCCGGATGCGCTGCTGCTGGCCACCCCGCCCTACAACTCCATCAACGAGCGCGAAATCGGCACCACCTACGGGCTCCGCGCCCAGGACGCCATTGGCTGGAACCCGCGCAGCTTCCGGTTTCTCACCAATCCGGCGGGTTTTGAAGAGAGCCGGAAGCTCTACCTTCTACTGAGCCGCGGCGGACAGGTGCGGCTGGCGGCGCCGGAGGCCTCCGGACAGAAGACAGACGCGGCTCGCGCCACCCGGAGACTCCTGGAACTTGATGCGCAATCGTCGGCGGGGCAATTTCGCATTTTGGATGCGCACCTGGCCCCGGGAATTTCTGACGCGGCGCCCTATGCGGAAAATTGGGCGCTTCGGTCGGTTCGCACTCCGCACGCGAACAGGCATGCTCAGGGCGGTAACGCCACCCCGCTGGGAGCGCTTGACTGGATGCGCTTTTCCGTCACGCTCTGGCTGCCTGCTGGATGGAAGGCACCCCGCGAACTTCATGCAGCACCTGCGTCTTGCTCAGAGTGAATGCGGCGTTCGCTCTTCCCATAATGCGGCATTTATCCTCATAAGATGAGAATTCAAAAAATGGCTCCGGGCAAAGCGCAGCGAAACCCAAGGGGTGCGTCGTCCTTATCCCGCCCAGTAGAGGTGGGGTAAAACGAGTTCTGTCCCGGCATTTTCAAAAAAAGAGAGCTTCTTTGAATGCTGGCGGAAGCCATTGTTCGGGTAGAGCACTTCTGACCATTCCTCTGCTCCTAATTGAGAGGTATATTAGGCGTATGGCGGCTACGGCTGAGCGGGATCATTACCTCTTCGGAGCCTTGGAAAGCAGTGCGAAAAATCGCATCAAGCTGCGGGAAGCCAGCTACGGCTTTGAAGCGCCGGAGGGTGTCCTCCTCACTTCCATGGATTATGCCGTCAACTGGATTCGCAAGAGTTCCATCTGGCCGATGACGTTCGGTTTGGCCTGTTGCGCCATTGAGATGATGTCGATGGGCGCTGCGCGCTTCGATGTTGCGCGCTTCGGTGCGGAGGTTTTCCGGCCCTCGCCGCGGCAGTCTGACCTGATGGTGGTTGCCGGCCGGGTTTCGAGGAAAATGGCCCCGGTCATCCGTCGGCTTTACGATCAGATGCCGGAGCCGAAGTGGGTGATTTCCATGGGCGCCTGTGCTACTTCCGGCGGAGTTTTCAACAACTACGCATTGATGCAGGGCGTTAACCAAGTGATCCCCGTAGACGTTTATGTACCTGGGTGCCCGCCGCGGCCAGAGCAGCTTTTGTACGCAATTACGCTTTTGCAGGAAAAAATACAGCGTGAACCGCGCAGTCTGCTCAAAACTCTGAACGCAGTGTGAGGTGCGTCCGAGAGGCCGGAAGATGACTAGGAATTACCAAAGTAATGAGTGGCATTTGCCCATAATAAAGACGTGTTACAGGAGGCAACTTGTTGAAAAAAAGTGTTCTGCAATAATCGACCTATGGTACTTTTAATGGAGTGCTGTAGCGTGTCCGAGGTTTCGCATTTGGTGCGAAGTTGTGTGAGTTCGAGCTAGCAAGTGTGCTCGCAAGCAGCCTTTTTATCAGGTGTATCAGCTTAAGTTGCGGAGGAAAAACGCATGTTTGTTCATGTTTTGAAATCGATGAGCCGAGTTTTAGCTCTGGCGTCTGTGGCGTTGATGCCCGTTGCCCTGACAGCCCAGGCAACTCCGGCAGCAAAGGGCGCTCCTGCGAAGGATTCCGCGTCAAGGTGGGATATTTTTGCTGGTTATAGCTACCTTGCCCCCAAAGGCACGGTAAACGTGCCAATGTCGACCGGTGTGACCGAGTCTTATTCCTACAACGCGGTCAACGTCGGCGGAATTTTCAGCGGTGCGTACTACTTCAATCGCTACTTTGGCGTTCAGGCAGAAGCCTCCGAGCATGAATGGGGCACTGAAGTTCAGGGCACCAACATCGGCACGCATGGAAACAACGACGGCTTCATCACCATTGCCGGTGGTTTGATCGCTCGCTACCCCACGGGGAATATCACGCCATTTGTGCATGCATTGGTAGGCTCAACGCAGGTTAACGGCCCCTACTACAATCCCAACCGCTGGGGCCCGTCCATCACGGCCGGCGGCGGCATGGACTATGAGACGCCGTGGTTGAACCATCACCTGGCGATTCGCCTCTTCCAGGCCGACTACGAGTACATGCACGCTGATTTCGGCACTGGCTACAACCCGCCGGGCGGGCGCGCCAACATCAATGCCGCGCGCTTGAGCGCCGGTGTTGTTTTCCACATTGGCACCATCGCGCCTCCTCCTCCGGTGACACTTTCCTGCTCGGCCAGTGCGGCCTCGATCTTCCCCGGCGATCCGGAGACGATTACGGCGACTGCCGGCGATCTGAATCCCAAACTGAATGCTGTTTATTCGTGGTCGGGTGACGGCGTGACCGGCAACGGCACGACGGCCACCGTGGCCACCGCATCTCTGGCGCCCGGACAGTATTCCGTCAAGGGCACAGTGAAGGAAGGCAAGGCTGGCAAGGAAGGCCTGAAGGCTGGACAGTCTGCGGATTGCACGGCCGCCTATACGGTCAAGGCATTCGAGCCTCCGACCATCAGCTGCTCGGCCAGCCCCAGCACCATCAAGCCGGGTGAGACCAGCACCATTACCGCTACCGGCTTGAGCCCGCAAAACCGCCCGCTGACCTACAGCTACGCGGCAACAGCCGGCACCATCTCCGGCACCGGCACAACGGCCACCTACGCTTCTGCTGGCGCACCGACCGGCGTGACCGGCATTACCTGCAACGTGTCGGACGACAAGGGCCAGACTGCCACGGCTGAAAGCAGCGTGACCATTACTGCTCCTTATGTCGCTCCTGCTCCCAAGGCTCAGGCGCTCTGCTCGATCAGCTTCACCAAGGACAAGAAGCGTTCGACCCGTGTCGACAACGAAGCCAAGGCTTGCCTGGATGAAGTTGCCCTCGACCTGCAGCGTCAGGCGGATGCCAAGGCTGTGGTTGTAGGCCAGTCCGACGCCAAGGAAAAGGCCAGGACCGCGAAGGAAGAAGCAGCGGCCAAGAAGCATAAACACGCCAAGGTAGTGGACCTGGCTGCGGAACGTGCCGTCAACACCAAGGAATATTTGGTGAAGGAGAAGGGCATTGACGCATCGCGCGTCAGCGCCGCGACTGGCAGCACGGACGGGCAGACGGTGGAAAATTACCTGGTGCCTGCGGGTGCAGACTTCACGTCCGATGTGTCGGGAACGACGCCTGTGGACGAGTCCGCGGTGAAGCCGCAATCGCGGAAGCCGCTGGGCGCGAAGCACGCGCATAAGAAGGCCGCCAAGTAATAGGCCAGTCGGCCTGTTACGGTGGCGAATCGCTTCGTCAGGCTCTCCGCTCCAAATGGATGGAGAGCCTGGCTAAAGCGGAGTCCTGCGATTCCTTCCGCAATCCTTCGAGGCTGACCGGCTTGCCGGTCAGCCTCTTCGGTTTTATGAGCCCCGTTTTATACAATTAGTTATTGTCCCGGAGCTTCCTGTCTGCATGATCCGTTTGCGAAATATTTTTTGTCTCTTGTGCCCGCGCATGCTTCTGGCGCAGGCTGTCCTTCTCCTTTTCTGTGCGCTCTGCATCCAGCGCCTGCCGGCGCAACCAGGCTGGAGCGTCGTGGGTCCGGCTGGCGGCGATGCCCGGGCTTTTGCCGCAGTTCCGAGACACCCGGAGCATCTTTATCTGGGAACCACCAACAGTTGGCTCTACGAATCGACCGATGAAGGCGCTTCGTGGAAGCGTCTTGCCAAGCTGGGTTCTGCGGACGGGCTCATCCTGGACAGCATTGTGGTGGACTCCGCCAATCCCTCGACGATTTTTGTGGGAGCATGGCGCGCCGATGGCCCGGATGGCGGCTTCTGGGTCAGTCACGACGCGGGCCGAAGCTGGAGCCTTGCGCCGGGTCTGCGCGGCCAGTCGATTCGCGCTTTTGTGCAGGCGCCCTCCAATCCAAGAATGCTTTTTGCCGGCACCCTGGAAGGGGTTTTCCGCAGCGCCGATAGTGGCGCGACCTGGCATCTGATCAGCCCCAAGGGCAGCCGCGAAATTCACGAAGTGGAATCGCTGGCGGTCGATCCCGGGAACGCTGAAGTCGTCTATGTAGGCACCTGGCATCTGCCCTGGAAGACGACCAATGGCGGGAAAAGCTGGCACAGCATCAAGGAGGGCATGATCGACGACTCCGATGTGTTTTCGATCATCGTCGATCCCGAGCGGCCGCGCACCGTCTTTCTCAGTGCGTGCAGCGGAATTTACAAGAGCGAAAGCGCGGGCGAGCACTTCAAAAAAATTCAGGGCATTCCTTCCACGGCGCGGCGCACGCGCGTCCTTATGCAGGACCCAGGCAATCGCCAGGTTGTGTACGCGGGAACCACCGAGGGCCTTTACAAAACGCTGGACGGCGGCAGAACCTTTCGGCGCATGACGGATCCGGACGTGATTGTAAACGACGTTTATGTCGATCCGCGTAATTCCAACCGCGTGCTGCTCGCCACAGATCGCGGCGGAGTGCTGGTAAGCAGAGACGCGGGCAAAAGCTTTGCGGCGTCGAACAAGGGCATTTCGCAGCGCAAGGTTGCGGCCTTGCTCGTGGACCGAGAGAACCCGGCGCGGATTTTTGCCGGCGTGGTCAACGACAAGAGCTACGGCGGTGTTTTTGTCTCCACCGATGGAGGCGCAGCGTGGGCTCAGATCGGCGCGGGGCTGGATGAGCGCGATGTCTTCGCGCTGGATCAGGCAAAGGATGGAACCGTGCTGGCCGGTACGAGTCACGGAATTCTTGCCCTGGAGACGAAAGCTGGCGCAGATTCGCATTTGTCGTGGGTGCCGCGCAACATCATCGCGAATACGCTGACGAAGGCATCCACCGAAACGCATTACGGAACGCACGTCAACGTCGAGAAGCAGGTCAAGGCGCCCGTCGTCGAGTTGGAAAGCCGCGTGAACGCCCTCGATGTGTCGGGCGATGTATGGCTCGCGGCCAGCAGCCTGGGCCTTCTCTCCAGCCGTGACCAGGGAGCAAGCTGGCAGGGCGGCCCGGTCCTCGGACTGGGGGAATACCTCTCTGTCAGCGCGCACGGCGAAACCTTGGTGGCGGCGCGCGCCGACGGCGTGGTGATCTCCTCTGATGCCGGCCGCAACTGGTGGCCGATGAGCATTCCCACCATGCTTACGCGCATACACAGCGTGGTATTTTCACCCGATGGAACGCTGTGGCTTGCCGCGCGCGAGGGCGTTTACTTTACGCACGACAAGGGCAAAACCTGGCTCTGGATTGAGCGGCTTCCTTTCCGCGATGTCGACGATCTGCACTATGACGCCGCGATGGGCAAGATCCTGGCCAGTTCGCGAGCCAATGACCAAGTCTACGCCATTGATCCCAAAACCCTCCGCTGGAACTGGTGGCGGACTGGCTACCGCATTGCGCTGATCCGCGCGGCGGCAGGGCGTCTGGTTGCGGCCTCGCTGGATGACGGCGTGCTGATGGAGCCGGTAGCAGACGCAGCCTCGGAGACTCACGCGGGCTCTGCAAAATAGTTGTATGCCCCAGGTCTTGCTTCCGGGACCTGGGACAAGCACATTGTGTGCTGGCTCTTTTTACTTCCTGCCTCCTTTGCCCCTCAGAAAAAATGCACCAGAAATGGAACCCCGCCAAAAGTGATTTGACTCACCAATTTCTGTATCATCAGGGTATGCAGACTATGGCAGCAAACACGACACAACCGGCCGCCTTTCGGACCTCCGATCCGCGTCTGGAGCCGATTGCCGACAAGGTGCTGGCTGGCGAGCGGCTCAGCTTTGCCGACGGGCTTGTGCTTTATGACTCATCGGACATCCTCGCGGTAGGCTGGCTTGCCAATCACGTGCGCGAGCGCCTGCACGGGGACGTGACCTACTTCAACGTGAACCGGCACATCAACCCGACCGATGTTTGCGTGTCCAACTGCCGCCTCTGCGCCTTCGGGCACAAGATCGGCGACCCGGCCGGCTACGCCATGACGCTTGAGCAGGCCTGGCAAACAGCGGCCTCGGGCTACTCGGAAGCGGTGACGGAGTTTCACATTGTTGGCGGGCTGAATCCGGCTTTGAAGCTGGAGTATTATCTGGACCTTGTGCGCGGGCTGAAAGAGCGCTTCCCCAAGGTGCACATCAAAGCATTCACCATGGTGGAAGTGGCGTTTCTCGCACGGCTTTCCCGGATCTCGATTGAAGAGACGCTGAGGAAGATGCGCGATGCGGGCGTGGATTCCATGCCCGGCGGCGGCGCGGAAATTTTTGCCGAGCGGGTGCGCTCCATCATCTGCGACCACAAGATCGACGGCGAAGAGTGGCTGTCAACGGCCCGGCAGGCCCACAAAATGGGCTTCAAGTCCAACGCGACCATGCTTTACGGGCACATCGAGAACGACGAGGACCGCGTGGACCACCTGCTGAAGCTGCGTGCCTTGCAGGACGAGACCGGCGGCTTCCAGGCTTTCATCGCGCTGGCCTTTCATCCGGAACACACCGCGCTCAGCCACTTGCCTGTAACCACCGGGCTGTGCGATATTCGGCAGATTGCCGTGGCACGCCTGCTGCTGGACAACTTTCCGCACATCAAGGCCTACTGGCAGATGCTTACGCCGAAGATCGCGCAGATTGCGCTGCGCTTTGGCGCGGACGACATGGATGGTACGGTTGTAGAAGAGAAGATTTACCATGATGCTGGCGCCACCACGCCGCAGGGGATGAGCCGCAAGGAACTCTGCCGGCTTATTACCGAGGCCGGGCGGATTCCGGTGGAGCGGGACACGCTGTACCACGCCGTTACGCGGACCGCGGACAGCTTTAGCATCGCGGTTTAACGCGAACTTGAAAGGGGGCGAGTGCGATGAATGCTTTTGGACCGGCAGCTCTGCTGGGGTTCTGCCTTGGATTTCTGTGGGGAATCGGGTGCTCGCTCGCGATCGTCTACTCCGTCTATCTGGGCGGTTACCGCAAGGCCGTCAAGGATTCTTTGAAGACGACAAAGCCGCCTCGCTATACGCAGGTTTTTGAAGACATCCAAGCGCGGCGGGCGAAGAAGCAGGCTGCCAAGGCTGCCAAGCAGAACTCATCTACGGGCGAATAACCGCGCCGCCCTTCATCACAAAACTTACGCGCTCCACAACGGAAATATCATCGAGCGGATTGCCCGGCACGGCGACGATGTCGGCGTACCAGCCCGGCTTCAACTGGCCGATTTGTCCTTCCCATCCCAACAGCTTTGCGCCCTCCAGCATGTCGGCCTGTAGAACGGCCAGCGGTTTCATCCCGTAGCGCGCCATCAGCGTCATCTCGTGCGCCTGCGTGCCGTGAGGAAACGGCCCCACGTCCGACCCCACGGCAAAGGGAATTCCCGCAGCAAGCTGTTTGCGGAACTCGGCAATCTTTCGATCGAGCAGAGCCTTTTCGCGTGCACCCTGCGCGGGGGACGCGGCGTGCTGCGCAAAGTAGTCGTAGATGGCGAAGGTCGGCACGGCGGGAATATGCTTTTCGCGCATCAGCCGCATGGTTTCGTCGCTCAATTGCGCAGCGTGCTCCATGGAGGCCACTCCGGCCTGCGCAGCGTACAGCGTGCCGGGTTCGCCCTCTGCGTGGACGGCAACCGTCGTGCCCAGACGGCGCGCTTCCTGGACGGCTGCGGCCAGTTCTGCCGCGGTGTATTGATACGGCGTATGCAGCACGCCATCCACAACGCTGTCGTGCCCGGTCTGGTAAATCTTGGTGAAGTCAGAGCCCTGCTTGTGCTGTTCGCGCATCACTTCCACGAGCTGCTCGGCGGAGTTGGCGTAGTCGGCGTTTGAGAGCACGTGCTGCGCCGGGTTGTAGCGCGTGGCGTCCTCGTGCCCGCCCAGAATGGTGATGGCGTTGCCGCTGACGCGCATCCGCGGCCCCGGAATCATGCCCGCGTCAATGGCGTTGCGGATGGCCGTGTCAGCCGATCCCGCGCCCTCTGTGCCCATGTCCCGCTCGGCGGTGAAGCCGGCCAACAGATCCGCTTTGGCGGCCTGTTCCGCCAGCAGCGTGCGCCAGGGGACTGATTCCTCCACGGTTTGCAGGTCTTCCGCGCCGGGATGAAGAAAGAGATGAACATGAACGTCAATCAGCCCGGGCAGCAACGTGGTGTCGCCGAGGTCGATGATTCGCGCGCCCTGCGGATGTTCGACGGAAACGCCCACGGCCTTGATGCGCTCACCCACGACAAGAATTTCGCCCGGCTGAAGCAGCTTACCAGTAGGAACCTCAAGCAGGCGCGCGGCATGGAGCACGATGGGCGCAGTGGACTGCTGCGCGGCGAGAGGTGTGAGCGCAAGCGATGCGCCGAAAGTCAGCACGAGCGCCAGCAATAGGCGAAGGCGTAATAATCCAGATAGCCGAAACAGTTTCCGCATGACGATACCAATTCCAGAATAACTGTATCCCGAAAGCAATGCGCTCAAGTGGCATTTTTTCCAGCAATTCTAAGTGGATCTCCACATTGGCCATTCCATGAGCAGCCCATCGGTTCGCTCCCGTAGGGAGCCATCGAAAATAGCCCAGGGCAAGCGTAGAGCAGCCCTGGGTAAGAGGCAAAGAAAGGATTATCCGCCCCGGAGGGGCGGATCGAACGCTCCCGCGCGGGTTGCGGAATCCAGTGACGGCAGGAGGCTTTCACACCGCCCCTCTGGGGCGGAAATCCTCGGTCGCACGCTTCTCCAAGGTTTCACCCTGGGCTATTTTCGTCTCTTCCCTCCGGGAAGAACTGCTGTAAAACTATGCCGCCGCTGGCCCCGGCTTGTCGATGGCTGTTCCGCGAACCGCCATAAGGGCAGGGAAGCTTGCATTACTCCAGGAATTCGCGCACGTACTCGTTTTTGGTGTGGAGCAGATCGTGGAGTGAGCCGTCGAAGATCAGGTTTCCATCTTCCAGCATGAGGAAGGTCGTGTTGGGATCGGTATGCCCCTTGGGCAGCGGGACCATGCGGCCCTGTTCGGCGTCGAAGTGGTGCGTACACATCGTGAAGGCGTCTTGCAGGCGATGCGTCACCAGCAGCGACGGCGTTCCGTGCACGTCGCGCTCTTTGAGAATCAGCTCAATGATGTTGGTGGAGGTGACCGGGTCGAGTCCGCCGGTGGGCGAGTCGTAGAGCAGCAACTCGGGCTTGTGAATGAGGGCGCGCGCAATGGCGACGCGGCGCTTCATTCCGCCGGAAAGGCTCGCTGGATAGAACGCGAATGTTTCTTCCAGCCCCACAAAGCGGAGCGCCTCGCGGACGCGGCGGTCAATCTCCTCGTCGGGAACCCGTTCCTGAATCAATTGGAAGGCCACGTTGTCGCGCACGGTGAGCGAATCGAAGAGCGCGCTCTCCTGAAACACCATGCCAGTGCGGGCGCGCAGCGGAAAAAGCTCTTCCTCCGGCATGTGCGCAATCTCTTCGCCGAACAGTTCGATGCTGCCGCGGTCCGGATGCAGAAGGCCGTTGACCAGCTTCAGCAGCACGCTTTTTCCCACGCCGGTTGGCCCCAGCAGGACGCGTGTTTCTGTTGGCGCCACGGAGAAGCTGACCTTTTCGAGTACATTCGGCCCGTCGAAGCCGATCCATACGTCGCGCATGGCCACGACAGGGCTTGCGTCCGGGGTCGGTGCGGATTCTTGCGGCGCGAAATTGGAGGGCTCGTTCATCGGAAGAGGAACAGCAGAAGCTGGCTGAGCATGAAGTCCGCGGCAATGATGAGCACCGAGGAGGTGACCACGGCCTTGATGGTGGAGCGACCCACGCCCTCGGTTCCTCCGGTGGTCCTCAGCCCGTAGAAGCACCCGATGGAGGCGATGATGTATCCGAAGAACAGCGGCTTTACCAGCCCCTGGATGATGTCGGGGTAGTGCAGCCCCTCCCACACCATGGAAAAGTACTGGGTGCCGTTCTGGTGATTCAGGAAGACGGTGACGAACGCGCCGCCCAGGATGCCGAAGGCGTCGGCCACAATGGTCAAAAAGAACAGCATCGAGATGCAGGCGTAGATGCGGGGCGTCGCCAGCTTGCGCACGGGATCGACGCCCAGCGCGCGCATGGCGTCAATCTGCTCCGTCACCACCATCGACCCCAGTTCGCTGGCGATCGACGATGCGTTGCGGCCAGACACCATCACTCCGGTCAGCACGGCGCCCAGTTCGCGGATCATGGTCAGCGAAACAAAACGGCCGGTGATGGATGTGGCTCCAAAGGCGGCCAGCGTTGTGGCCGATTGCAAGGACAGCACGCATCCCGTGAAAAAACCTGTGAGCAGCACAATCGATACCGACCCGACGCCAATCACGTCGCACTGGACAAGGAACTCCGGCCAATAAACGGGCGGCCTGAATAAATTCATCAGGGCACTCCAGGAAAACACGGCGTAGTCCTGGGTGGTGAGCACGAGTTGTTTGGCGGTTCGTTCGATCGGGATGATCGCCATGGCATCTGCCAAACTGCGCGGCACAAGAAAAGCGCGCTCTTTCCTGAGTGTTTGCTGCAAAAACAGGATAGCTCATCGACCACTGTGCCGCCTGTGCCAACCGTGCCCAGAGACCGCGGATGAGAAACTTGTATGGAAGGGGCTAGAAACAGATTGACGGACGAGACGGCAGCACGACTGGATGAGTTTTTTCGCGGATTTGCGGGCAGTTCGAAGTCCGTTCTGCTGCTGGATTACGACGGAACGCTGGCCCGTTTCCGCGTGGACCGTTTTCAGGCGCGACCGTGGGCGGGAGTTCGCGAGCTGCTCCAGCGAATTCAGGGGCAGGGACGGACGCGGCTGGCGGTTATTACAGGCCGCCCGGCCGCGGAAATTGCACCTATGCTCAAGCTCGATCCGCCGCTTGAAGTATGGGGTTTGCACGGGGCCGAGCGTCTTTACTCCGATGGCCGCCGCGAACTGGAACAGCCTCCCCAGGCCACCCGCCAAAAGCTCGACCAATTGCGCGAGCAGCTCAAGCGCGACAGCCTCGGCGGGCTTTACGAGGACAAGGCGAACGCGGTGGTGATGCATTGGCGGGGCTATTCGCCGCGCAAGGCCCGCTTGATTGAGCAGCGGACGCGGGCGCTTTTTGAGCCGTTGGCGCGGATGCCGGGCCTCACTCTGCTCGACTTTGACGCTGGTATCGAGTTACGCGCGGGCCGCGACAAGGGCGGCGCACTCCAGGTTATTCTCGCCTCGGCCGGCGGCGGGCCAGCGGCTTATTTGGGCGACGACCTTTCCGACGAAGCGGCCTTCCGCGCCATCAAGGACCGCGGCCTCGGCGTTCTCGTGCGGCGGCAGTTTCGCAAGACCGCTGCCTCCGCCTGGCTGCGTCCGCCCGCGGAGTTGAAGCAGTTTTTCGAGCGCTGGTTCCAAGCCTGCGCCGCGATCCCTGCGCACTAACCGCCGATGCACGACACCCCGTTTGCAGAGACGACAGCGAAGCCGGTACCATGCACAGGAACGCCCTCCGCAACGCAAGCCATGCTTCTGCGCTCGCCGGTGAGCGAAATTTGCGGAGGAATTGACATGACAGGCAGCAAAGGCGCCAGCAGGCGCAGCTTTTTGAAGTTGGGCGGAGCGGTGGCGCTTGCTTCTTCACTGAATCAGGTTTCAGGGGCGGCGGCGCTCCCTGCATCGCAGCCCGCAAAAACCCAGAAGCCTGCTCCGCGGAGGCCGTCCAGCACGCGGCTTGTTGATCTGGTCAATCCCCTTCAGGGAACCGATTCCACTTCGCTGTTTTCCCGCGGCAACACGCTGCCCATCGTGGCCGTGCCCTTTGCCATGGCGCACTGGGCGCTCCAGTCCAGTTGTGAGGGCTCCTGGTTCTTTCAGCCTCACGACGAGCGCTTGCAAGGCATCCGCTGCACACACCAGTTGAGCCCCTGGCTGGGCGACTACGGTCAGGCCACTTTCCTGCCGTTCAACGGCGAGCCTTCGCCCTCGCCCTCCGTCCGCGCCTCCTCCTATCGCGCCCGTGAGCTGAAGATTGGGCCGCACGCCGTTGCCGTGCGGCTGATGCGTTACCGCTGCCTGTTTGAGCTGGCTCCCTCGGAGCGCGGTTCGGCCATGCGCTTCACCTTTGAGCAGTCGGGCGCGGCGGGCGTCTACATTGATCTTCCCGGCGACAGTGCCGAGGCGCATCTCGATGCGGCCAGCGGAACCATCACGGCGCTTACCCATGCCAACGAAGGCGGCGTTCAGGCGGGCTTTGCGGCGTATTATGTCGCGCGCCTCGATGCAAAAATCACGCAGTTCGATGTGAAGGAACTCAAGGGACGGCGCGTTGCCGTGGTGCGCTTTGCCGCGCAGGCCGCGAAGCCTGTAACGCTGCGTGTCGGCACGTCGTTCATCTCCTTTGACCAGGCAGCGCGCAACTTGGACGGCGAAATTGGCAACAAGCCCTTCGACCAGGTAAAAAGCGAAGCTGCCGCGGCGTGGGAAGCGGCGCTGGGCCGGGTTCGCATTCAGGGCGGCACGGAAACGCAGTACAAAATCTTCTACTCCAGCCTCTATCGCGGCCTGCTTTTTCCCCGTGTATGGCATGAGCGCGACGCCTCGGGCAACTTCGTTCACATGAGCG
>Ga0224529_1001558_pt1 | contig 13387 bp, 13 predicted proteins | sample CBST50metaG_FD_179893 | JGI IMG/M metagenome (GOLD analysis project Ga0224529, IMG submission 179893) | Peat soil microbial communities from Stordalen Mire, Sweden - C.B.S.T50 | ecosystem: Environmental > Terrestrial > Soil > Wetlands > Peat | place: Sweden: Norrbotten County, Stordalen Mire... | reverse complement strand
GGGTAGGGGTCAGGGGTCAGAGATCAGCCCCCCGAAGGGGCGTCTTTTTTGCTCAGCAGGATTTGCGTTTTCTGACCACTGATCACTAACCACTGAAAAAAACAATGACTGACACTACGCAAGGTTCGAGAGCTATGAAATCGCGCAGGATTCTTCTGGTTGTTTTGCTGGTGGGCGGCTTCTGCTACCTGACGACGCATCTGCCTGATAGCTGGCACTGGCCGTTCTTCCACGGCTCCGGCGCTCCACTGGTGCTGACCGAGGCCGAGGCCGCGCCGGCCTATGACGCCGAGGAGTTGAATAACATCGCCGTCTACAAGCGGGTGCTGCCTTCGGTGGTGAACATCACCTCCAAATCCCTGGTCTACAACTTCTTTCTGGAGCCGGTTCCGCAGCAGGGGCAGGGCTCGGGCTTCATCCTGGACAAGGCTGGCCACGTGCTTACCAACTACCACGTGGTGGCCAACGCCAATCGCGGCGTCAAGGTGCAGTTAAGCAACAAGCGCAGCTATTCGGCCAGAATCATTGGCACGGACAAGGTCCATGACTTGGCGCTGCTGCAGATTGACGCACCCAACCTGCAACCGATCACGCTGGCCGACTCGCGCGATCTGGCCGTGGGCCAGAAGGTCTACGCCATTGGCAATCCCTTCGGCCTGAGCGGCACCATGACGCGGGGCATCATCAGCTCGATCCGCACCATCGGCGGCGCGGAAGACTCGCGTATCGAGGACGCCATCCAGACCGACGCGGCAATCAATCCCGGCAACTCCGGCGGCCCGCTGCTGAACTCCCGCGGCGAGGTGATCGGCATCAACACGATGATCGCCTCGAACGGCGCCGAGCAGAGTTCCGGCATCGGCTTCGCCATCCCCATCAACACGGCCAAGGCGGTGCTGGGCGACCTGACCCACTACGGCAAGGTGAAGCGGCCCTCGCTGGGCATCAGCGGCTTTGGCGTTGGCTCTGATCTGGCCTCGGAAATGGGCTTGCCCGCTGATTCCGGCGTCCTGATCTTGAGTCTCATCCCCCGCGGCGCGGCGGAACGGGCCGGCCTGCGCGGCGGCAATCAGCAGGCCTATCTGGGCAACACGCTCATCATGCTGGGCGGCGACTTCATTGTCGCCATCGACGGCCACCGTGTCGCCGATTCTCAGGACATCAACGCCATTTTGGAGAAGCATCAGGCCGGCGACACCGTCAGCGTCACCTTCTATCGCGGTCGCAGGCAGATGACAATTCGGCTGATTCTGGGCGAGGATCGGGGCTGAAGCCCTCTGTTCCAAAGTATGAACACAAAATTGGGCACCCCACCCTCTCGACTGTCATTCTGAGCGAAGCGAAGTCGAAGAACCTGCGTTTCATTCCATTGTCGCTAGGGTGGGATCGCACGATGCAAATCTTTTGGGCCGGATCAATACAATGCGTTTGCCCTTGGCATTTGAGCCGTTTCAGCACACAGCCGCCCTTTTGTAGTAAACTGAAAATTCTGAGTCCATCAATAGGAAAACATCATGTCTATTCATCCCGTAATGCAGCGTTTGGCCGACAAGCTCAAGCGCACCGACCTGCCCGAGTTCGTACCGGGCGACCAGATTCGCGTTCAAGTAAAGATCAAGGAAGGCGACAAGGAACGCTTGCAGGCCTTTGAAGGCCTGGTGATCGCCATCAACAAAGGCCCCCAGGGCACGTTTACCGTGCGCAAGATGAGCTTTGGACAGGGCGTGGAGCGCATCTTCCCGTTCAACTCCAAAGTCATCGACAAGATCGAGAAGATTCGCAGCCACAAGGTTCGCCGCGCCAAGCTGTTCTATCTGCGCGAGCTGCGCGGCAAGGCTTCCCGCCTGAAAGAAGTGGGCCGCGCCGTGGCCAAGGCATGACCGCTGAAGTCTTTTGTCCCAGGCAACCCCGGCATCCGACCGGGGTTGTTTTTTTTGAGGAGCAGTAAACAGTGGTCAGCAGACAGTCAGTGGTTTGCGGCCACCTGATCTCTGACCACTCACTGTCCACTGACCACTGTAAACTGTATCTATGGCACCGTCCGATCACGCCCGCAATCGCGCATTTCAAGAAACGCTTCTGAGCGCCCGCCATACCATGGTGCTGAGCGAGATTCTGAAGCTAGCCGTCGACAGCTTCCGCTCAAACAAGACGCGCTTCGCGCTTACGGCGCTGGGCATGGTGATCGGCACCGCCTCGGTGATCCTGGTGGTGACCATCGGATTGACCGGCAAGCAATTTATTCTGAACGAAATCCAGAAGATCGGCACCAACTCGGTCGAGCTGGAATACTCCGGCGGTGGAGCCGCGGGCGACCAGCATACGCTCTACAACGACTCGCTCACCCGCGATGATGAAAAGGCCGTGCTGGCGCAATTGCCCGGCGTCCACTACTCTTCGCCGATCATGGAGATGCACTCGAGCATCAGCTTTGGCTCGGGCATCACCAAGGACACGCTGGTGCTGGGCGTCAGCCCGCAGTACCAGCAGATTCGCAACCTGCTGGTTCCAGTGGGCCGCTTCATGGACGATACCGACGACTCAGCTCATCTCAAGTGCGCGGTAGTCTCGCAGATCTTCGCCAGAGACCGCTACGGCAGCGCGGATGCTGCCGTCGGCCAAACATTCGAAATCAGCGGCATTCCCTTCACCATCATCGGCGTCTTCAAGGAGAGCGTGGACGATTTCGGCCAGTCGGAGATCCAGGACCGGACCATTCTGATTCCCTATTCGGTGGCCCGCTACTTCACCGGCTCGGAAGACGTGAAACAGATTTACTTTTCCATGTACAGCATGGACGAAGTCCCGGAAGCCGCCAGCGAGATCAAGCGTATTGTGCAGGCGCGACATCATTCCAATTCGGTCTATCAAACACAGACGCTCAAGGAGGTGCTGACTATGGCGGCCAAAATCGCCACGGCCCTCACCCTGGTGCTGGTGGCCGTGGCTGCCGTCACCCTGGCGGTGGGCGGAGTGGGCATCATGAATATCATGCTGGCCAACGTCCGCGCCCGCATCCGCGAGATCGGCATTCGCAAGGCCATGGGCGCCACCGCGCGCGAAATCAAACTGCAATTCCTGGCCGAGGCCATAATTATCTCGCTAACCGGCGGCGTGGTGGGCACACTGGTGGGGCTCGCCGTGCCGCTGTCAGTCCGTTTATTCACCAGCTACGACCTGCCGATCTCGATTTGGTCGATTGTCATTGCTCTGGCCTCGGCCTTGCTGGTGGGCGTGATCTTCGGCACCATTCCAGCCACCCGCGCCGCGCAGTTGGACCCGGTGGAGTCGCTGAAGTACGAATAAAGATATATCGGATGTGCCGGCCTTGCCTGGATGCCGCAAAGGTAAGGAGTTGACCGCCATGGCCGCCACCGTCCCAAAACCGGCATCCTCTTTCCGCGCCAAGGTCACCAGCAAGGGACAGATCACCGTTCCAGTGGAGATTCGCCGCTCTCTGGGCGTCAAACCCGGCGATCTCATCCGCTTCGAGCAGCAGAAGGGCGGTATCCGCGTGGTGCGCGACGCGGAGGAAAATCCCTTTGAAAAATGGCGCGGGATTGGCACTGGATTTCCAATCCAAGGTAACGGACGCGAGGCGATTGTCGCGTTCTTCCGGGAGTTACGCGGTCATGACGACGGCGATTGATTCGAACATCATCGTTGCGCTCTGGCGACCGGATGACCAACTGAACCGCATTGCCACAAAGCTGCTTGGCCAAGCCGGGAAACAGGACAGTCTGGTCATTTCAGCTCCCGTCTACGCGGAGCTGATGGGCGATCCGAACCGCACGAAAATCGAACTGAACAAGTTCTTTAGAGATACCGGTATTTTGGTCGATTGGACTCTGGATGAAACGGTTTGGCGAGAAGCTGGCAGAGCCTATCAGGGCTATGTGCGGCGCTGGCGATCGGGGGTTGGCGCTGCGCCACGCCGTATTCTGGCTGATTTTCTGATTGGCGCTCATGCGCTGGTCCGCAAGTCCGCGTTGCTCACCTTCGACCAGCGGCTCTACGCGGCGGCTTTTCCCGCGCTGACGGTCCTCTCCGCCTGAGCGCGTTCCCCGGAATCCGCGTCCTTCTGACGCGGATTCGGCTGGCGCGGGGTGCTATTTGAGTGTGGTGCCAGCAGCAGCGGGCAGCGCCGGATTGGCCGCCTGGCTGATGTGCTTGGAACGGCCGGCAAACTCCTCCTCGATGCACTGATTGATACCCGATGTGGAAAACTCGTATGCCACGCGAATGCCGTTGAAGATGGCACGGTCGTTCGAGGAGCCGTGGCCGATGATGCAGACGCCGCGCACGCCCAGCAGCGGCGCGCCGCCGTACTCTGAGGGGTCCAGGCGCTGGCGGAAGGCGTTGAAGGCCTGGCGCGAAAGCAGCGCGCCCACCTTGGCGGTGACGGTGCGGGTGAGCGAATCGCGCAGCACGTCGCGCACAAAGCGGCCGATGCCCTCGCTGGTCTTCAGCGCCACGTTGCCCACAAAGCCGTCGCAGACAATCACGTCGGCCTGTCCGCTGAAGATGTCGCGCCCCTCAACGTTGCCGATAAAGCGGATGGGCAGCCCTTTCAGCAGCGGAAAGGCCTCGTGCGTCAGGTCGTTGCCCTTGCTTTCTTCCTCGCCGATGGAGAGCAGCCCGACGCGTGGCTGGCTAATCTTCATTACGCTGCGGGCGTAGATTTCGCCCATCACGGCAAATTGCGCCAGATTGTGGGGCTTGCAGTCCACGTTGGCACCCACGTCCAGCAGAACGCAGGGATTTCCCTTGGAAGTAGGCATGGGCGTGGCCAGAGCGGGCCGGTCAACCCCGGTGAGCGCGCCCAGCACCATCTTGGCCGTGGCCATGGCGGCGCCCGTGTTGCCAGCGGTCACAAAGCCGGCTGCCTGGCCCTCGCGCACCATTTTCAGCCCCACGCGCAACGAGCTGTCCTTCTTGGTGCGCACCGCGTGGACTGCCTTCTCTTCCATGCCGATGCGTTCCGAGGCTTGGTGGAGGACGATAGGCAGTTCCTCGCCGTGCAGTTCTTTGTCCATAAGTAGGCGCAGCTCCGCCTCCGGCCCAATCAGGTGGATCCGAACGGGCAGGCTCTTGCAGGCGAGTATGGCCCCGCGAATCTCCGGCCCTGGAGCTTTGTCTGTGCCTACGGCGTCAAGCGCTATATCGATGAGCATGGGCGCCGGGTCTACTTGGCAGCTTCCTTAACGTCCAGAACCGCGCGGCCCTTGTAGGCGCCGCACTTGGGGCAGGCGTGATGAGGCAGTTTCTTCTCGTGACAGTTGGGGCACTCGGAGAGTCCCGTGGCGGTCAGAAAGTCGTGAGAACGGCGAATTGCGGTGCGGCGCGTCGAATGGCGCCGTTTTGGATTAGGCATGACAAAAATCCTTTCGTATTCCGGTCCGCTTCAATTTTCGGCCGGCTTCAGGAGCAACGCATTCCTGATCGCCTTCCGTCGCGGCGCCCTCAATTTCTTTTGGGGCTTGTTTGCAGGGTCTCGATCCGGCTGCGGAGGCCGGCCAGCGCTTCCCAGCGGGAGTCGCTCGGACCCTCATCGCAGGAGCAGGTCTGGCTGTTGCGGTTTACGCCGCAGCGCGGACAAAGTCCCTTGCAGTCTGGCTTGCAGAGCGTCCTGACCGGCAGGGACAAAAGCACCTGCTCACGCAGCACATCCTCAAGCGCAAGGCTGTCTTCTTGATAATAACCGATTTCGGCTTCGTCCGCAGTAATGGATCGTTCCGGGGCGTCAGCATCGGCTCCCAGCGGGCGGAAGATCAGGTCGTAATCGCCTGCAAGCGGAAGCGCAACCGGCTCAAGGCAGCGGGCGCACGGAGTCTGGAAGTTGCCGGCAAAGCGGCCTCTGAGCCGGATGTCGGCCACAATCTCCTTGGGCCCCCGGTTCTCGTGCAGCACCTCGGCCCGGCCAGAGGCTATGAGCGGTCCTTGCTGTTCGGCCAAATCGCCCAGATCGACCGCGCCGGGAGCCAGCTCCAGGTCGAATTCAATCGGTTCCCGTTCGAGGTCGAATACGTTGAATTCCATAGTATGAGCCTACGGCGCGGGCGGCGGGGAGTCAATGCGTCGGGCCGCGCCGCCAAGGCAGACAGTCGGACAGCGAAAGAACTCAAGTCCCACAAAAATCAGCCGATGAAGCATTTAAGTTGCGTCAAGAGAGGTCACTGGCATGGGCTGGCTCAAAAATCTTCCTGTTTCCCGCAAGTTCGCATTCGCATTCGGCATTGTGTGTAGCCTTTGCATTCTGCTGGGAATATTTACTTTCTTCACTTTCCGGAACATCGCCCAAAAGAGCACGGATGTCAGTGAGGTCAATATGCCAAGCCTCATCTACATTGCAAAAGTGCAAAATGGCGTCAATACGGAACGGCGGCAAAGCCTTGATATGCTGCTGTGCCAGACCCCGGCCTGTTTGGCTGACCACGGCGAAAAACGCCAGAAGGTGATCTCGGATTACCGCGATAACTTGAAAACCATGGCCAACCTCGTCACCGAGCCGGAAGAGATTAAACAGTACCAAGCGTTCGTGACAATCATCAACTCGTATCAGGATGCCAGCGATCGCGGCATCAATCTGGTGATGGCCGGCAAGACCGGCGACGCGCTGGATCTTCTTATGTCGGATGCCGTAACGGGGCAAGTGAACGCAGCTTTGGCAGTAACAGATCATGGATTCAATTTTCGCTCGAAGGCCTGCATTGAGGACTCCAAAAACGCCGCCAGCGCCAGCACCCGTGCCACTTGGATCAATGCAGCAGCATCGCTGTTGATCGTTCTGCTCTGCGCGGCAACCGGTTTGATTCTGACCCGGTTGATTGCCCCCCCATTGGAAGCGGCAACATCTGCGCTGGAACAGGTTGCGAAAAAGGATTTGACGGTAAGCATGGACGAGGCCGGCACCGATGAGCTGGGCCGCCTGGCAGCCGCGTTGAACACCAGCGTGACAGCCATGCGCGAGGTTTTGCTCTCCGTAGCCCAGGGGGCGGAGACGCTCTCGGCGGCCACGACGCAAATCAGCGCGCGGGCGATTCAGCAATCCGGCAATGCCAATTCGCAGTCCAGCAAGACCAACCAGATTGCAGCGGCTGCGCAGGAGATGACTGCCACCATCGGCGAGATCAGCCACAACGCCGAAAACGCCACCAGCGCCAGCCGCGCCTCCGCCGAGGACGCAGAGAAGGGCGGCACGGTGATGCAGTCCGCCGCCGCGACCATGGAGAAGATTGCAGCGGCTACAAGTTCGGTTTCTGAAAAGATGACCTCCCTGGCCCATCGCTCCGAGGAGATCGGCAAGGTGGTCAACGTGATTCAGGAGATCAGCGAGCAGACCAACCTGCTGGCCCTGAATGCGGCCATTGAGGCAGCCCGCGCCGGAGAGCACGGACGTGGCTTCGCCGTTGTCGCCGGTGAGGTTCGCCGCTTGGCCGAGCGCACCAAGAGCGCCACCGAGGAGATTTCCGTCACCATCCGCAGCATCCAGGAAGAAACGCGGGAGACGCTGCAAGTGATGCAGGAGAGCCGCACCGCCGTCGAAACCGGCATGGGAGAAACGGCCAATGCGCGCAAGAGCCTGGAAGCGATCATTGTGTCTTCCAAGGAAGTGGAGCACCAGATCGAATTGATCGCCACCGCGGCCACGGAACAGACCTCCGCCTCCGGCGAAATCTCCGAGTCCGCCAGCCATATCTCACAGTTGTCCACGGAGAGTGCGCAAGGCGCCGAGGAAGCCGTGGAAGCGCTCAAAAACCTTGCCTCACTGGCCAGTGACCTGGATGGCATGATCCGCCAGTTCCATCTTGAGGGCGCTCGGCAGTCAGGCGGACAATTTGCCGGCAAAAGTCAGCCGGTTGGAGTTGGGGCACTGCGCTCAGCGCGTGCATAGGGCCCCTCAGAGACGGCGACAGCCATCCCGGATCTGCTGGTTCCGGCGATTGCAAGTTAATCGTCAGGAGCCGCACGGCTGCCGCCGCTTTTATTCCGGAGTTACAGTCTGCCCGGTTCGAGTCCTGCCTCTCGGCAGGACTCCGTGGCGGCTGAAGCCGAACAGCTTCGCACGTAGACCCATAGATAGAAAATCACCATGGCAAGCAGAATGAGTGGAACGGGAAAGACCTGCACGGCCATCACCATCTGCTGAAAGAACCATGTCGCGGGCAGATGAAGTCTGCCGATCAGAGCGAGAATCACCACCCACGGCAAATCCCCGGTCAGCACAAAGCCCGCCGTCGTAACCAACATCGCTAGCCGTCCGATGCGGCCGCCTTCGGCCCAGAGCATCGCGCAGGCCGGAACCGTGAGCAGCAGCAGCTTGGTGTCCTGTGTCCGATGATAAACAGGCAGCATGGTAAGCGCCGCAATGGCCGCCAGCGCCAGCCAAGCTCGCTTGGGCGTGCGGCGGGAGCGCAACGTGACAAACGCCCATACCAGCAGCAGCGGGATACAGATGAGGTAACTGACCAGATTGTAGAAGCGCGGGTCGTCCCGGAAAACGCTGACAATGGTTTGCAGGTTTACCATCATGCCGAGGCCGTGTGCGCCCGTAGTAGCCAGACCAGGATCATCCACTGTACCGCGCGCATAATGCGCCAGAATATTGGAATGAAGTTCCTGCATCCAGCGCGGAGATACAAGCCATACCCACAGAATAGCCGGCAAACTCACGACAGCCGTCGCCAGCAGCGTCTGCCAGGCGCGCCTGCGGTGGACTCCACCCACCAATAGGAAGTAAAGCCAGACCAGGCCTGCATCCTGCGGCTTGATGGCAAGGCTTATGGCAAGGCACAAGACGCCGGCCGGGATGTACCGCTCGCGCAGGAAGCACCAGACGGCCACCGCGCAAAGGCTGATCGCCAACCCCGCCACATTGCCTGTAATCACCAGCAATTCGCTATTGGCGAGAAGAAAGCCAATCAGGAAGCCGGAAACGATGGGCGCGTAATCCCCGCCGATATTCCAAATCAAAAACGAGGCGAAGATGAAGCTCCCAACGCAGAGCATCATCCACAAAATGTGCGCAGGTCCCCATGGCAGCATCGCGAAGGGAGCCGTAACGGAAAATGCAGTTGGTGGATAGACATACTGCGCTTCAACCCGGCGAATTCTTGCGTCGTTCAGCGGGCGGTTTCCGCCTTCCTCCTGATAAACGCGCAGCACTTCGTTTTCCACATACGGGTCGCTATGCCGGATCAGGCATCGCGCGGAGTAATACATCGTTCGGAAATCCATCATCGGGAGAGGAGAGGCATTCTCCAGAGTGACGCCGAGCAGAATAAACGCCATGCTCCCCAACAGCAGGAAATACAGGCCATCGCGCAGCGCCCTTGTCATGCCCGTTCACCCTTTTCGCCGAAAATCGTGTGTGCGCCCGGAATCACGTTACCAAGCAGCTTTTTCAGGCCCGCGCCGCCATCGAGCCGCCCTGGCGCAAGCGGAGATTTTCCATGGCTTCCAAGGTCCGCGGATGCGGCTAAGCGGGAACAGCGCGACACGTAGACCCACAGATAAAAGACTCCCATCAGCAGCAGAATCAGCGGCGATGAAAATGCCTCCACGCCCTTCACCATCTGTCCAGAAAATCCTGCCGGGTGCAGGTTCAGGCCATTCGTAATGCCCATGACAAGTGTCCACGAAAAGTCGCCGATCAGCACGAATCCCGCAAGATTCACCAGGAATGCCAGCCGCCCGATGCGGCCGCCTTCGGCCCAAAGCATCGCGCAGGCGGGAACCGTAAGCAGCAGCAGCTTGGCGTCAAGCTGCCGATGATAGACAGGCAGCATGGTAAGAGCCGCAATGGCCGCCAGCGCCAGCCAGGCTCGCTTCGGCGAGGGGCGAAAACGCAGCGTGACAAAGGCCCATGCCAGCAGCAGCGGCGCACAGATAAGATAGCTGACCAGATTGTAGAAACGCGGTTCGTTCCGAAATGCGCTGGTGACCGTTTGCAGGTTGACCAGCATATCGAGTCCGCGCCCCCCCGCTGAAGCGAGAAAAGGATCATTCATGCCGCCATGCGCCGAAAACGCCAGGATATTGGCGCGCATCTCTTGTATCCAGTGCGGCGATAGATGCCAGACCCATAGGACTGCCGGCAGCGTCAGGGCGGCCACTGCCAATAGTGTCTGCCATGCGCGTTTGCGATAAGCTCCGCCCGCCAGCAGAAAATAGAGCCAGACCAGGCCCGCATCGTGCGGCTTGATGGCAAGACTCAGCGCCAGGCAAAGGATGCCAGCCGGAATATACCGTTCCTGAAGAAAGCACCAGACGGCCACCACGCAAAGGCTGATGGCGATCCCGGCCGCATTGCCGGTCATGAGGAGCAGTTCGCTATTCGCAAGAAGGAAGCCGATCAAAGCTCCGGAGAGAGTGGGCGCATCCTTTGCCCCAAGATTCCAGATCAGGAACGAGGCAAAGAGAAAACTCCCAGCGCAGAGCGCCAGCCAAAGAATGTGCGCCGGCCCCCACGGCAGCATTGCGAAAAAAAGCGATACGGCAAACACCGTCGGCGGATAGGGGTTTTGCGTGGCAATCTGGCGGACATCCACGGCATCGGATGGATGGTTTTCTCCATCCGCCCGATAGACGCGCAGCACATCGCTTACCTTGTACGGGTCGCCATGCTGAAGCAGGCATCGCGCGGGATAGTAAATTCCTTTGAAATCCGACAAGGGGGTGCGGTTGGCGTTTTCCATGGCGCCCCCCATTAGAAGAAACGTCAAGCTCCCGATCAGCAAAAAGTACAAGCCGTCCTGCCGCGCTCTTGTCATCCCGACTCTCTCTGTCTTCTCTCCGGCGACCGGCGTGAGGGCCGCGCCGCTGCCCTCGGTTCATGACGCACGAGGAAGCGATCATGACAGCGTCATTGCAACAGACTCCGGTCTACCCTCATGCGGCTTTTCAGACAGCTTATCAGCACCTGCGCAGGTAGGTGCGCGAGAGCCGGTCGTGCCAGCAGAGGTGGTCTTCGTCAAAGAGCGCCCAGGCTACGCCCAACCCCACCGGAACCACGGAGAGCAACAGCGCTCCCAGCCGGCCGCATAACTGCCCGCGGGTAGGCTTCTGGCCGTCGAAGGTGCAGAACGAGATGCGTGCGCAGCGCATTCCGGGCGTAGCCGCGGCCAGCGTGAGGAAGAGCGTCTGGTAAATCAGGCCGGCCAGCAGCAGCGCCGCCACCACGCCGAGCGCCACAATCTTGATCGCGGGCGGATGAGCAACTTTTTCCGCCGCGACCAGTGCGCAGCCCAAAAGGACGCCCGCAATCAGCATTCCGTCCACCAGCAGCGCCATCAGACGGCGGCTGCCGGAAGCCTGTTGCAAGGTGGGCTGCGAGTCCGGCTCAGGCTGCGATTCCGGTTCATCCTGGGGCTGGGCTTCCAACTCGATGCCCGACCACTCAGGTTCGGACGCAGCCTCGGCCTCCTCGGGTTGCGTGGAGATGGCTTCCGGGTCCACCTCGAAGATGCTCAACTGACTCTCCCGGTCCTCCTCCGCGAATGGCCCTTCGGCTCGCCGCGGACGCATTCGGCGGGTGGCAATTAGCTCGCGCGGAAACTCGATGAGGTTGGCGTGGATCGGCTGCGCCGGCTCGACCGGCTGTAGCTCTTCCGCATCCCAGGACTCTTCCGGCTCGACGGACAATGCAGGAGATTCCCACTGATCTTCGGATACAGTCGCAATGGCCTCCGGCGGGCGCGGCGTGGAAAAGGCGACCGGAGCGGAAGCGGGTTCGAGAGGGCGCAGGCGCGGCTCCGGTTCCCATTGGATGCGGGCGCATTCCTCTTCCCAAACATCGAGCGAGGAGGGCGCGACAGGCCGGAACGGAGCTGGGACTGGCTCCCGATCCGGCGCATCGCCAAGCGCGGGCGTCACGGCTTCCGGCTCGGGCTGGCGCGGGGCAGCCTCCAAGCCAGCCAGGGCGGCCTGAGCGGTCGCATTGGCCTCCAGCGCGACCTGCGTGGCGGCCTCGGCGGCGCGCTGCGCGGCATGGGCTTCCGCCGCCCGCATCTGGCTGAAGCTGGGCGCCTGGGCATAGCGCGCGGCTACGCGGGCGGCAACCGTGGCGGCACGGCTGCTGGCGGCAAGGGCGCGAACGGGCGCGGCGGGCTGCAATGTGGACAAGCCTCGGCGGCTCTGATGCGCGGCCAGGCTGCGGCTCACTTCCTGCTTCCAGGAGAATGGATCGGGCTGACTCATCGATGTGCTCAAGGCTTCAGATTCCCTCCGGACGCGCCCTCCCAAGCCATTTCCCATGGCTCGAAGCGGCGGTTGCTGCCCTGGAAGCCCGGTCGCGCCGGGACTCCAGGGCGTTGCTTTCAAAAAAAGTTGGGAGATCGCACAGAGAATTACAGGCATAATTCGGATCATCAGACCCGAACGCGGCGAAAACAGCCCGATTTTTGCCTACTGCCAGAGTTGCTCGGCGCTCACGGCCCCAAGGCAGCCTGTTTTGCTATGCTGGCCTTGGTCCCGCGATGCAACCTCGCACTCTTGTGTTTATCACGATCCTCGCCCTCTGTCACCTGCAAATGCAGGCGCAGGCGTTGACCAATACGGCACCTCCGACCGGCAGCGCACGCGCTGCCGCGGCCGATAGCCCCGTCCAGAGCGGCTCCGATGAAGTTTCCTCCACGTTGCCGGACGATCCCGGCCAGGAAATTCTGCCCATGGCCGAGCCGGAACCGGCTCCCGCCACCGGCGTTCCAGTCGAGTGGGAGGCCCAGAGCCAGAGCCGCGTGGGCGACACCTGGACCCTGACGGGCGCTGTGGTGGTTCACTACCGCGATTACACGTTGCGCGCTGACAAGGTCGTCTATCACCAGTCCACAACGGAGCTGGAGGCCGAAGGCGGCATCGAGCTTGCCGGTGGCCCCAATGATGTGGTCCTCCACGCCACCAGCGGCGATATGCGGCTGAATATGCACACCGCGCGCTTTTACAACGTGCATGGCTCGCAGGGCGTGCGCACGCTGGGCCGCACGGAGGTCTATTCCTCCACCAATCCGCTGCGTTTTTCCGGCCGCGTGCTGCTGGAAACTGGCGAAGGCAAGTACCGCATTATCGACGGCGCGATGACCAACTGCCGCCTGCCCCGGCCCGACTGGCTGCTGCTTTCCCGCTCGATCCGCATGGAAAACGGCACGGCCACCACCGCCAATGTTTATTTCAAGCTCTTCGGCGTGCCGATTTTCTATCTGCCCTATCTTCGCCATCCGGTAGAAGAGGAGGGCCGCCAGAGCGGCTTTCTGATTCCGGTCATCAGCACAGGATCGTCGATTCGCGGCTACACCTTTGGCGAACAGGCCTACTGGGTCATCAGCCGCGGCATGGACCTGACCGTCGGCACGGAATACTACACCAAGCGCGGCTGATGACCCAGTAGGCG
>Ga0224529_1001556_pt1 | contig 13420 bp, 9 predicted proteins | sample CBST50metaG_FD_179893 | JGI IMG/M metagenome (GOLD analysis project Ga0224529, IMG submission 179893) | Peat soil microbial communities from Stordalen Mire, Sweden - C.B.S.T50 | ecosystem: Environmental > Terrestrial > Soil > Wetlands > Peat | place: Sweden: Norrbotten County, Stordalen Mire... | reverse complement strand
AAACAGAGGGCATCCGCCCCGGAGGGGCGGATCGAACGCTCGCGCCACGGATTGCTGAATCCAATGACGGTGCTGGGCTTTCACACCGCCCCTCCGGGGCGGGAATCCCTTGGTCGAACGCTTCCCCAGAGTTTCACCCTAGGCTGTTTTCGGCTCTTCCCTCCGGGAAGAACTGCGCTGAATACCTCGTTATTCCTCCACTTGGAGCTGCTGTTTGTGCACTTTTGAGTAGTGCGCCGGTGGGCAATATCGGGTACACTGATGGCTGAATAATTTTGATCTGCGTAAGTGCATTCCCCGAAGTCGTGTGCAGTAAAGGAAAAAAAAAGAAACAGACAAAGGCTTATGTACGATAAAAGCCGACCAATACCATTAGCCGTCTTACATCGATTCGAGAAATGCCACGGGCCCGTTTTATTGGCCAGATAAAAGGCACGAGCTTCACCGAATCAGTCAACAGAATGGATTCGCCATTGCCCGATAGGGCGTGCCGAACGGAACGCCCACTTCGATTGCGGAGAGGGTGTTTCGGGGCTCACTTATGGCAATAGCCGAACGTAGAACGAAGGCTGTACTTTCGCTTGCGGCGTGCGTCGCAACTCTGGAACAGTGCAAAATGACCGGACAGAGAGGATGCTGGACGAACGCGCAGTCAGTGCAGTATAGGGAGAAAATGAGATGAAATCAGTAAAAGCCGCACAAGGCAACGTAGATAATAGCAACCTGAGCATTCCTGCCGCAGAAGAGATTATTGAAGATGCACTGAATGAACTGGCCTTTTCCCAGGATCCCGGCATGGTGCGGTCATTGCGCTTCCTCGCGCCTGCGGGATACCAGGCCATCGTGGAGTTGTGCAGTGAGAACGGGCGCAGCAAGCGCCGCAATGCATCTGCGGACACCTGGTCGCCGGAAGACGACGAGATACGCATCTACTTTGAACGCACGGACGAAGGCGAGCCTGCTCCGCGTCCCGCGCGTGCACAGCGTACTGTGGTCAGCCACATCGACGATGAGGAAAACGACACGCAGGAGGCTGTACTTCCCGCCGACATGGATGCGCGCGTCAAAGAGCTGTGTGCGGCGCTGGCAGAGGCTGAGCGCGGCGGACACGCTTTCATCGCTCTCAAGTGGTTCCGCGATTCGTTCCTGCCCCGCAAGGCTTTCCGCTGGAATCAGAACCCGGAAACGCGTCAGGCTGTGCTGGCTGAGGCCATCCAGCGAAATGTGGTGCAGACCAGCAAAATTGCCAACCCCAAAACGCCGGCTTATCCCACCACAACCATCCGCCTCAACCGGGCCGAAGCTGGTATTCCCGACGAGGCGCAGCGCTTCCATCCTGTCGCAATGCAGGGCGAGCCGATTGCCGAAGTCATGGAAGATGAACGGGGGAACGAGTGAGCTTCTACTTTCTTGAGGCTACGGCCTTTGCCAAGCTGTTTGTGCAGGAGTCCGGCACCGAGGCTATGATTCGCCTTTTGGAGACGGTCGAGGACAACTGCAAGCTGATCTCTGCCTCGACGCCGCTTGAGGTCTATGCAGCCGTACGGCGGCGCGAGCGGGACGGAGACATCACCCCGGACAATGCCGCATCTGCGCTCGACGCCCTGCGCCTGGAATCGGCGCGCATGGTGCAGGAGCCGCTGAACCCGGCTGTTCTTGAAGCTGCGCGGCAACTGCTGGACCGCACCACTCTGCGCTGGCCCGACACCCTGCAACTGGCCGCCGCTACGGTGGCCCGCGACATGTTCCAGGGCACTGAGATCACCTTCGTCTCCGCCTCACAGCGTCTGCTGGAAGCCGCCAGGAGTGAAGGCTTCGAGGTACTCGACCCCACAAAGGAAGTCGCGAAGCCGGTCAAGAAAGCGAAGGAGCCAGAGCCAGCCGGGGAAGAAGAGCAAGACAGTGCATCGACGAACGGAAATTCCACATCCCAAAAGTGAGATGTGGAATAAAGTGAGATGTGGAATTTCCTGTCCCCTGAGGCCTGCGATAGCACGAACGCTGGATGTTCCACTCTCATCCTCCCACCAATGTTCCGTGCCCCATCCTTTCGCCTTTTTTCTGGCGAAAGGGTGGGAAACCTCAACACTCCCCCCGCGGGCTTTTACTGACAACTGATAGCTGACTACTGACAACTGTTTTGCAGATAATTACCCGTAATTGGCGCAGACTTGAAAGTAGAGGAAGAGGCGCGGGAAACAAGCATCCGCCGTCTCAGCCACCAAAGCCATGCAAAACGATACAGCAGTCATCTCCGCCGATTCTCCTTGCTGTACGCGGGTTTGGACAGCATAACGTGCTGGATATGTATCCGAAAACTGCACGGCGTTTTTTGAAGATCAACATGGAACCCCGCGTCCTGAGCGACGATTTCTCATTCCATCCTCAAAAAGCACCCCCTCCCCCCCCCCAAGTTTCTGTGTTTCTGTGAAACTGTGAATCGCACGCGGGGTTTTCCGGTACGCAGATCGACGCGCGGAGGCAGCAGATCCTGCCATGAATTGGCGATGATTCCAGCCGTGCGTGGGTCATGACCGTTCCCGTCTTATGCAACGTTTCGTCTGAAGAATAATTTCCAATCGTAATGTTGGCAATGTATAACGTTCTTGAAGGTTGATTCCGGGAATCGGCAGCCTGGAACTGTTGTGCCTGATTCTCGTATGGAACCGCAACCCTTGATCGGGGCAGTTATGCAGCGTCTTCTTTTGTTGATGCTCGCGTGTGGTGCGCTTGCCGCCAACGCTCAAAATTTTGTTTGTGGCTCGGTGTCAGCCGCTAAAAGCGGAACGGCCCAACTGACTGTCTCATCCATCTATACGGCGGACATGCCGGACTTCGATCCATCGAAACCCGATACTCAGGCGACCTTCCATCTGCCCACAACACCGACTCCATCCAAAACAGTGGACTTGATGAAGATTCCGCAGATATAGAAGATACGGTTACTGTTCGAGTAAAGGTTCAGGCGGAAAAGAAGCAACAGCTTCCAAAACTCCGCCCATGAGTAGGAGCAATACCATGTGGTTTGATGCTTCGAGATTTTCGCGATTCGTGCGCCACTTTGCGCAGTGCGCGGCGATTGCGTGTGCGGCGATTTCCTTATCGCCCGCGATGCCTGCGCAGAACTCCGGTAGCGACTTCGAGCGGCAGTTTCAAAACCCGCCGGACGATGCACGGCCCATGATGCGTTGGTGGTGGTTTGGCCCTGCCGTCACCAGGCCGGAGTTGCAAAAAGAGCTTGAAACCATGCGCAGCGCGGGCATTGGCGGCGTGGAGATTCAACCGGTCTATCCGTTGATGCTCGACGATGAAAGCAAGGGCATCAAAAACTTCTTGTATATGTCTCCAGAGTTTCTCGATGCTGTTAGTTTCACCAACCGGACCGCGCTATCAATGGGAATGCGCGTCGATATCACCCTGGGAAGCGGCTGGCCGTACGGAGGTCCGAAGACGACGCTGGCTCTTGCGGCGGGGCGGCTCAAGGTTGTTGATATGCCGATTACCACAGCATTGTTCACTCCTCCGCCGTTGGCCGAGGGAGACCGGATCATTGCCGCATTCGCTGTCAACGGAACAAAAAAATCATTTGACCTATCCTCGGCGCAGCGCATCGATCTCGCGACCGGCGCGATTCCCGCTGGAACTGGAACGCGCACAGCGCTGATCTTTATTGCGAGCCACACGCGGCAGATGGTCAAGCGCGCGGCTGCGGGCGCGGAAGGTTATGTGCTCGATCATTTTTCCCGCGCCGCCATCGACGAGCATCTTACCGATGTGGCGTCTCCGCTGCTCGATGCTTTCGGCAGTAAACCGCCCTATGCTGTTTTTTCTGACTCGTTGGAAGTCTACGGTTCCGACTGGACCGCGAACCTGCCCGCCGAGTTTGCAAAGCGGCGCGGCTACGATCTGCTGCCGCATCTTCCGGAGCTTTTCGCCGGAGGCACTCCACAGGCAGAGGCCGTACGCCACGACTGGGGACAAACGCTTTCCGATCTGGTTCGCGAAAATTATCTCGCGCCGGTTACGCGGTTTGCTGAAGCGCATCACACCCGGTTTCGTTCGCAGACCTACGGTGAACCGGCCGTCACGCTGGCCGATGAAGCGGTTCCCAATTTGCCGGAGGGCGAAGGTCCGCAGTGGCGCGCGTTCTCCTTCACGCGCTGGGCGAGTTCCGCCAGTCATCTCTATGGTCGCAACGTGACTTCCGCCGAGACATGGACATGGCTTCACTCGCCGGCATTCCGTGCCACTCCGCTGGACATGAAGGTTGAAGCCGACCGCATGTTTCTTCTCGGCGTAAATCAGATTGTCGGGCACGGCTATCCCTATTCACCGCAAACTGCTGGAGAGCCGGGATGGGCGCTCTATGCTGCTGCCGCATTCAACGTGCACAATCCGTGGTTCCCGGTGATGCCGGATGTTACGCGCTACTTACAGCGCATGAGCTGGCTGCTGCGGCAGGGCGCGCCAGCCAACGACATTGCCATCCTTCTGCCTGAGGACGATGCGCAGGCCGCCTTCCGCCCTGGGCATGTTTCTGTAACAGACGAGATGCAGAAGCACATTACGCCCGAGTTGATGTCAAGCATTCTCGATGCCGGTTACAACATTGACTACATTGACGCGACCACCATCGATAAGTTGCGGGGCGTTCCCTATCCTGTGCTGATTCTGCCTGCGGTCACGCGCATTCCGCTGGCTGCTTACAGGCAGATTGCGGCCTATGCAGCGGCGGGTGGAAAAGTGATTGCACTCGGAAAGCTTCCATCCCTCGCGCCTGGACTCATGGAGCAGAAAACTTCGCCGGAGATCGCCGCGCTTTCATGGGAGATCTTCGAGAGTAGTAATCACAAAGGCATCCGGCTGGAATCGGCCGACAAGCTGGCTGAAGCGTTGCATCATGCGCTGCCGCCCGACGTGGAAGCGACAGGCCAGACAGCGGGGTTTGGTTTCATCCATCGCAAATTACCAAACAGTGACGTGTATTTTGTTGCGAACACTTCAAATCAATCGATCGAAGGCAAGATCTGTTTCCGGTCGAAGCATAATGCCATTCAAGTTTTGGACCCGGACAGCGGCAATGTTGTCAGCAGCGCTGCGAACTCTGCCATTGCGCTGAAGCTTGCGCCCTATGAATCGTTGGTCTTTGTGCTAGGCGATGATGTGGCGGCAGCTTCCGCAACAACGGACAAACCTGCGCCACTCAACACAAAGAAGGAACAGCTTGCCGATCTGAGCACGGGCTGGCAAGTGCGTTTTGCCGACAGTGCTTCCGCCGAGCCGGTGGAGCATCCGGTTTCATGGACAGAGATGGAAGGCAGAAAGTACTACTCAGGCGAGGCCATCTACACGCGGGAGTTTTCGATTAAGCAGATGCTTCCAACCGATGTGCGCGTCTTTCTTGACTTCGGAGAGGGTACGCAGACCCGCGACAGCCGTCCGCCTAAAGCGCCTGGAATTCACGCCCTGCTCGATCCGCCGATTCGCGAAGCAGCCGCTATTTTCGTGAACGGTCAACGTGCCGGATCACTATGGCACGCGCCGTACCGGATCGAGATTGCGCGCCTGCTCCATCCCGGAGAAAACCGCGTCGAGGTGCATGTTTACAACACCGCCATCAACGCACTGGCTGGCCAGCTGTCACGCGACTACACCGCGTTGTACGCACAGTATGGCAAGCGATTTGAACCGCAGGATATGGACCATCTGCAACCGGTGCCCTCCGGCCTTTTGGGTCTTGTTCATCTGGAAGAAGAGAGGCCACAATGAATGCAATGAGACGATGGATTCCTGGTGCGTTTTTGCTTGTGATGTTTTGCGCAGGTGCGGCACAGGCAGCGCCGAAAGTACTTCTGGCCAACAACTATGGAGCACAGGGGGACGGAAAGACTCTCAATACATTGTCGCTGCAGAAGGCAATCGACGCAGCCGCCAAGGCGGGAGGAACGGTGAGTATGAAGCCGGGAATCTACCTTACCGGTTCGATCTTTCTCAAGTCGGGCGTAACGCTCGACCTGCCGGAAGGCGCCACGCTGATCGGATCCCAGAAGCTGGCTGACTATCCGATGCTTCCCACGCGCATTGCGGGCATCGAGATGACCTGGCCGTCCGCACTCATCAATGTGCGCGATCAGCAGCACGTCACGATCACAGGCAAGGGAACAATTGATGGCGACGGGCCGATCTGGTGGAAATCGTATTGGGACCTGCGCGCTACGTATGAACCCAAGGGGTTGCGGTGGGCGTCGGACTACGATGCGCGCCGGCCGCGTCTGATTCTGATTCAGAATTCTTCTGAGATTCAACTCGGGGGAGGGCTTCTGCTCAAGCGCTCCGGCTTCTGGACCGTGCAGATTTTGTACTCGCACGATGTGCGCGTTGATGGCGTTGTCATCCGCAACAACGAAGGAGGAAAGGGGCCGAGCACTGACGGCATCGATATCGACTCCTCGCGCAAGGTGCTGGTGGAGCACGCCGATATCGACGTAAACGACGATGCCCTTTGCCTCAAGGCTGGCCGCGACTCCGACGGGCTGCGCGTAAATCGTCCCACTGAGGATGTGGTGCTGCGTGACTCGATCATTCGCAATGGAGCGGCCGCCGTCACCATCGGCAGCGAGACCTCCGGCGGTTTCCGTAACATCGAGGCATACAACCTGACCGCGCTCAGTGGAGTGCCTTCCGGCGTTCTCTTCAAATCGGCGCAAACGCGTGGCGGCTTTGCGCGAGACATACGTATTCACGACCTCACGCTTGAAGGCGTCGCCACTCCCATTCACATCACCATGAATTGGAATCCGTCATACAGTTATGCCACGATGCCCGAAGGCGTGAAGGATGTTCCTCCGTATTGGGTCGTGCTTACGACCAAAGTCCCACTGCAGCAGGGACTGCCTCACTTCAGCGACGTTCACATCTGGAATATCAAGGCGACAGGCGCAAAAAGTGCCTTCAACGTAAGCGCCTATCCTGCCGCAACGCTCGACAATTTTCGCATCGATCATCTTGACATTGAGGCTGCCACGGCAGGCATGATTGCTAATTCCAGCCATTGGATTATGTCGGATAACAACATCAGAACTGCCGATGGAAGCAAAGTGATTCTTACGGACGCGTCAGGCAGCGTCCCGGGAGATATTCCCTACGGCGAGCCAAAATGATCCGGGCGATTCATCCCTGGGAAAGGATGAATCGCCCATACTTTTGTGCGTTCTGCGGGGATAGCCGTCGCTGCCACCCCCAAGCTGCCAGTACGCAGAAAATTGCGGCGCATCGCGTCGAACGATTTCATGGCGACTTCCTCTTGAGACGGAATTGCATGTCGTTAACCCTTGTTGAACGCGGCTGAGAATGCGATCCATACGCCACAGATTATGCCTTCGATCATATCTTTCGCGTCAGCCAAAGCACACTCAATCGAGATGAAAAACCTCTTCAAGCGGGAACATATTGTCATCCGCTGCGCCATTCTCCAGCGCTTCAAATAACGGTGCTGTTTGCGCCTGCCAGCGCGCATTGACCGGGTAGTTTTTCATGTCGGCGCAGGACTTTTCAAAGTTGTCTGTCTCCAGATAGCCGACAATCTGACCGTCCGGCTTCAGGAATATCGAGTAATTGCGCCATCCTGTAGCCCGTAGCGCGGCCTGCATTTCAGGCCATACCTGTGTGTGAATCTTCTTATAGTCTTCCACCTTTTCCTGACGGATCTTCAACAGAAAGCAGATATGCACTTACCTCTCCTTTACACTTGATGTAATCTCGCTGGTTGCAAAAATAGCTCATTGTTCCGCGCTGTGCGCGATGAACCATGTTCTGTCACCTAGTCTAACAATATTCTGCCGGGAAGCATCTCGTCGGAAAACACTGGCTGCCGCCGGGAATGAAAATAATCCAGATATAAGCAAAACAGCAGAACATTCAGTGGAGGCTGAATGTTCTGCCGCCGCGGTTATTCCTGAATCGAATTACAGCGAAACCAGAGTTGATGTATCCCGAAGCCGCAGCGTTCAAGTCGACGCGAACGGGTCCTTGTTCGTGGGGTGGAGGCAGCGGCGACCCTGCACAATACTCAACAGGATATAGTTACTCTGGTTCCGCTCTAGAAGGTGTATTTCAGCGCAAATTGCGCAATGCGCGGATCACCTGCTCCAGTGATGGTTCCAAAAGTCGTGCTGCTGGAAACAGGGTTATTGGTGGACGGGTTACTGAGATTGGTGTGGTTGAGTACGTTGAAGTATTCGACCCTGAATTCCAGGTTGGTCTCACGGACAACCGGGAATTGGCGAACGACATCTATCTCGACACAGTAAGGCTGCTGACAAAGGTCGCACCCACGGCCGGAAAAACTGTCGGGGATAGCCGAACACCAAAGAAACAGGCGAAGAGCTTGTAGCTCTTCGCCTGTACTGATCCGCATACGAGTTTGGTTAGAAGTTCAGCTTGAGGTTGAACTCCGTGGTTCGAGACCCGCCTTGGTCGAACGTTCCATTGCCCGAGCCGCGCAGAATGCGGGTGCGGTTCTGGACATCCTGGGTATTGGGGCCGTTCAGATAGGTGCCGGCAGCCAGAGTACTGCTATCGACCGTGGTGTCTGCCAGTGTAGAGTAGCTTCCAAAGTTCCGTAAGTTCGCGATGTTGTAAAAGGTCACGCTCGGCGTCAGCGATAGGCCTTCGCGGATCCGTTTCAAGTAAGGGATGGAATAGCTGAAACTAACATCGAGAGTGCGCAAGTCAGAATTCTTTATTGGATTCGTCGGCGCGGAGGCGAGTGGCTGCTTCACCGCGCCCAGAGAAACAAGTTCTCCCGATGTGAACAGACCGGCACTGACGAGAGCTTCTCCAGCTGGTGTCAGGGTGCCCGCCTGGGTTGAGTTGTAGTTGTCGATCAGCTTGGCTAGGCCGCTGCCTTTGATCTCGTGCCCGTAGGCGCCGGGCTTTGTTCCCGGGATCAAGTCGCCTGTTGTGCCGTCACCATCCACGTCCGTCTTGTAGATCTGGCTGCTGCCGGTAACATCAGCCAAGGTTAAGTTGGACGGCGGCGCGGAGAAGTAGTGGCCGATCAGACCGACCGTTAGACCGTATTTGAATGTCGCGCTGCCGGCCAGGCTGAGCGCGTTCGTATGATCCTGGCCGTTGCGCCCGAAATAGCGGTTGACGTGGTCGTTGTTCCAGGCGCCATAGCCGGCGAAGAACTGGTTGGCCCCCCCCCCCGAGTTGGTGACAATCCGCGAGAGGTTGTAGGAAATCTGCCCGTTGCTGCTGACGATTCCGGGCAGCGGATGAGACTTCTGCTGTTGCAAAACAACCTGCAGCGCGTCGTAGGCAGACTTGCCCACAGGAAGAATGAAGCCGCCTTCGCCTACGTTCGCGTTGGCGCCACCGAAAGCCGCGCCGAAATCCGGAGTCAGTCCATAGGCGGAAGCCGAGTACCCCCCCAGATAGACCGCGCCGGAGTCAAGACCATTGCCAGCGAAATCGTCAATCGTGGCGCCTTGAGCGATCGCATCGTCGATGTTTGTGACGTTGAACTCCGCCAGCGTAGCCGCGATGGCGTTGTTCGCTGCGGTTTTATTGAGGAAGCGCGCCGCACCGACATGATTGGTATCGACCGTGAGGGGCACCTTGAGTGTGGCATTGTGGACATAATCCGCACTCAGGAGAACGCCTTCCTTGAGCTGATACTGCACGCCACCATTGAGCTGGATGGAGTAAGGGGTTTTGTAGGGGCCAGCATAGGCACTGCTCGCCTGCAGGCCGTCGCCATTGCCGATGAAGCTGCCGTTGCTCAGAGTTGAGGCGGATGCCGTCTTGTACGCGGTGTCGAGCGCGCTCAGGATGGTCGTGGCTTTGGCCAGGGAATAGGAATAAAGCGTGGGGAAGCTGATGCAGTCTGCATCGGTTGTTGTGCTTCCGACGTTGCAGGGGGCCCCGGCGTTGGTCACACCATGGATGCCGCTCTTCCAGCCCGGCAGGGTGAGGCTTGTGCTGGTGTAGTTATTGATTCCGTAGGTAAAGCCGGGGAACTCGGCCGTGCTGTTTTGGGCACGAGCGTTGCTCTGGTTGTTAAACAGGTTGCTCTCGTAGTAGATGCCTGCGCCGCCACGAACGACAAGCTTACGTGAGCCCGGACTATAGATAAAGCCCGCCTGTGGACCAAAGTTGGCCCAGTTCTGCTCTGTCTTCTTCCCCAGGCCCAATCCAGGTCCAAAGAAGTCAAAGAGCGGAGTGTTGGCCGTTGTGCTGTCGCAACCGGTGAACTGCAAGGAGGAATCCACTTCGCCGCAAGTCGGCGTGGCCAGATCCTGATTGGCGCGGTCGGTATCCACACTCCAACGAAGGCCTACCACTACGTTGAGCGATGGGTTCACCTTCCAGGTATCGCCGACGTAAGCCGCCAGGCGCCAACTGAAGTCGCCGCCGCCGGGCAGCCCAAAGGCAGGCCGCTCGCTGGAGCTGCCGTTGCCGTTGCCGAAAACATACTCCGCTGGCTTATACCCATACAGCGGATCGCCCAGGCATTGTCCATTTGCATCGATGCCGCCGATCGGGTCCGTGCTGTCGCAGGCCGCAAGCTGGTGCGTGGTGCTGGTAGAAATATCAGCCAGGAAAGTCGAATAAAAAGCAGCGAACCCTCCCTGAAGAATGCGCGTGACTTCGCCGCCATACTTGATGTTATGAGAGCCTTTGACCCAGGTCCCGTCGTAACGGAACTGCTTGCTGGACTGGTAGGTCTTTTGGGGCGCCTCCTCATTGCCGGAGCCGGCATAGATGGCGCCGATCAACTCGAACGGGAAGCCAAGGGTGCGGGACGGATTGTAAATCGTGTCGCCCAGAGAGTTCGCACCTGCAAAGATGTTGTTGATGAATTTGAGGTAGCCGAACCGGACGGAATGCGAGAAGCTACCGGTCGAGAAATCCGCGCCGCCCACAAGAGCAGGAACATTGTCCTGGTTCTCAAAGAGCGCGTAGGGGGCCTGACCCATCGTACCGAATGACGCGTTATTGCTATACGTTGCGCGAGCAAAGTAGTGAACGCCCCAAGGCCCGTTGTAATCCAGGCGCCCGATGCTGAAGGTGTCCTTGAAGGGATCTGGAATTTGAGGGTACGCTGCGTAGATGGCGGAAAAGTTGCCATTGGTTTGGCTAACCGGGCTCGAATTCATTTGCTTGATGCGCTCGGCCCCGCCAAAGAAGAACAGCTTGTCCCTGAGAATAGGCCCACCGGTATAGCCGCCGTACTGGTTGCGTTGGAACGGCGCCGAGGCGCCATTTACAGTCGCAAAGCCCGCGCGGTCATCCTGAAAGATACCGAACAGGTTCCCGTGGATTCCGTTCGTTCCCGAATGGGTGGACATCAGAACCTGTCCCGTCGAGGTGACAGAACCGGAAACGTCCTGAGTGGAACGGTTCAACTGGAACTCATCGATCGCGCCCTCGGGCACGTTGAACAAAACCGTACCCACGGTTTCATCGGAGACGTCCTGGCCATCAATAAGGACGCGCGTCGTGCGGCCGTTCTGGCCGTTCACGCCCAGGGCGGAATAGCCCGTCTTGGTGGGATCGAAGCTTTGTCCAGACTGAAGAATGACGCCGGGCTCTATCTGCGCGATGTCAAGAATGTTGCGGCCGTTGATCGGCAGCGTGTCAATCTGTTCACTGGTTACTACGCCGGCAACACCGACCTGTTCCGTGTTGACTTGCACCGAGCTTGCAATTACATTCACCGTCTCGCTTTGGCTACCGACCGTCAACTTCGCACTGCCTGAGGTCGCCGTACCCGTGCTAACCACGGTCTCGATCACCTGATGCTGGAATCCCTCAGCTACGATCGCGATTGTGTACCCGCCAGGAACAAGCGGACCAATGCTGTAGAAGCCCGCCTTATCTGTGGTCAATGTCCGCGAGAAACCTGTGGCCGGAGCGGAAATAGTGATTTTTGCGCCGGGGATTACCGCGCCGGTGGAGTCAACAACGGTACCCTGGATCGATCCACCGTTGGTCGAGATGGCTTGCGCACTGGCTGTTTTCTGCAATAGAGGGCTCGCTAACAGGAGAGCCAGAACGAATCCAACTGTGATAGCTACACCAAGAAACCTGAAATATCGCATAGAAATCCTCCGTAAATTTGTTCGCAACATAGGCCCTCGTATGGAAGGCTTTCATTTTTGTAGAAGTGGTTGGATATCTGGTTTGGCACAGCGGATAAGGAGGGGGCATACCCGTCTGAAACGAGGTCTCTTATTGCATAGAGTTGTACCAACAACAGGTGCCCACATGTCCCAATTTGTGGACACGGAAAAGCATCAGCTCAAGGTACGAAATTATGTAGTTCAGATAACTCGCATGAAGCTAACTCATAGAAAAGTCATATGGACAGCTTCACTCCAGAGAGAAAATGCGAAAAGACTAGCGACAACAAGCGCAGGCGGGAGCCTGTGCGCAAAGAACCATGAGGAGCATTGCGTGCAGTCTTGCCGTAATCACATTCGTTGTCATGCGTGCATTCATGGTTGCACTTAAGGTAAGCACATTCCGGATTTGTTGTCAATCCATTTTTTATTTTTAGTGAAACAGCGCCTTCGGCACCGCGGTGGAGAATGCCGACATAGCATCCCCATCATCATCACAATTGGGAACCTGCATCAGCACAGATCTTAACTTTATCGCTGCTGCACTATGGCCGTGATTCCTTGTAGGCGCGTACAAATTGCTGAATTCTCTTTTTAGTGAACGGTGAGGCGGTGAACCCACCGAGAATCAGTTCGGTCGTCTCAGGCTTCATTTCGGCGCGCATCTTCGGCTTCGACAAGGTGAGATACCGGGTCTGAAGAAGAATCATAACCGCCTCTGCGCCTGCTTCGCCCTGGTCAATCTCTATCTACTCCGTCGGCGCTTGGCGTCGCTGGGGGCGTAGTATCTCTGGGGGCCGAAAAACGGTCCCCGGAGACCACAAAACACGCGCAGATTCCTCTGCCGTGAGAAAATCCGATCCTGAAATCGCAGAGGAATCGCAGCAATACTCTGGCGCTACGAAATTAGATACCCGCGCAGAGTTCCCTAAACTCCCGAAGGCCCACCGCCTCCAGGCCCTCCGCCATTAGGAGGACCTCCCCCGTCCGGTGGCGGCGGAGGCGCATCATCACCATCCTGCCGCGATGCTGCTTTTTCGCGCTTCTCCACCCATGCCGCAAACTTGGCCTTCTGATCGTCCGTCAGCGTCACTGCAATCCTGGTATTGGAGTCTGTGCGAATGGCCTTCACCGCGTCGCGCATCTTTGACATCGCTTCCGGAGCGGGCCGCTGATCGTCGCCGCTTGAAGCCTCTTGCCGAGCCTGTTTGAAGAGCGCTTCGATCTTCTCGTTCTGATCCGTCAGGATAACCTTCACCTGCGTCTGCTGCTCCGTACTCAGTGTCAGCAGT
>Ga0224529_1001554_pt1 | contig 13443 bp, 9 predicted proteins | sample CBST50metaG_FD_179893 | JGI IMG/M metagenome (GOLD analysis project Ga0224529, IMG submission 179893) | Peat soil microbial communities from Stordalen Mire, Sweden - C.B.S.T50 | ecosystem: Environmental > Terrestrial > Soil > Wetlands > Peat | place: Sweden: Norrbotten County, Stordalen Mire... | reverse complement strand
GCCTCAGCGTCTGGCAGCCGATCTCCTCGATGCCCATTCAGTTTCCGGTGAATCCCGACCTGCGCACCTACATCGTGGCGCTGGCGCTATCGCTCGGGAGCGGCTTGCTCTTCGGCCTGGTTCCCATCCGCCAAATTCTGCGCGCCGATCCCTGGCAGACGATTCGCTCGGGGATGAGCGGCACGCTGGAGATGCGCCGCTTCACGCTGCGCGACCTGCTGCTGGTGGCGCAGATCGCCATCTGCGCCGTGCTGGTCACCTCCTCGCTGGTCGCGGTGCGCGGCCTGATGCGTTCGCTGCACAGCAATTTCGGCTTCAAGCCGGAGAACGCGATGCTGGTCGAAACCGATCTGCAAATGTCCGGCTACGACAAAGACAACTGGGGCGCAATGCAGCGCCGTATGCTGGACGCGGCGGCGGCGATTCCCGGTGTCTCCGCCGTCGGCTACACGGATAATCGGCCGCTCGATATGGGCGGCAGCGACTGGGAAGTTTTTGCGGACAATGTGACCGACTACCGCCCCACCAACGCCATCGCCGACTCGATGACCTACCGGATTTCGCCGGGCTATTTGGACGCCGCCGGCACTCGGCTCCTGGCAGGCAGAAACTTGACCTTGGCCGACGGAAAAGACGCGCCTTCCGTCCTACTGATCAACCGGCAATTCGCCGTCAAGGCCTTTGGCTCGGTCCAGAAGGCTCTTGGCGGGCACATCAAGTTCTGGGCCGGCGAGCGGCGCGCTGAAGTGGTTGGCGTGGTCGAGGACGGCAAATACCGCTCCCTGACCGAGGAGCAGAGGCCGGCCATGTTCGTCTCTTTCCTGCAGTATCAGAACGACCAGACGTTGCTGGTGGTGCGGTCGCGGCGTGATCCGGCAGAGATGGCCGCGGCGCTCGATCACTCGCTGCACGGGGTGGACTCCTCGCTGCCGCTGAAGATCAGGCCCTGGACGCAGGCGATGGATACGGCGCTGTTTCCGGCGCGCGTGGCCTCGGTGGCGCTGGGCGTGCTGGGGCTGCTAGGCGCAATGCTGGCCGTGACCGGCGTCTTCGGCATGGCCTCTTACGTCGTCAGCAAGCGTATGCGCGAGCTGGGCATTCGTGTGGCGCTGGGCGCGGGACGGCGCGAGATTCTGCGCACGGCGCTCGGCCGCGCGTTGCGCCTGCTGCTGATCGGCTCGGTGGCCGGCCTGGCGCTCGGCCTGCTGGCGACGCGCCTGCTCTCCTACATCGTCTATCAGGCTTCGCCCCAGGATCCGTTCGTCCTCGCAGGCGTCACCATCACCATGCTCGCGCTGGGCTTGCTGGCGGCCTCGATTCCCGCCCGGCGCGCGCTCTCCGTCGATCCGGTGATTTTGCTGCGAGAGGAGTAGCGGGCACTGCTTCGGCTGCGAACTGAAAGCCCGGGGCCAAAGTGGAAGTTGATTGGCCTCAAGGTAGCTCTTTGCAGGCTGATTCCAGGGCTCATCGGCGTGGCGCTGCTGGTTCACGTCTACTTTCTGGCCGCGCCGCTGGAGGACGGGCCGAAGGCGTGAATCGTTCGCCAGCAGGGCCGCATCTCTTGGATAGTTGTTTGAACAAATGTGTTTTCAAAGGAAGCGGCCATGACTCAGGAAAACTCCAGCAATGCAACGGTTTCACGCCAACCAGCAATCTATCTTCCCCACGGTGGCGGACCTTGCTTTTTCATGGATTGGACCTGGGGGCCGGCCGACACCTGGAAGGCCACGCAGCGATTCTTGGAAGGGCTGGCGGCGACGCTGCCAGCGCCGCCCAAGGCGATTCTGGTTGTCAGCGCGCATTGGGAGGAGCCGGCCTTCACGGTCGGCGCGGCTGCCCATCCGGAGCTGATTTACGACTACTCCGGCTTTCCCGAGCACACCTACCGGCTGACCTGGCCCGCGCCGGGCGAGCCAAGGCTGGCCGCGCGCGTGGCCGATTTGCTGGCTCAGGCGGGATTGCCGGCAAGCGTGAACGCCAGCCGCGGCCTCGACCACGGCGTCTTTGTGCCGCTCAAGCTGGCCTTTCCCGAGGCGCAAATTCCGGTGGTCCCGCTTTCGCTGGCGGCCAGCCTCGATCCGGCGCTGCATCTGGCGGCGGGCCGCGCGCTGGCTTCGCTGCGCGACGAGGGCGTGCTGATCGTGGCCAGCGGCATGAGCTTCCACAATCTGCGCGGCTACTTCCAGCCGGAGACGCTTACGCGCGCTCGCGCCTTTGATGCATGGCTTACGCGCGCCGTGGAGTCTTCCGCCGGGCAGCGCGCGGCGCTGCTGACAAACTGGCGCGACGCGCCATTTGCCGCTTACTCCCATCCGCGCGAGGAGCACCTGATCCCGCTAATGGTGGCCGCGGGAGCAGGTGCGGACGCGTCGGGAAAGCGGACCTTTGGCGACGAGCCGATGGGCGCCGCTCTGAGCGCCTACCGCTTCGATTGAGGCGCGAGGGCCGGGAGGCGGCTCCTGACAACGTAATTTCGTACTATGCGCTCGTCGTTTCCCCGGTCCAAGAATTGGGACCGGGGGCACCCAGAGCGAAAGCCGGGATCAGGCCTTTGCGCTTACGGTCGATTCCAGTGTCTTTTCAATCGTCTTTTCGAGCGTAAGGCCGAGGTCGTCGTTGATGGTCTTGGCGTCGGTGCCGAGCGTTGCGGCGATGGTCGACACGCCCTGGCCCTCTTTGTAAAGCAGCTTGGCCTGGGCTGCAGTGGAAATCTTCACCGTGTCTTCCTGGTCGGAGGTCTGACTGGTGGTGGCGGCCTCAGTCTCAGCGTTCTTCTGCGTGGAACTGGTTGTAGCCGTCGTGCTGTACAAGTCGCTGGTGGTAAAAAGCGAGACTGATGACATCGAAGCTGCCTCCCGCGGCGGGAATCTTCTTTTGCCAGCTAGAGCCCGTAGTATGACTAGCCCGGCCGGCAAAGAAAAGCTCTTTTGTGCCGCTACAAGACACTATCGACTGCATTCCAACAAGGATGAGTAAAAAAAAACGGCGGTGTCCGGAAGCGGACATCGATTAATCACCCTGGTACCAGCGCCTTCTGCGGCCCACCCTGACGCCGGAATCGATCACAATGGCCAGCAGAACGAAGATCATGCCAAGCTCGGCGCGCGCCTCATGGAAAAAGCTCAGCCAGCCGTAGCTATCGAGTTTGGCGGGCGCGAAGGGGCCGAGCGGCCTGCCAAGCAGAATGGGAACCTTGGTGGTAACCGTGGCGGCAATCACGAACGCCAGCAGCAACAGCGCGCAATCGCCGGCGTATAGGTTCAGCAGGACGGCCGCGCCCGCGCCGATCTCAAGGCCGCCCGCCAGCATTGCCAGGTACTCCGGATAGGGCAGGCCCATCGCGGCAAAGTGTCCCGCGCCCACTTCCCCTGGCCGCGCAAACGTGAGAACGCCCTCAAAGACGAACGTCAGGCCCACCATCACCCGGATCAGGATCATGGGAAGATTATGCCGCACTGCCGCCTCCATTCGCAGGCCGTTCCGGAAGGGCTTTCCATGGGTTGGCGAAAACAGCGCCAACTGCAAGCCACTCAAGGAGAAGCATAGCGCAGAGGGCAGCCAGAATGGGGAAAAAGAGAAAGATTTGCAAAGGTATTTTGAAAAAGGGCCTGGCATGGTTCTGAATATGGCTGGGCGTCTCATATCTGGCGCTCCTGAGCGCATGAATATGTTTCATGCCCGATCAGTCAAATTTCATCCGCGTCCGGGCGCGCCGTCTGAAAATGCAGCGAATAAACGTAAAAAAACATCGCGCCGGAAGGCTGTCCAAGCGGCTTCGCCTGCGTCCAAAAGAAAAGTTGTGCGTTCCGGCGCGTGGAAAAGTGCCCTAACCCGCCCGCGTCCGTTAGACTGTGGGTTGGGTTCCTAATTAGCCGGAGTTTGCCGTAACGGGTTTTCGCCGCCGGGATGCTGGGCGGCGTGTCATGGCAAGCGGGGTAAATCAGGGGCCAGCCCAAGTCCGAAGGCGGCACGCGCGGCAGGGGGAATCAGGAAAAGAGACGGTCTCCGGGCCGGTTGGCCGTCCAGCGGTTTGGGCGGGGTGGCCGCGGTCCAATATAATCAATCTTTCCCGGATGCAGGATCAGATGCAGAATCAGATTTTTTTGAGCAGCGAGGGCGCCGATATTCTTGCCGTGAAGCCGAACTTGAAGGCGAACTATGGACCGCACCAGTGTTTGTGCTTGGGCCGGGGCGGTTGCCCGGTGAAAATCCAGCACACTTCCGTTTCCCGCGCCAGGCGGCTCTTGAGCCGCCTGGCGGGCGCCATGCTCTTGCTGGCGTTGACGCTCCCGGCTGGCGCAGCCCTGGCGCAGCAGTCGCAGACCATCGACTCTATCCGGGTCATCGGCAACCGGCGCATTCCCAAGGAGACCGTGCTGGCGCGTCTGTTTACGCACCCCGGCGACGCCTACGACCCGATCTCGATCGAGCGCGACTTCAATTCGCTGTGGAACACGGCCTACTTTGACGATCTGCGCATCGAGCGCGAGGACACGGAGAAGGGCATCATCCTGGACATTTTTGTCCGTGAAAAGCCCACCATCCGCGAGATCAACTATAAGGGCCTGAACGCCGTCTCACAGTCGGACGTGCTGGATCGCTTCAAGAAGGAAAAGGTCGGCCTGTCGGTTGAGAGCCAGTACGATCCGGCCAGGGTCAAGCGGGCCGAGACGGTGCTCAAGGACATTCTTTCCGAGCACGGCCACCAGTTCGCCACCATCAAGACCGAGGTGAAGACCATCCCTCCGGCCTCGGTGCAGGTGAACTTCAACATCAAGGAAGGCCCCACGGTGAAGGTGGGCGAAATCAAGTTCACCGGCAATCCGCACTTGAGCGGCCTGCTACTGCGCCGCTCGATGAAAAATCTGAGACCCGTCGGCATTCCGTATTCGATTTTTCTCGAGGATCTGTTTCCTCGGGCCTTCGACGCCTCCAAGCTGGAGGAAGACACCGAGCGGGTGCGCCAGGCCTACCGCGACAAGGGCTACTACAACGCCGCGATTGAGGAGCCGCAGACGCGGATTCGCGACCAGGGGGGCCTCAACTGGTTCACCTTCCGCCCCAACAAGGGCAAGCGCATTGACATTCTGATGCCGGTGGAAGAGGGCGCGCGCTACCGGCTGGGAACCATCACCTTCACGGGCAACAAGGCTGTGCGCAACGTGAAGGCGCTGCGTTCCACCTTTGCCGTCAAGGACGGCGACTGGTTCAACGCCACCATGATCGGCAAGGGCCTGGAGAACCTCAAGAAGGCCTACGGCGGCATGGGCTACATCAACTTCGGCGCCATCCCCAAGCCCGTATTCGACGAAGAGAAGAAGACTGTTTCGCTCAACATCGATATTGACGAGGGCAAGCCGTTTTACGTCTCGCGCATCGAGTTCCAGGGCAACACCACCACCCGCGACAAGGTGATCCGCCGTGAGTTGATGCTGGAGGAAGGGCAGGTCTATAACTCGCAACTGTGGGAGTACAGCCTGTTGCGCCTGAACCAGCTCGAATACTTCGAGCCGCTCAAGGTGGATCAGGACTCGGAGGCCCATCAGGATGCCGAGGCGGGCACGGTTGACCTGCTGCTGAAGGTGAAGGAAAAGGGCAAGAACTCGATTGGCATGAACGGCGGCATGAGCGGCATGAACGGCGCCTTCCTGGGCGTGAACTATTCGACCAACAACTTCCTGGGCCTGGGTGAAACGCTCAGCTTGCAGGCCAATCTGGGCAGCGTGAGCCGGACCTTCATGTTCGGCTTCTCGCAGCCTTATGTGCGCAATCGCCCGCTCAACCTTGGCTTTCAGATCTACAACAACAAGCAGGACTACAACTCGGCCAAGGGTATGTCCGCCAGCGGCCAGTCGGCGAATATGACGGCGGCGCAGCAGTCGATGTCGCAGAACTACAACCAGGACTCCACTGGTTTCAACTTCTCCGTCAGCTATCCGTTGAAGCGGCACGCCTTCCAGAAGGTGGGCTTCACCTATTCGCTGAGCAAGGCGACGATCAGCGCGTTCTCGACCGCCTCGCAGACCCTTTTCCAGAGCATCAGCTTCCGCTCCGGCATTCAGGGCTCCAATGCGCTGGCCGGCATCTATAGCAGCATGGCGTCGTTCAGTTACAGCTACAACACCATCAACAATCCCCAGCGACCGCGCACCGGCAAGGAATACTCGGCGGTGGTGCAGACAGCCGGCATCTGGGGCAACGTGCGCTACATCGAGCCGATGGTGGCCTACAAGCAGTTCATGCCGATGCACTACCTGACTCCGTCGTCCACCGGACGCAACGTGCTGGGCCTGCGCGCGCAATTGGGTTATGTGCAGGGCTTCGGCGGCGACGTGGCGCCGCCACAGAACCGCTTCTTTTCCGGCGGCGAGGGTGAGCTGCGCGGTTTTGAAGTGCGCAGCGCCACGCCCTACGGCTATATTCCCACCCGCACCTTTGTGCAGTACACCAATCCGAATGGCACCTGCGCTCAATACCAGAATGGCGAGGGAAACTATCTGTGCGAGAAGATTCCGGTTCCGGTCTATGGCGTCGTCCAGATCGGCGGCGACACCAATCTGACCACCAATGTCGAGTACCGCATTCCCATCGCCGGGCCGGTAACCTTCTCATTCTTTGACGACTTTGGATTGAACGTGGCCTTGAACAAGGGGCAGTTGAAGCAGAGCATTCAGGGATTTGACGCGCTGATCGCGGGCGGTTTCGGCTGCACGCAATTTGACCAGAGCGGCGCCTGCCAAATTGCTTTTTCCGGTTCGGATGTCGGCTTCAAACGCAACATTCACCCCATCTCCGGCACCAATTTTGTTCCGCGTATGTCCACCGGCGCCGAGATTGCGGTGATTATGCCGATCATCAACGCGCCCTTCCGCCTCTTCTATGCCTACAACCCGCTGCGGCTGGATGAGAAGCCCTACTGCAATCTGGGAATTGGAAGCCACCGGCAGAGCTGCACGGCGGAGCTGATTACCCGCGATATGTTCCCGGATGGCGGCGCGGGCGACTTCACCTATAACGAGGTGTCGGCGGCTTTCGGCGCGCGCGACGCCTTCCGCGAACCGCGCAAGACCTTCCGGCTCACGGTGTCGACCACCTTCTAGCCAGGGGGTTCAACCAGTAACTTTGGGGCCGCTCGCGCTGAGCGGCCCTTTTCTCGGTGGGGCGGGACAGGCCTGATTGCATCAAATTTACGGTTTGCTGGTTTGACGCTCCTACCCCCTGCACCTATAATCCATCTAGTTCCTGCTGGAGGTTCCGTCCGCGTCCATTCCTGCCTTTGCTTGATGGCGGGTTTTCGCTGCCAGGGCCGTGAATGGGCCGCAAGGTTTCTCCGCAGGCACAGATTCGCTTCCACGCCCCGGCGCGGACAGATACACAGGAATACCGAAGGAGCTTTACATCCGCATGAAGCGCTCTCTAGCATTGATCGTTACGCTGGCCTCGGGCTTTGCCCTGAGCGCCGCTGCCCAAACATTGCCTGCTTCCGCCGCCGCGGCGCCTGCTGGCCCCGCCAAGGTTGCCGTAATTGCCTTTCAGGCGGCCGTGGCCAAAACCAATGAGGGCCAGCGCAACTTCGCCGACCTGCAGAAGAAATACGCGCCCAGGGAAGCTCACCTGAAGGTGCTTGCAGAGGAGATCGATACTCTGACCAAGCAGTTGCAGGCGCAGGGCGACAAGCTGAGCGATGCCGAACGCGCCAGCCGCGCCAAGACCCTCGACGAAAAGAAGAAGAAGGCGCAGCGCGAGCTGGAAGACGCCCAGAACGATATGAACTCGGAGATGCAGGAACTGTACAACGGCCTGGCCTCCAAGGTCTATGACGTTCTGGCCAGCTATTCGCAGCAGCAGGGATACACGCTAGTGCTGGACATTGCCCAGCAGCAGAACCCTGTGCTCTACGCAACTCCCTCTTCCGACATCACCAATGCCGTGACGGACGCCTACAACGTGAAGTCGGGCGTGCCCGCTCCTCCGGCCCAGCCGGAAGCGTCAAGGCCCGCCGCCAAGTCTCCCGCCGCGCGCTAGGGGCGAGAGTAGTCCAGAAACCAGCAGAGGCCCCGCGACGCGGGGCCTCTTGTTTTTGGTGCGCCGGAGGGTGGAACGCACGCCCCAGCTCAGGAATTGGAGCGGAGCGCAGCTTCGGCCCAGGCGACGGCCTCGGCGTGGCAGCGCAGGAATTGCTTATGGCTCAAGCCGCGGGAGTGGACAATCTGATCGCACTCCTTCCAGTTTCCGTGCTCGTGACAGACAATCCAATGCAGCAGCAGGCCCTCCGGCAGATCCCAGCCCAGCAGCGCCTGGCGCGCCTCTTCGCGCAAGGGCATTGACAGAATCAGATCTTCCATCAGAATGCGCAGCATGGCCGGAAACAGGCTGACCATGCCGATCAGATATTGCTCGCTGGGAGCCAGCCCGCAGAGGTGCGCCGCCAGCTCACAGAAGCGCGCCCGCTCAAAGGCCATGCGCAGAATCTCTTCCGGCTGGTCGGTGTTGAAGTCGCTGGCAATGGCCAGCATGGCGATGCGGCGGAAGGTCGCGTCGCCCACCAGCATCAGCGCCGCCTGGATCGAGGTCACCTCCTGGCGCATCGCGCAGACCGGCGAGTTGACCAGCCGCAGCAGCCGGTAGGTGAGCGAGGCGTCGCACATCACCAACTGGCTCATGCGCTTCAGGTCGACGGGCACCTTCTGCAGATCCTCCAGAATTTCCAGATGCACCAGCCGGTTGCCGGGAATGCGGTGGCTCTCCAGAGCCTCCGGACGGCAGAAATAGTAGCCCTGAAACAGCTCGAAGCCTTCGTCCCAGGCCTCCGCGTATTGTTCCCGCGTCTCCACGCTCAGCGCCATCGGGCAAGCAGCGGAGCCGTCCAGTTGGCGCAGCAGAGCCCGGCGCTTGGCGTGATCGGCTTTGACTACATCCACCTCGATGTAGTCGGCCAGATCAACAAGGGGCATAGAGTTGAATTTTCCGGCATAATCGGCCAGCGCCAGCCGAAAGCCCAAGGCCTTCAGCTTGTGGCAGGCTGCCAGCAGACTCTCCGTAGCCTCCACGCCGGAAGGCAGTTCCAGAACCGTCAACGCCGGCGGCAACACCCGCACCCACTCCTCGGTCAGTGAATCCGGAGTGCATTGCACAAAGGCCGGCAAGCCGCGCGAAAGCTCTTCCAGACCGAAGATAATGGTGTTGTCGAGCATGGTGCGGGTCGCCAGGTTCTTGTCGGCGCCGAAGTTCGGCTCGCGGCCATCCCAGAACCGCAAGGCGTAGCCATGCGCCCGGCCATGGCAGTCCAGAATCGGCTGGCGTGCCACATAGCAGAGTTCCCCCGCCCGCTTATGGGCAACATTGGCTGCGCTCGCCTGCGTTGCATCCCTTGCCATTCACACCATCTCCTATCCTGTATATCGTTTCCGTGGCTTAAAACGTGAGAGGATTTCCGTGTGGGAGGCAAACTTCCGGAATACGGGATACTTGGCTCCGATGACCGCGGAAGGCTTGCGCTCTTTCGTTCAGCCGGCCCAGTCATTTAGCGGAGTGCGCCGCCACGACCGGCGCGGCCTGGCGCGCCACAAAAACCGCCGCCAGTTTGTCTTCATAAGCCAGCTCGAAGCGCGAATCCTGGCGCAGCAACTGCGTCAGCGGTGCACGGACTGGCCCAATCACCAGCCCCGCCCGCCGCAGATCGGGATCGAAGGCCCACCCCGGCTGGCCGTTCCACGTGGCCTCCGAGCGGTCAAGCGCGGCGTCGCCGTGCAGCGCCGCGCGCCCATCGATGCTGACCGGCATCCGCAGCGCCCACGTCAGGTACCCTCCCCAGCCGTAGTCGTTGTAGAGCGGCCCGCTCCAGCCCTCTTCTTTTACCACTTCCACTGCGCGGACCGGCTGCTCTTCCACGAGCTTTGCGAACAGCCGGGCATTGTCTACGTGCAGCGCGCTGAAGCCGAGCGCAACCATGAACCCGGTGGTCACCGCGACTAACGGCGCAAAAAAAGCCGTCAACTGGAAGCGGTTCTTCTCGTCGCCCTTGAGGCGGGCGGCCAAAATCGCGCTGGCCGCAATGACCACTACCCACAAGTCGCGCTGCGAGCGGAAAGACACATAAATGGCGAAAAACAGCAGCGCGCTTTCAAAGAGCGCGAAGCGGCGCGCTCTGGCCAGCGCCGCCACAGCGGCCAAAGCCAGTCCCAGCACCAGCCAATCGTCGAGGTTGCGAAAGGGCAGCGCGGCCAGTTCCGCCACTTTGCTCATCACGCCCGGCTGCGCGGCCAGATCGTAGGCCACCCGGTAAATTCCCCAGCCATACGGATTGGCCAGCGTCGCCAGCGCGCAGGCGACAAAAACGCCGCCCAGCCAACCGGCGTGCAGCCGCGTCTGGATGCTGCTCCATCGCCGCGCCAAAACGGCCTCCGCCAGAGCTAGCCCCAACACCACCAGCCCGTCAATGAATTGGATGTGTACGTTGGCCCACAGCGCAAAAATCACCGGCAGCCAAAGCATCTCGCGCGTCTTTCCCGTCCGGCGCGCCTGCATCAGAATGTCCATTTCCAGCGCGAAAAACAGGATGGTAAAGAGCCACGGGCGCGGCGTGTAAAGGCGAACCATGCTGAAGCTGGCAATGAAGGTCAGCAGCACCCCGATGGTAAAGTCGCTCTGCAGCCGCCGGATCAGGTGATGCAGCGCCATCGCGATGGCCACCACCATTCCGGCCGTGTACGCCACGATGCCGGCCAGTCCCATCCCCTGAAAAAGCCGCAAAATCAGCAGCTCAAAGAGCCAGCTATACGCCGCCCAGGGCTTGCCAGCGCCCGGGCTGGAGAAGGGATCGGTCCACGGCACGGCGTGGCGCTGCGCAATCCACTCGGCGCTGCGCAAGTGCCACCACACATCCGGATCGCCCGCCGACGCCGTGCGCAGGTAAACAAAGGCCGGAATGGAAAAGAGCGCCACCAGTACCAGCGCCTGCGCCCACCGCACCCGGCGCGGCGACGGCGCATTAGGTGCTCCGAGCACGGCTCCGTCGCTTCTTTCCGGCACAACAGTAGGCGTGTCCTCGGCAGCTTTCATAACCATAGAGATATTAAAGCATTTCCATGGATAGCATAATGTCCTCCATAACTCCATGTTGCGTCACGATGGGAGGCGAGTAATCCGAGGAATCCGCCCCGAAAAGAAGCGCTCTTTGGTAAAATCCTTGCCATGCCTTGCCTGCCAGCGCTCGACAAACGACGGAAAGCGATCCTAGCTGTTTTGATTTGCGTTCCCTTGCTATTGGCGCGGACGAAGGTTCTATTTACGCCCCTGCCGCTTTATGACTTTATGACTTATTGGGCTGCTGGCCGGCTTTTTCTGTCCAGAGCAAATCCGTACTCGGCTGCCGCAATACTCGCTGTCGAGCGCTCGCTCGGATGGCCTTATGCAGCGCCATTGATTATGCTAAATCCGCCCTGGGCTTTGCCTCTTGCTGCGCTGCTAGGCTTCTTTCCGTTCCAGATTGCGCATTATGCATGGCTGGCGGTCTCGCTGTTGCTTGAAGCGGTTTCTTCCATTGCGCTTTGGCGGTACTTTGGAGGAGAGAAGCGGCATCAGTGGATCGCACTCGCTCTCTTGGCCACGTTCTTACCTGCGGGCACGGCTGAGCATATGGGACAAATCACTCCGCTGATTCTGGCCGGGTTGACAGCCTTTCTATTCTCGTTGCGCTATAAACGCTACTTGCTCGCGGGAGCCTGTTTGCTCGTGCTGGGTTTGAAACCCAACTTGCTTTATCTTGTTTTTCTCGCGATCCTCCTTTGGGCAATTCGATCCAAAAAATGGTCTTTACTCTTCAGTGCGGTTCTAGCGTACGCGATTGCTGCGTCTGTCTCCATCTTCTTCAACCACCATGTCCTCGAATATTTCCGTGGTACGTTTCATGCCGCCTTGGATACATCGTGCGGCGTAGGTGGTGTGCTGCGATGCATTTTTGGTGTGCAATATATATGGCTTCAATTCCTCCCTACGCCAATTGGAGTTGCATGGTTCGCACTTTACTGGAAAAAGCATCGCCGCGAATGGCAATGGGAAGAGCGCCTTCCGCTGGTGCTGCTCGTTTCCATTGGTACAAACCCCTACTTCTGGGGGCACGATTTTATATTGTCCATCCCTGCTTTTATTGCTCTCGCTGTTGCACTTTCGCAAGCCAGTGACGATTGGCTTAATACCACAGAGTTATATTTTTCAATCCAGCTAGTCATTATGTGGCTTGGATCTCATTCGAAGTCTTGGATGGCAACAGCTAGCCTGCTTTGGATCGTTCTGTATCATCTGCTTATTCAGCAAAATCCGACAAAACGGGAATTTGGGCAAAAGAATCGTGGAACAAGTTCGCCACAGGGCGATTCCGTTGCCTAATCAACCATCTTTCCGCCGCAGCGCCTGCGCAGTAGAATCGAAGCCATGAGCTACCCTGAAACGCGGATGCGACGTCTGCGGCGCACGGAGCCACTGCGGGCGCTGGTGCGCGAAACCGCCGTCACCCCCGGCGAGCTGATTTATCCCCTCTTTCTTTGTCCCGGCCAGGGCGTGCGCCGTCCGGTCGGCTCCATGCCGGGCGTCTTCCAGCTCTCCATCGACGAGGCCGTCCGCGAGGCCGAGCAGGCCGCCAGCCTCGGCCTCGGCGGCCTGCTGCTCTTCGGCCTGCCCGAAACCAAGGACGAGCAAGCCTCCGGCGCATGGGCCGAGGACGGCATCGTGCAGCAGGGCTTGCGCGCGATCAAAGCCAGCGCCGCCGCCAAAAAACTGGTGCTGATTGCCGACGTCTGCCTCTGCGAATACACCAGCCACGGCCACTGCGGCATCGTGGTGAAAACTCCTGACGGCTTTGACGTGGACAACGACAGCTCGCTTGATCTGTTGGCCCGCACAGCCGTCAGCCAAGCCCAGGCCGGCGCTGACGTCGTCGCTCCCAGTGACATGATGGACGGTCGCGTCGGGGCCATCCGCCGCGCGCTGGATGCGGCCAACTGCCAGCAGACACCCATCCTCAGCTATGCCTCGAAGTTCGCCTCGGCCTTCTACGGTCCCTTCCGCGATGCCGCTGGCTCCGCGCCGCAGTTCGGCGACCGTCGGTCGTATCAGATGGACGGCGCGAACCTGCGCGAGGCCATGCGTGAAATCGAGCTTGACCTGGGCGAAGGCGCGGACATGATTCTGATGAAGCCCGCCATGCCCTATCTGGACGTGGTGCGCGCCGCGCGCGAGCGCTTCGACGCGCCCATCGGCGCTTATCAGGTCTCCGGCGAGTATGCCATGCTTCAGGCCGCCTTTGAGAAGGGCTGGCTTGACCATGACCGCGTGATTCTGGAGTCGCTGCTTGGCATCCGCCGCGCAGGCGCTGGCTTCATCGTCACCTACTTCGCCAAGGACGCCGCCCTGCTGCTGGGATAGAAAGGCTGCGATCCGTATACC
>Ga0224529_1001553_pt1 | contig 13448 bp, 14 predicted proteins | sample CBST50metaG_FD_179893 | JGI IMG/M metagenome (GOLD analysis project Ga0224529, IMG submission 179893) | Peat soil microbial communities from Stordalen Mire, Sweden - C.B.S.T50 | ecosystem: Environmental > Terrestrial > Soil > Wetlands > Peat | place: Sweden: Norrbotten County, Stordalen Mire... | reverse complement strand
ACGGACCCCGAGGAACATACCTACACCGAGATCGTGGACGCAATCCGCGTACACGGCGCCGACGCTCAAGCCGATATCGAGGAGTTATGGCGGCGTATCGCCTTCTCGATCTTGATCACGAATTCTGACGACCACCTGCGCAACCACGGCTTTCTGCATGTAGATAGGGAATTCTGGCGGTTGTCGCCGGCCTTCGACATCAACCCGTCACCCGAGCGCGTGCGTGAATTGAAAACGTGGATATCCGAGGATGCAGGCCCTGACATGACCATCGAGGCCCTCATGTCTGTGATTGCTTATTTCCGCATCACGGCTGCGCGGGCCAAGGATATCTTGAGCGACGTTACGCATGCCGTGAATGGTTGGCGCAAGACTGGACAGAGTATTGGCATGAGTGAAGAAGAGCTTGAGCCATTCGTAGACGCCTTCGAACATGGCGAACGCGCCGCCGCAAAGAGGCTAATCTGAAGATCAAAGCCGATAACTCCCGGCAAATCCCGATGATTATGCCATCATCAGTTGTACCCAACAAGGACAGATTGAAGATTGGCGTCTTGGCCACCTACCATTTGGGCATCGAACCCGCAGTTCCGCTGGCATCTGGAGCAGAATCAAAGACAGAGGCCGCACAAATATTTGACAATTTCTGATGAGTATATGCCGAGGTCGAGGAAGCTAATGATTCATCCCCACAGTCTCAAGAGCGAAGATCATGACCCGCGTTGCAAAGGCAAAGAGAACGGCGTGGGCAGCACTTTAGATTTGGGCCTGGTCGATCTCTCACAAAACGCGTCCGGTCAAACGGTGCTACGGAGAACGATTGAGGGGTTTCTGCACACGGCCATCGAAAGTACCGGCGCCCTGCGAGGCCTACTGTTTGTTGTGCTGGACGGCGAACCGAAACTTGAAGCAGAAGCGACAAGCGGCGGAAGCACAGTGATCCTAAGCCGACAGGATCTTATCGCCGCGGGAGATGCGCTACCAAGTTCGGTCGTGCGGAACGTCTTGCGAACACGCGAGACCGTAAACGTCGACGATGCTTGCGCGGAGAGCCCCTTTGCCGGGGACTCCTACTTTGTTGAGCATCGAACCCGCTCCGTACTCTGCCTGCCGCTCAATGATGGGACTACGCTCAGTCGCATTCTCTACCTTGAAAACAATCAGGCATCCGGCGTCTTCACGCCTCACCGAGTCGCGCTGCTGACAGTGCTCGCTGCCCAGGCGGCAATTTCCCTTGAGAACGCCCGGCTGTATAGCAATCTGGAGCAGCGCGAAGCAGAAGTTAGTCGCAAACAAAAGCAGGCCGAGGATGCACTGCGGAGCAGCGAATCGTACTTGGTAGAAGCACAGCGGCTTTCGCACACTGGGAGCTGGGCCTGGAATCCGGCTACCGGGAAGATCAGGTATTGGTCTGAAGAGTGTTTTCGTGTCTTAGGATTTGCAGTGGCCGAATCGGCGCCGAATTTTGAAGCTTTCTTTCAACGCATTCATTTGGATGATCAGCCCGCTACCCGGCAACGCTTCGACAAGGCCATCCGTGAGAAAACAGATTTCCAGATGGACTATCGAATTGTTAACCCTGAAGGTGAAATCAGAATCATTCAGGCAGTGGGTCACCCCATTATTGGTCCGTCGGGCGATCTTACGGAATTCGTAGGTACCGTCGTTGATATCACCGAGCGCGTGCGCGCGGAGGAAGCGCTGCGGCAGGCATTCGAAGATATCAACAAACTGAAGGACCAACTCTATCGCGAGAATCTTGCACTGCGCGATGAAGTCGACCGGGCCTCCATGTTCGAAGAAATCGTTGGCACATCAAAGTCGCTCAACGTCGTTCTTTCCCGAATTGCTAAAGTTGCTCCCACCGACTCCACCGTATTGATAACTGGTGAGACCGGCACGGGCAAAGAACTTATAGCACGCGCCGTCCACAAGCGATCGCGGAGATCTGGGAGAGCCTTCGTCAGCGTGAATTGCGCAGCCCTTGCTCCCTCCCTGATTTCCTCCGAGTTATTTGGCCATGAGAAGGGCGCATTTACAGGAGCGATACAGCGACGGCTTGGCCGTTTTGAGCTTGCCGATGGAGGAACGATTTTTCTGGATGAGGTCGGCGAGCTCTTACCGGAAACACAGGCTGCTTTACTGAGAGTGCTACAGGAGCGCGAATTGGAACGAGTAGGGGGGACTCAATCGATCCACGTGGACGTTCGCGTTATTGCGGCGACAAACCGTAACCTCATGGAGGCCGTTGCACGCGGGACTTTCCGTGAGGATCTTTTCTATCGTCTCAATGTATTTCCGATCACCATGCCCTCTCTGCGCGAGAGGAAAGACGACATATTGATGCTTGTCGAATATTTTGTCGAGAGATATGCGAAAACGGCGGGGAAGAATATCCGCTCGATCGACAAAAGGACGCTGGAGCTTATGCAGGCATACAAGTGGCCGGGCAATATCCGCGAGCTACAAAACGTGGTTGAGAGGTCGGTGATTCTTAGCTCCAGTGATGTGCTTTCCGTGGACGAATCCTGGTTTTCAAAGGAAGGTCCGCTTAGCGTGCCTATGGCTGGCAGTTTCGTACCATCATTGCATGGCCGGGAGAATCGCAGCGAGCGAGAGGTGATCGAGTCGGCCCTGATCGAGAGTCGAGGTCGAGTGTCTGGGCCGTCAGGGGCCGCCGCTAAGCTTCGGGTACCACCCTCCACATTGGCGACCCGCATCAAGGCTCTGAAGATCGACAAAAAACGGTTCAAATTCGGCTGATTCTGACTTGGCATTGCGAGAAGCGGAATTTACGGAATTTGCGGAATTTACGGTTATCACCGGATTTGCGGGGCGGAATCATCTCGAATTACCCGTTGAATCAACAATATACAGTTGGCACACTACTTGCTATTTATGTGGCATGACGCAGTCAGCGGCGGTCGGCACGAGTGGATCGTTTAGGCACCTGCTGAACACAGGCTCTTCGACTCCGTTGGATGTGAAAAGCTCAAACTATTTTCGAGATGAGCCCTCTCAGCAGAAATTCGCCTGCGCAGTTCGCAAGAATGAGTCTCAGGCAAGTAGCAGGAAGGCGTGCCCCTTACCACATGAGTTGCAGAATTGACCGATCTGTCGATGGGAACCACGTAGTCGTCCTACGCGTCAGCGGCAGGATTACAGGGGAGTATGTGGTAATACTCCGCGAGTTGCTGGAGAAGGAATCGGGCATGACTGCCATCGATCTCAAGGACGTTCTTCTCATTGATCGCAAGGCCGTGAAGCTGTTGTCACGCTGCGAAATCAGTGGAACCGAGCTTCGCAATTGTCCGGCCTATATCCGCGAATGGGTTACGAGAGAGACAAATAGCTGGACTGGATGAGCCTCTTGGGATACGAACGGACTTCACGAAATATCAACCGTAATTTGGAAGTGAGCCGCAAGGAGAGCAAGCATGGTGGCAATTCCACTCCGGATAATGACGGCGGATGCTCATCCTGTATTTCGCGAAGGCCTGGCCGCTATTCTTTCCGCTCAGAGCGATATGGCGCTGGTTGCCGAGGCGACGGATGGGAATCAGGCTTTGAGCTTGTTTCGCAAGCACCGTCCAGACGTCATGCTGCTGGACATCTATTTGTCAGGAATGTCCGGGCTGGATGTAATCGCCAAGATTAAGAACGATTTCCCGAATGCACGATTTCTTGTTCTTACTACGCATACGGGAGACGCCCACGTTCAGCGAGCCTTGAAGGCAGGAGCCAGCGGCTACTTGCTCAAGAATACGGTGCGCAGGTACTTGCTTGAGTCAATACGAGCAGTGCACCACGGTCAGCGTCGCATTCCGTCCGAAGTCGCATCGAATCTGGTCGAGTACATAACGGCAGAGGCACTCACGGCAAGGGAGATTCAAGTTCTCGGCCAGGTTGCGAATGGAAACGCCAACAAGATTATCGCGGACAGACTCTCTATCAGCGAAGATACCGTGAAAGCACACATGAAGAACATTCTTTCTAAACTCGCAGCAAACGATCGAACCCACGCGGTCACGATTGCAATTCGTCGAGGAATCCTCGAATTGGACGCGGTTGCCAGCTAGCAGGAGTGGCCTGCAATACGGTTGAAACGGACCCAGTTTGCCGGTGATCGAGCCGCGAGACCTATAGACACCCACGCTGACACACTCCCGCGACTGAAGTGAATGGAGACCTTGCAGATATATCGTCGTGGTGAGGATGGACGTTTTGTGCGTCACTACCCGATGGGGTAGTACTGCTCATGCTCGAAATGGGGTCGGAGATCGCAAATCGAAACGATACCGTAGGTTTGTACTATCCCATGGAGGAACCCGTGTCAAAGACCACCCAGTTGCAGGAACGCCAGAAAGCACCGCTTACCCTCTCATCCGATATCCCTGAAGAAGCTGTTCGGGACATCAGCGGGGGACTCAACGCTCTCCTCGCGGACACCTTTGTACTCTACCTGAAGACAAAAAACTTTCATTGGCACATGAGCGGCCCACATTTTCGCGATTTTCACCTGTTGCTTGACGACCACGGTGACCAACTGTTTGCAATGACCGACGATATTGCAGAACGCGTGCGCAAGATCGGTGGAACCACTCTTCGCTCGATCGGCCATATCGGCCGGCTGCAACGTATTGCCGATAACGACGCGGACTTTGTGACGCCTGAGGATATGCTTAGCGAATTGCACGAAGACGAGAAAGCCTTGACTCTGAGCATGAGGGCCGTGCACACGTTGTGCGACGACGCCGGCGATGTCGCCACAGCAAGTCTGCTCGAGAATTGGATTGATCAGTCTCAGCGGCGGAGCTGGTTCCTCTTTGAAGCGACCCGCAAAAGTTAGCCATAACTCGAAGCGAGGGGGCCGGGGACAAGCATAACTTCGGCCTTCTTGCAGATAGTGGGGGTTCTCACTCTTCTGTGCGAAGGCGATTCACGCAGTGTGCGAGGACTCATGTCTGATACTAAATCCCTTGTATTGGAGGAAGCTCACGATGCGAAGAGCATGGAGAAGTCCAAGAACGCTTATTCTCGCAATCGCACTGGGCGCAGGCCTGGCTGCGGTAGGCCAAAGCTCAGGAAGCGTAGCGGTTGCGCCGCAATATGACACAACTCACGTGTACGTCGCCCCGGCCGATGTGGATAGCTTCGTGAAATGCTTTCTCGGGACGTTCGGTGGGGCGAGCACCAGACAAGTGGTCGCAACCGTTACACCGACGCCGAGTTCCACAACTTCGCAACTGCTTCAGACACCGCACGGCACGGTCTCGCTCTTTGGGTTCACGACGCCAGTCCCTTATCCGTTTGGCGCAGAGCGGACCGGATTGCTAGTGACTGATTTAGATGAGGCAGTGAAGCGTGCTGAGGCTGTTGGCGCGGAACTTGTGGTCGCAACTTTTCCAGATCCTATTGGCCGCGATGCTGTCGTACGTTTTCCCGGCGGCGTATTGACGCAATTGTATTGGCACACCATTAAGCCGTCCTACGCGGCCTTCGAATCCCTACCGGAGAACCGGATCTATGTCTCTCCTGACGGAGCAAATGCATTTCTCCGAAGCTTTCTCGAGTTCAGTGGTGGACATGTAGTCAAGGACGAAAAGTCTGCCGACGGGAGCGAAATCGGACGAGGCGGCTATAGGTTCCGCCGAATTGAGATTGAGTCATCTTTCGGAAAGATGCTCGTGTTCGTCACCGATGGAATTCTGCCGTTTCCTTATGGCCGCGAGACCACTGGCTATGAGGTAATCGATCTTCCGGCGACCCTAAAAAAGGCGACTTCACTCGGTGCTTCGATCATCGCCTCCCCGGTCACGGTAGATGGCCGCTCTTCGGCGATTGTCCAGTTCCCGGGAGGGTACCTGGCAGAAATTCATTCTCCCGCTTCGCCGACCCAATAACATCCCATCTACCTGTATTCACTGAAATCGATGCCGGAGTACAAGATGAACCCGATTGATGTATTGCTTCAACCCTCCGAATGCGTTCTGCTGCTTGTGGATCTTCAGGCCGGTCTTGGATTCGGTATGGAGTCCACGTCGAGGCAAACACTGCTGAACAACGCGGTCGCACTAGCGAGAACGGCTGTGGCATTCAAGGTGCCTACTATTGCAACCACATCCGCATCCAAGGTCTACAGCGGCCCCTTGTTTCCTCAAGTGTCGGCCGTAATTCCAGATGTTGTGACTATTGAGCGCAGAAATATGAACGCCTGGGAGGATGAGAAGGTGCGGTCGGCGGTGATCGCAACCGGCCGCAAGCGGTTATTGGTGGCGGGGCTGCTCACAGAAGCCTGTGTCTCATTCCCTGTGCTGTCTGCCCTCCGTGAGGAGTTTGAAGTGTTCGTCGTGGGAGACGCGTGTGGAGGGCTCACCCCCGTCAGTCATGATCTTGCCTTGCGTCGTCTGGAGCAGGCAGGCGCGCGGCTGACGAGTTGGATTCAGGTCCTGCTCGAGTTTCAGCGCGATTGGACCCGTCACGATACCTACGAAGCAGCACGGAGTATCGTCGTCGATAACGGTGGCGGATATGGGAGCCAGCGAACCCAAGGCAGTAACTGCTGTAAGGCAGCTTCTTCGAACCTTTCCAATCGCTGCGGTAGGAACCTTCCAGGGAGCGGGCGCGGTTTCACGGGAGCTCTCTTCGATGTTTTTTGGTCGCGTCGGTCTCTTTCGTAATCAGCCTGGCGACAAGCTTCTTGCACATGCGGATCTCATCTTGACGATTGGTTATGATCCGGTGGAGTATGGGCCAGAAAGCTGGAACATCGCGAGACGGGCTCCGATCATCCATCTGGATGACACTCCGTGCGAGTTGTCTAACTACTACCAACCCGAGATCGAATTGCGCGGTTCCGTCGGAGCAACAATTGACGAGCTCACGAAACATCTTGCTCCCCGGAAGCTCTTGTTAAACGAAGAAATGCGAACTTTGCAGACGGAATGGCAAGCCTTACAAAGGCGGTCTCAACCGAAGGCAGAGACTCTCGTACATCCACTCAATTTCGTTCATACTCTTCGAAATCTGCTGGATGACGACACCATCATCGCAAGCGACATGGGCTCACACCATATTTGGATGGCACGCCACTTTGTAGAGTACGAACCGCGCAAACTTCTGTTCAGCAATGGGCAACAGACGCTCGGCGTCGGTATTCCATGGGCAATGGCGGCGAGCTTCCTTTATCCAGGCAAGAAAGTCGTTGCTACAGTCGGCGATGGAGGCTTTCTCTATTCATCCATGGAATTGGAAACCGCAGTGCGCAACAAACTCAACATGACCGTTTTCGTCTTCCGCGACGGAAGTTACAACATGGTAGCCTTCCAGCAGGAAGTGCAGTTCGGTCGCACGTCCGGCGTGAGTTTTGGCAACCCAGACCTCGTCCGGTATGTGGATAGCCTTGGTTGCACTGGCATGCGGGTCGAAAATTCCGGGCAGTTAACCAGCATCATGCGTAAGGCACTCGAAACGCCTGGCGTCGTGGTTGTTGATGTGCCTGTTGATTACAGCCACAACATCGAGATTGAGCAACACGTGCTTCCGAATGCGTGGGACTGAGCCTTCTATGAACGACTTCATACAACACACAACGCTCTCTCTTATTTATCCAGTATGGCGCTATCTACACCCAGAGGCAGGTGCAGCTGAGAGCGAACTTTATCAGAGCTCGCTCATCTCCGCACTTCTCCAAGGGGTCTACGACGGGAAGACGAGCATTGCCGATCTCCAGAAACACGGTGACTTCGGTCTTGGCACGTTTAACGGACTTGATGGTGAGATGATAGCCTTTGATGGCGCTTTCTATCAGTTGCATTCCAATGGCAGTGCGAGTCCGGCATTACCCGAACAAAAGACACCATTCGCGGTGGTCACTTTCTTCAAGCCAGAAAGAGAATTACAAATTGAAGAGAGAATGAGCAAGGGTGACTTGCTCAAGCTGCTTGAAGACGCATCTGAACCCAATCTCTTTTCGGCAATTCGCATTGATGGGCTTTTTAACAACATCCGCACACGAACAGTAGCTCTACAGACAAAGCCTTATCCACATTTGGTAAATGCCACCGAATCGCAGGCAATCCAAAGTTTTTCTGAGGTGGATGGAACTTTGGCAGGATTTCGTTCTCCAGCTTATGCTCAAGGAATCGATGTTGCTGGATTCCATCTGCACTTTCTGCGACAGGACCGGCTTTCTGGCGGTCATACCTTGGACTTCACCATACACAAGGCTCGTATTCAGCTTTCCACTATTCGCAATCTGCATATAGAGCTTCCGGTGTCGGACGACTTTCTGAACACCAAGATGAATTCCAGCAGCGAGGACAGGGACATCAAGAAAGCAGAGGGCTAAACGGACCTTCTTCAAAGAAGCAAAGAAATTGTCGAATTCAAGACCTTATGAAACCGGGAGATGTCACTATCCCAGGTGGATCGGTTGAAGGTCTCGTCATTTGTACACTTCCAAAGCGGAGGTGGTCATCTAGGAGCGATCATCGGGCGGACTCTCGACAAAGATACGGCTCGACGGTGGAGTAGTGAGGGCGATCATGTATACGGACAGGATGATCGCTACTGATGCTCCTGTGGAATGGCAAGCAAATAAAGGAGTTGTTAATGAACCAAGTTCTGAATGAAATGGAGCAAAGATCCCGAACGCTCATCGTCGATATCGTTTCTGATCTGATATGTCCATGGTGTTATATCGCGAAGCGCCGTGTTGAGAAGACTGCCGCTCTGCTGAATCAAGAGATAGGAATTCGCTGGTGGCCTTTTGAGCTCAATGCCAACATGCCGATCGATGGTCTCGATCGCCGGACTTACCGATCTGCAAAGTTCGGGAGTTGGGCGCAGTCTCTGAAGCTCGATGCCCAGGTAGCGGATGCCGGGCAAGAGGTCGGACTCATGTTTCGCCACGACCTAATGAGACGGACCCCTAACACGTTTCGCGGCCACATACTCCTTGCAGCAGCTCTTAAAGATGGGTTAATAAAGCAAAACAAGGTCGCGGAGCGATTGTTCCAGGCGTACTTTATCAATGGGGAAGACGTAGGCGATCCGGTCGTGCTGTTGGGAATTGCTCGTGAGTTTGATGTCTTGACTATTTCACGAATGGACGACTTCGATAACCGGGCGTTGGCAGATGAAGTCACAACTCAAGAACTTCAGTTCTCGGCTACAGTTCGCGGGGTCCCCCATATCTCGTTTGACGGACAGGTCCTGGCAAACAGCGCACAACGCGAAGATTTCCTGGCATCAGCAATTCTGGATATCCAGAATTTGAGCGGCCAGTGCAAGGATGGGGTTTGCGGGGTTTGATAAAACGTGCTGACGAGTCCGTCCTTAGGAGGATCAAAAGATCTCACACGGTAGGGGAACTGTGGTTAACCAAGCCAGGTCTTGGTCCACAGCAGCTATGCCAGCAAGCCTACTTGAAAAGAACACACTTCGGGCTAGGGTCTCTACATCAGTAGCCAATTTATGAGCGGACCATCGATGATGAGCGACTGTAACCAGGAGCAGGGCTTACAAATCGCTGCGGAGGAGTGTGAACTCGAACGTCTCGAGCAGGAGGAGAATGATTTAGTCGCCTCCATTCACTCGTTTTCACAGATACGAATCGCGGGAATCACCTGAAGGACAAGATTCAGAATCTCGATAACCGGATTCTTGATGAGCGCGAGAGGTGCAACGCGCACCCGTAGCCAGTGCTGCGCATGATGAGATCCTCGTGGTCATGAGTAGACGCCTGTCATGGACTGTCGCAACGTGTTCTCCTTGCTTTGCTCCGGTGCCGGCGCACTTGCAGATGCGAGGACACAATGTTGACGAGGCTCTGGTGACGTCCGCCTGCAACCTTCCCTGTCATGTGTACCCCCCCATATGGGACAAAGAGAGTGCTGAATTTCGAGATTTGCGGAAAGGGTCGAGCTTGCGCACCAAATCTCAAAACAGAAAGCGGAAGGATGGCGCACCCCGAGGTTCATGCTGGGTCTAGGTTCGCGCACCATAGGCGTTCTTCGCGGTGGTGAGCAGAACAGGACTGACAATCTGAGTTATGTAGAACAACCTTTTGGTTAGTTAAAGTAACTCGCTAAGGTGCTGAGAACATGACGACGGGAACAACGATGTACGATCAATCGGTTCGAACCGAGTATGTGGACGTCGAAGGCGGCCGGATCGCCTACGAGGTAGTCGGGCACGGGCCGCTGGTGGTGTTGTCCCCCGGCATGGGCGACATCCGCAGCACCTACCGCCTCCTCGCACCGCTGATTGCCAATGCCGGCTATCGCGTTGCCAGTGTCGACTTGCGAGGGCATGGCGAGTCCAGCACCGGCTGGGGCTCCTACAGCCGGTCAGACACCGCCGGCGATCTGGTTGCGGTCATCCAGAAGCTGGGCGGGCAGGCGGTGATCGTGGGCCAGTCCTTTTCGGGCGGTTCCGCGACGATCGCAGCCGCGATGAATCCCGATCTGGTGAGCGCGATCGTGGAGGTTGCCCCGTTCACACGCCCCCCGAAAATCAGTGGGTCCGCGCTGCTGCGTAACGCCCGTTACCGCCGCGGTGTGCTCCTGCTGGCGCAATTCATCTTCACCGGAAGCATCAAGGCTTGGTCAAAGTACCTCGATATGGCATACCCAGGGCGCAAACCAGCCGACTGGAACACCTGGCTGGCTGCGTTGCAGGCGAACCTGCGTGAACCCGGCCGCTTGAAGGCGGCCCAGAAGATGGGTAGCTCACAGCCTGTGGACGCCGCCGCGCAGTTGGCCAACGTCCGGTGTCCAGCGCTCGTGTTGATGGGCACCAATGATTCGGACTGGCCGAACCCCGAAGCCGAGGCTGCCGCGATTGTTGACCTGCTGCCAGCCGGACGTGGTCGTTACGAGATGATCGAGAACGCGGGCCACTATCCCCACGCGCAGTATCCTCAGCAAGTCGCTGACGTACTCCTTCCGTTCCTCACAAAGAGCAAACATGCCTGGAGGGCGTCTTAATACCTCCGAGGTGGTTGCCTCCGGCGCTCAACTCACCGATGAGGCCGGCATCGGTTCGATGCAGTGCAAAGTCATGTTTCTTCCTTGACACTCTGTTCAGAGTCACGTTATTGGCCCATCGGTTTCCGGTTCCATTGTAGGAGCGCATATAGAGAAGACGAATAGGTAGACAGAGCGATCCCCCCTGCCTCTACCACTGTACAAAGTGTGGTCTCGATGCCCCACTGAATATCGAAATACGTGAGATCGAAGAGCCCGTGGCGACAAGGACAGTGCTTCAGACGCTGGTTCATCCAGCTAGAGGAAGCGGTCCCGCTGCGGAGAAGGGATGCTCTTGAGCTGGCATTCCGCAGCATAGGGCCGGCACGCAATCCGGCCACGTCGCCAGCGCTCAGCAGCGATATTTCCGCACTCATCGGAATTGGTGCGATAGAAAGGCGTACATCGTCCTAGGATCGCTACCAGTATCGAAGGAGGCCTTAATGAAAAAGGCAACATCTGCAATCGCTACCGCCGCTGCTAACCAGTCCGAGAGAAAGACCCCGCCCAGAGTGCCTATTGTTCAACTTGAGATCCATCGTGTGGGTGTAGTGTTCCTGATGGTACTTGGACTCTGTGCGGGAGTTGCAGCCGCTCAGACGGCAGATGTCCCGAAAAATCCCTACACCTTCCACAATGACGTCTTTGTGGGCGGAAGTTACTTGAGAACCAATCTTGGGCCAAAGCTCAAGGACACAAACTTCGCCGGCTGGAATGTCGGCGCGACGCATTACTTTACGTCGCGTTGGGGCTTCGCTGTGGACGCTCAGGGGGTTTACGCTGTAGATGTCCAGGGGGCTTACGCTCATGCCTCCATTGCGAGTCCGTCATCGGCAAATCCGTTTGTCTATAAATACCAATTCATGGCAGGGCCGCAGATCCGTTGGAGCATAAAAAAGAGATATTCTTCAGGCATTCAGCTTCTTGCCGGCGCAGTTGATTCCCATGCAGATACTGGCGCGTTGGGTGGTCCGCCAAGCATGTTCGGTTTCTATCCCAATGCCACCAAGCTAGCGTTCAATCCCGGCACCACATTCGATTACAATTTGTCGCCTCGCGTGGCACTGCGGGTCTCTTCGCAGTCGCTACTGGAACGTCAGGACGGCGAGTTCGAATCGAAATTCAATATCTCTACCGGGCTCCTCATCAGGATCGGGAAATAAGAATGAGTCTTGAACGCTTAGGCGCTCGTCATTGCTAATAGTCATATCCCGTTAGACAGCTCACGCTGGCGCACGATTTGCATCTTCGGCACCACGGTTGTCCTCAGCCTTAACATTCCCCATTTGCTCACTCAGGCATTCGAACCTATTACGGCCTTGAAGATACTGGCTCCAACCTCGTCACAACCAGCCTCTCTCGCGTCGCAGACGCTTGAAGCGGAAACTCCGCGTTCAGAGCTGAAAACTCCGCGTTCAGGTCTAATAGATAGAGAACCTTGCGCCTCAGAAGTAAGATGATATTGGGCAATACATGTTCAGCGCTCTTGCGCAAATACCCAAGCTTGGCAAGCTCTCTTGAGAGGCTCTTTCGGGGCGTAGGTTCTGTACGGTTCTGAGTAAAAGGATGTTGCGTTCCGAGGAAATCTTTATGCCGGTACCTCGATTGACTGTCATCACAAGTGGCGGCGAAAAATGGGATCAATGACAACTGTGCCGATTTTGATACGCGAGGCTTATGCGATTGTCGGCATGGCGATCAGCGTCCTTCTCTTGCTGCTCCTGAAGAGGTATCCTGAGCGCCAGAGAGAATGGGCAGCCGGCCTTGTTCTGGGCGCCGCCACGTTCTTCTTGTATGCGAATGTACTTGTATCGGCAGCTTCGCGCAGTACAGGAGCGCCTCTACGCAATTGGCTATTTCCGATCAGTCTCCACCTCACTCTCTCGATTGCCGCATTCACCCCATCGATCATCTTCTTTGGATGGATTGTCTCACCACTCTTCAAAGGAGAGCCGCCTATAGGAAAATCACTGTTCGTATCTTCTTTGGCGACAGCGACACTCACAACTCTTATCATCTGGTTGGCTCCTTCCGCGTGGATAACGGAAGAGCGTCGTATCCATCTGCTCTCCCTCAATAGCGTTTTGGTGCTCCTGCCGGGATTTCATGCTCTTCTCAAGCAAAAATTGTCGGCGCGGTTCCGCCTCTACATGGTGATCGTCGGAGCATCCTATTTATTAAGCTTCGGCTTATTGAGCTTAAGCGTCGTCATGGCTGGCGCAAATCCACGCGGGATGCAAAGCTTATCCCCCGGTGGTACATCGATTACACTGCTTCAAGAAATTTGTTCGCTAGTACCGTGACCGCGTGAATGCGTAATTAAGCTTTAGGCGGGCCAGCTTTCTTGTGAACTTCCACTGAATCGTGATCGTGTCGCGGTTGGTGCGGCGATTCCAGGCCTTGGCTTGGCGACGCAGC
>Ga0224529_1001552_pt1 | contig 13469 bp, 13 predicted proteins | sample CBST50metaG_FD_179893 | JGI IMG/M metagenome (GOLD analysis project Ga0224529, IMG submission 179893) | Peat soil microbial communities from Stordalen Mire, Sweden - C.B.S.T50 | ecosystem: Environmental > Terrestrial > Soil > Wetlands > Peat | place: Sweden: Norrbotten County, Stordalen Mire... | reverse complement strand
TTGGTGCCCAGCATCTTGATGGCTTCCTGCGAGGCCACGGGGCCCTGCGCGATGGTCTGCGTCTGGGTCGGCTGTTCCAGCGGATGGGCGGTGGTATAAGCCTTCAGGTTCTGCGGAACGCCCTGGCCGACGAGCAGCAGCGCATAGAGAATCGAGGCCGGCACGAGCACGTAGAGAATGGTGCGCGTGGCATCGACCCAGAAGTTGCCGATAGTGTCCGATTTGGTCCGCTTGATGCCGCGGATCAGGGCCACAGCCACCGCGATGCCCATCGCCGCCGACCAGAAGTTGTGCGTCGCGAGGCCGGCCATTTGGGTGAGATAGCTCATGGTGGTTTCGGGCGTATACGACTGCCAGTTGGTGTTGGTGGTGAAGCTGGCGGCGGTGTTCCAGGCCAGATCGGGGCCGACGGCAGCCAGGCCTTGCGGGTTCCACGGCAGCAGGTTCTGGAGCCGCTCAATGCCGTAGGTCAAGATCATGCTGACGGCCGAGAAGCCCAGCGCCGCAAAGGCATACTCGCGCCAGTTCATCTCATGGGCCGAGTCCACGCCGCAAAGCTTGTAGATGAGCCGTTCGATGGGGCGAAGAATGCGATCAAGCCATGTGCGTTCGCCTTCGAGCACGCGGGCCAGATAAACGCCCACCGGACGAACGCTTGCAAGCAGGATCAGGGAGAAGAGGACAAACTGCAACCAGCCGTTGGCGGACATGTTAGAACTTCTCCGGGAAAAGCAGGGTGAGGGTCAGGTATCCCAGCAGCAGGACGGACAGAATCAGCGCGATGACGGTGATGATGTCAATGTGCATGGGGGCTACCTCAACTTCTGGCAAGCCTTGACGTAGAGAAACGCCACGGCGAAGAAAACTACGGTGAACAGCAACATCACTACATCTTGCATGGCAGGTCTCGCAGTTCCGGGCGCACGGCCCCGGTCGGCATCGGTTTGAAAGGCCAGCCAGGATTCGGCGCGGTCTTTCAGGTGGAACCAGACTTCCTGTTCAAGAATCATTCTGGTTCATGACAAGTTTGAGTATCGAAAAAGTTTCCTAAATAAAGCGTAAGGGAATGAAAGAACGGCGAGAAAACCTGGAATTTCATGATCGCCGGATTTGACGACGACAATTGCGGATGCGTTTCCGGCCGGGGAATCACTCCTCGTTCCCGGCCCAGCCCTCGGGAATAAAGCGGTAGCCAACCCAGGGCTCGGTCTGGATGTACTGCTTGCCGGTTTCGGCTTCAAGCTTTTTGCGCAACTGGCCCACAAAGACGCGCAGGTACTCCGGCTGGTGCGCCGACTGCCCACCCCAGACGGCGGTGAGCAAGGCGCGATGGGTCATCACCTTGCCGGCGTTGCGGGCCAGGTGGAGCAGCAGGTCAAATTCCTTGGGGGTGAGGTGGATGGGCTTGCCCTGAACGGCGATGGAATGGGCAGTCGAATCCATCACAAAGTCGCCGGCCTCGATGGCGGCGGTGGTGCGCTCCGGGGCGCGGCGCAGATGGGCGCGCACGCGAGCCTGTAACTCCTGAATGCTGAAGGGCTTGGTGACGTAGTCGTCTGCGCCGGCGTCAAGTGCCTCGATCTTGGAGCGCTCGTGGTCGCGGACAGAGAGAACCAGCACGGGGACGGCCGAGTGGGTGCGGATGGCGCGGGTGACCTCGACGCCGCTCAAGCCCGGCATCATGAGGTCGGTCACGACCAGGTCCGGCGGCCAATCCTTGAAGATCAGGAGGCCCTCCTCGGGATCGTTGGCGGTGCGCACGTCATAGCCCTGCGCGGAGAGCGCGGCGCGCAGCACTCGCGTGATCTGCGGTTCGTCGTCGATGACCAGAATTCTGCCCGGCATAGGTTTCTTCTTTCTTCGGAAGATTACATCATCCGGCTCGCCGGGTATGATGCACGGTGAGAGGATCATGAGCATGGTCTCCGATTCGAGGGGAGTTGTTCACTGGTTTGTGGGCGCGCTGATGGCGATGGCGACCACGCTCCTGCTGGTCTGGTTGGGCGCCAATTCGACCGCGGCGGGGATGGTGTTTCTGGTGCTGGTGGTGTGGTCGTCCACCCAGGCTGGGTTATTGCTTTCGCTGTATATCGCGGTGCTTTGCGCGTTGTCGTTCGATTACTTCTTCCTGCTCCCGTACCACACTTTACGGATCGCCGGCCCGCAGGAGTGGGTGGCGATGGTCTCATTTGTGGCGAGTTGCGTGGTGGTGGAACGGGTGGCTGAGATGGCGCGGCGGCAAACCCGGCAGGCCGAGCAGCGGCGGGAAGACGTGGAGCGGCTCTATGCTCTCAGCCAGGAAATGATGCTACACGAAGACGCCGAAGGGCTGACCCGCGACCTGCCCCGAATGATCGACCGCATCTTCGCCCTGGATGGAGTGGTTTTGTACGTATCCGATGAGAACCAGTTCTATGCTTCAACGTCAGAATTGCCCATGAGCATCCAGGCCAGTCTGCGGGCCATGACCCAGGGCCCGAATCCCACGCTGGACCTGCCGGGGGGCTTCACCGCGATCTCCCTGATGCTGGGTTTGCGGGCTGTGGGCGCTCTGGGCTGGCGGCCGGGGCGGCTTTCGCGCGAAGTTGCCACGGCGGTGAGCGCACAGGTGGCGATTCTGCTGGCGCGGTCGATGGCAATCGAAGCCTCGGCACGGATGGAGGCTGCCCGCGAGGGAGAACGGCTGCGCACGGCGCTGATCGACTCGCTGACGCACGAACTGCGCACGCCGCTTACGTCAATCCGCGCCGCCGCCACCACGCTGCGCCAGTCGGAGGGGTTGGACGAAGCCAGCCGCCAGGATCTGGCCGCAATCGTGGACGAAGAGAGCGCGCGGCTGGACGTGCTGATCGGCGAGGCCGTCGAAATGGCCGAGATTGACGCCAATGTGGTCGAGGTCCACATGGTTCCGCAGCATCCCCGAGCACTGCTGGATCAGGCTGTGGAGGAGTCGAGAAAGGCTCTGGCCTCGCACCGGGTCACGATCTCCGTCGAGGAGCCGGATGAGCCCGCCTGGTTCGATCCGCACCTGCTGGGCCGGGTCTTGCGCCACCTGCTGGAGAACGCGGGCAAGCATACTCCGGCGGGCTGCCGTGTGACTTTGAGCAGCCACCGCGCCGGCGACCGGCTGGAGTTCCGCGTGGAGGACAACGGCCCCGGCATTGACGCCATTGACCTGCCGCTGATCTTTGAGAAGTTTTACCGGGGGAAAAAAGGCGTAGGCAAGGGCAAGGGCTCGGGGATGGGGTTGGCCATTTCGCGCGCAATTCTGGCTGCGCACGGAGGAGGAATCGAGGCTGCCAGCGTTCCGGGGCAGGGAACCAGCTTCCGCTTCTGGGTGCCGCTGGTGGAGAAGGAACCGGCGAGAGACTTGCCTGCGGGAAAAGCTCACGCCGTGCGGAATTCCTGAATCAGATTCCCTATGCCGGTTCTTCGCTCCAGTCGCAAGGGATTTCGCGGCGCTCGGCGGAGCTTTCCACGGCCCACTCCAGCAGGCGCGCTACGCGCCACGCCGCCAGGGCGGTCACTGGTGCGGGCGATTTGCCCAGCAGCGCGTCGCGGATGCCCGCGTAGTAAAGCCGGTAGTCGCCGGAGATGGGCGCGACGGGTTGCGTGACCATGCCGCCCTCCACGTCCACGTTCAGAGTGCCCCAGTTGGCGGTTGGCTCCTGTCCCCAGGGTCCATCGGCGATGCGGATAATCCGGTTGAGCGCGGCTTCCTGCGGGTCCAGACCCCACTTCCAGTAGTTGCCCCTGGCGCCGCGCAGATGGAAGCGTGGCCGCGCCAGCGAGGAGAGGCTGTTGGAGGCCAGAGTGACCGAGAAGCCCGGATAGCGCAGCCGCAGAGTGAAGGAATCGTCGGCACCCTCGCCGACTCGCTCGTGGCCAACCTCTGCGCTGACCGCCTCGGGCTTGCCGAAGAGCACCAGCGCCTGGTCGGCGAGATGGGTTCCAAGGTCGAGCAGAACGCCGCCGCCCTGGGCTGAATCGTCCTTCCAGGCGCGACGAGCCGAGCCGGGACTCCAGCGGTCGAAGGTGGATTCGAGATGGACAAGACGGCCCAAAGAACCTTCATGTAATAGTTTCTTAATTGTCAGGAAGTCGCTGTCCCAGCGTCGGTTATGGAACGGGGCAAGGAGCACGCCCTGAGCTGCGGCCAGCTCCATCAATTGGGCTATCTCGGCGGAAGTGACGGCCATGGGCTTATCCACGACCACGTTTTTGCCGGCTTCGAGAAGCTGCCGGGCGATCTGGAAGTGGGCTCCGCTGGGGGCGGCCACGACGAACAAGCCGAGCGAGGGGTCGGCCAGCAGGCCGTCGAGCGAGCGGTAAGTGACGATGCCGGGATAGCGTTGGGCGGCAAGGTCAGTGTGGCGCTCGACCACCGCTGCCAGTTCAAATCCTTCGACTGAAGACAAAAGGGGCGCATGAAAGACCCGCGCGCCCATGCCGAAGCCTACCAAGCCTACACGAATCATCTGTTCCTCCCCATAGCAGATTGCGGAAATACATTTCCCTCAGGGGCTAAAGCCCCATTGATTCCTGAGGCTTTACGGCACGACTAAAGTCGTGCCCTTTCAAAACCAGACTCCCACCACAGGCTGTTGGCGGATCTACCGGCTCACGCCAAGCCCTGCGATTCCGCACAGCATATCGAACGCTTTTTCAAAAGGAGAATTGGGAACCAACTTTCTTTCAACATCCTCAGGTGACGTGCTATCCATCGCCATGCCACTACGATTCTTCCCTGCGAAAAAGAGAGAGCCAAGCAAATGATAATGTCTCGTCTCACAGTTACCCTCGACATCGTTCATTACTGATTGAGGTGCTCCGACAATGTCGCTCTCTGGAAGATTTGCGACGATGTACGTGTGAAACCCATAGCCTGAGTGATGCGCCTCGGTGGATAGGGGAGGAGGAGTCCTTCCAGAGTAGTAAAGGCCATTTGTCATGACGTAAATTTCCCTGCCATCGCTCTGGACCGTCTGCCACTTGTCATCCGCTTGGCCTCCCGCCATGCCGTCCCTGCCCATCTTCGGAGGGTTCTGTTGTGTCTCAGGTTCAACTGTGGACGGCTGCGACTGGGTGATCGAGGCCGTAGCTTGCGCTCCTGCATTCGCTTGCTGCGCCAAGTTATCGTGGCGACAAGGCTCCCAATTCCGATCAGCGCCGATTTGCCCATCATGTCCCCGACACCAATTTTTCGCCTGAATTTTACGAAGTATAACTTCACGCTCCTCACATGCTTCTTGCGTCGCATTGCCGTCAATAGAGCCACCTCTACATTTATCGTTTAATGTCTCTTCTTGTTCCATCAATTGAGCAACGTCTTTTGGTATTGACTCGGGACTGGTGGATATGTTCGATGAGTCTGCGACGGGCTCCGACTTCTGTTTTGCCGTGTGGAAAAGCATCAACATCACCACACCCACCGCCAGCATCAGCATCCCCACACCGGCGATAACAATGACAAAGCTCCACCGTGTTCCTTTGAAATTCATGGTATTCTCCTTGTCGGGCTTGGGCCCCCCGCTGAATACTCCTGCCTTTCTCTGGACATACGGGCCACCCGCCCCTTCATGGTATTCAGATTTCAAGAGGTCTCCTCATCGAACAGCATTTGGTCAGTTTCATAATTGAATGCAAATCTTCTCTGCGCGGGAAGTACGTCGTCCGCGCTTGCAGTCACAATGACAGGGCCGTAACCCCATGCGGATGGTCCCGCAAGCATTCCTACTTGAATCTTTGGATGAGGCCATCGGATAATGGCTACCAATTCGCTACATCCTGGCTGAAGATCGCAACTGTCGGCATTTATCCGAACAAAATCGGCTCTATGTGGTTTTTCTGGAGAAGGTCCAATCCGTTCAACAGTGACAGCTACATTCCGTAGCGTTTTTTGTGAAACATTCTTTATCTCCATTCTGCATTCCCAGTATGGACCTGTTACACGTTTATAGAAATCCTGCTTGGCCTCAAGAGACCAAAACTTTCGCGCAGGGTTTAGTGGTTCGAATATGATCTCCAGTGGAGATGGGGGGATTTCATTGGTTCTAATAGACCTAGATGCCCACAAGTAGATGACTCTGACAACAGGAATTAGAATACATAATACCGCTATTGCGAAAAATGCAGCGACGATCAAGGGATGAGGTTTGATGCTTTCAGGCCATACAGAGGAAACCACTTGGACTGTAGCGGCTATCATGAAGGCCCCCAGTCCGATCCACCATGATGAATGCCAAGCTGACTTTTCTCCCATATGACATCCTCCACCCGGCCTATCTTTTGTGTCAAGTATGTAATTGCCCTAATTACGGGCATCGTACTTGCTTGGCGCAGATCATTTCTCCATTACTGAGCCCGTCAAGTTGGTGAATTAACCTTCGAGTTTATACCGGGTTTCAGCCAGACGGTAGAGGCGGCGCCAGACGAGGCGATTCATGGTGACCACCATGAGTGAAATCAGAATGGTGGCCAGCAGCAGGATGGGGAATCGTCCACTGTCGGTTGCGGCGTCGATTTGCGCGCCCAGGCCGATGGTTTGCAAGGTGCGGTCGGCGACGTGGGAGTATTCGGCAAAGACGGAGGCGTTCCATGCTCCGCCCGAGGCCGTGACCATGCCGGTGATGAGGTAAGGGAAGATGCCGGGCAGAATGAGCCTGGTCCAGCGCTGCCAGCGGATGAAGCGGTAGAGCGAGGAGACCTCGCGCAGGTCGGATGGGATGGACATGGCTCCGGCGATGACGTTGAAGAGGATGTACCACTGGGTGCCGAGCAGCATGAGTGCAATGGAGCCGATGCCCAACCCGCCGCCGATCTTGACCAGGCCGATGAGCAGAATGGGAAAGAAGGCTGTGGCAGGAACTGAGGCCATTACCTGGGCGACCGGCTGCACGATGCGGGCAAGCTTGGGGTTGAAGCCGATGGCGACGCCGACGGGAATCGTCCACGCGGCGGAGATGAGCAGGGCGGCATTCACGCGAAGAAATGTAGCCGCCGCGCCCTCGAGCAGCAGTTGCAGGTCGGGCCAGGTTACGGTTTCAAGCATGAGAACGGCCCGCACGGCTCCCCAACCCACAACAATCGTTGCCGCAACGGCCAGCGCCCAGAGTCCCGTGGAGCCTTTGCGGCGGAGCTGGCCTTCGTCGAGGGGCTGAATGGTGCGGCATTCTCTGTTGCGCGACATGTGCCGATAGATGGGTTCTTCGACTCTGGACCAGAGGCGGCCGGGAATGGAACTGAGCAGGGTGGAGCGCCGCAGCAGTTCAAGGATGGGGGAAACGACACGGTCGGCGGACTCGACCTGCTCGAATTTGAACTTGTCGCTCCAGGCGATGAGCGGCCTCCACACCAACTGATCGGTGGCCACGACGATGAGAATCACCACCGCGAAACCGGCAATCAGCGCTCGCATGTCACCGGAAGCGGTCGCGGTCTGGAGGTAGCTGCCGAGGCCCGGCAACTGGAAATTGCGGTCGCCCATGGTGAACATTTCGCAGGCAATAAGGGCAAACCAGCCGCCGGCGACGGAGACGATGGAGTTCCAGACCAGGCCAATGGCGGAGTAGGGCATCTCAAGCTGCCAGAAGCGCTGCCAGGCTGAGTAGCGATAGATGCGCGAGGCCTCGATCATCTCCCTGGGGATACTCTTCAATGAAGAGTAGAAACTGAAGGCCAGATTCCAGACCTGACCAGTGAAGATGAGCAGAATTACTCCCATTTCGATGCCCATTTGGTGGCCTGGAACGAGGGCGACCATGGCCAGCACGACGGGAGGCAGGAAGCTGAGCACGGGAATGGATTGCAGAATATCGAGGACCGCGATCATCCAGGCTTCGACCCTGGGGTTGTACGCGGCCATGTAGCCGTAGCTGATGGCGAAGACCAAGCTGAGCACGTAGGCGATTGCGATGCGCACGATGGAATAGAAGGCGTAGACCGGCAATGCGCTAATGGAGTGCGAAATGGGCACCATGGGGACCGGTCTTCCCAACCAGTAAGCGCCGGTGCTGACAAGGGCGAAGAAGATTGCCAGCGCACAGGCGCCCACTCCCGCATCGACGAGAAACGGCCAGGTGCGGGCGGTGACCAGCGTTCGCGCCAGGGGGTGTTGGATCTTCACTTGGCATCCTCGCTGGTGGAGATCTCTTCTTCCTGTGCGTCGGGCAAGATGAAGCGGCGGCGGCCGGCATCATAGTCGAATAGTTCGGCGTAGCGTCCCCAGGCGACGGCGGTCTCCATCTGGCGCAGGCACTCCTCCTCACTGAACTGCTCGTCAAGCATGTCGAGGAAGAAGTCCTCGGGCACAGTGTGGTCGCTTTTGGCTTCGAGAGCCCGGTGAATCTGGCGCAGCAGCAGGACGTTGGCGACAGCGGCGTCGCGGAACAGCTCCTTTTGGCGGAGAATCTCGGAGTTGGCAAATTCCGCGCCACTCTCGGTGATGGCCGCGTCGCCCTCCTCGATCTTGAGGAAGCCGAGCAACTGGGCGGCGTCCACGATGGGCAGCAGGTCGTCGATCTCGAAGGCCAGGTCGTCGGCCAGGCGGTAGATGTCGTCGCGCCCGCCTTTGTCGAGCAGCAATTCAAGCAGGCCGGCCATGCCTCCGGGGCGGGCGTGGGGCAGCATCTGGTAGTGCATCTGGCGCTGGTCGCGCACCTGAGTTTGCTGCCCGGGGGCTTCGGCGGGGGCTGTGTCGGGTTTGGTGAGCACCTTGTAGATGTAATCCACCAACTGGGTGAAAGGCTCGGATTTGCGGTCGCGGGGCTGCGCCAACTGCACGCGAAAGTCGGTGCGGATGTGGCCGGGATTGCGCCCCAGCACGATGATGCGGTCGGCCAGCAGCACCGCCTCCTCGATGTTGTGGGTGACCAGGAAGACGGCCTTGGTGGGCATGGTCTTGTTGGCCCACAGCTCGAGCAGTTCGCTGCGCAGGTTTTCGGCCGTCAGCACGTCGAGCGCGGAGAAAGGTTCGTCCATGAAGAGGACTTCAGGTTCGACCACCAGGGCGCGGGCAAAGCCCACACGCTGCTTCATGCCGCCGGATAATTCCTTGGGGTAGGCGGCTTCAAAGCCGTCCAGCCCGACCGTGTCCAGCATCTTCATGCTGCGGTCGCGGCGCTCATCGGGGCTGACGCCGCGGGCCTGCAGCGGGGCCTCGACATTCTCAAGAACCGTGAGCCAGGGGAAAAGGGCAAAACTCTGAAAGACGATGGAGACGTTGATTTCCGCATCGGCGATGGGCTTCTCGTGCCAGTAGACCTGGCCCGCGGTGGGCGTGGAGAGCCCGGTCAACATGCGCAGCATGGTCGATTTGCCGGAGCCGGAGGGGCCCAGCAGGGCAAGGATTTCCCCCGGCACGATGGAGAGATCGGTAGCCGAGATGACCTGAATGCGATTCTGGCTGGGCTGCGCATAGTATTTTTCGACCTTTTCGGCGCGAATGATGGCTTCGACGGCCGGAATCGAGGCCGGGGTCTGGCTTTCGCTGGGGATGCCCGCTTCCTGCATGGTTGGTTCTCCGGTTGGGGTCCGCCGGCCAAATGCCGCGGCCGGTCATTGTTGCCAGTGTATGTCTGCCAGGTTGCTGCTGGATAAACCTGGCGTCCGCTGGCGGATTTTGCCTATATTGGGGCTGAAGTTACCGGTTAACGCATTATCTCTTCTTCAGGCGCGGAAGGAATGCACAGATTTACCCAAGCTGAGCGTATCATTCCAGTAAAGCGTCTCGCCACGGAAGTGAAGTTTCATTGGTTGCCGAAGGGCGACGTTTCGTGCAGTCGCACAGCATGATGGAAGCGCGCTGCTTCGATCTTGCTTCCAGGAGAGTATGCCAGAGAACTCAGCCAAACCGAAGGTTCTGGTAGTCGACGATGAACGGGTGATCGCCGACACGGTGACCATGATTCTGAATCAAAGCGGCTTTGAGGCTCGTGCGGTCTATTCAGGCGAAAAAGCCTTGGAACTGGCCCCGATTTTTGAGCCTGACATGCTCATCTCCGACGTGATTATGTCCGATCTGAACGGAATCGACGCGGCCATACGGATTCGCGCACTGCTGCCGCGCATCAAGATTTTGCTCTTTTCGGGTCAGGCCGCCACGGCCGATCTGCTGGAACGGGCTCGCGCCCAAGGCTACGAGTTCGAGATTATGGCCAAGCCTGTTCATCCCCAGGATTTGCTGCGCAAGCTGCGCGGGTAGAGCATTTTGGGAATGGTGTAGGCCGAAATTGTGCTTGGTATCCCACCCTTTCCGCAGAAAAAAGCGGAAAGGATGGGGCACGGAAGTCTATGGCAAAAGCCAAAATGCTCTAAAGCTTCAAAGCTCTCTCCGCCCCTCCAGTGCACTTGCCATCGTCACCTCGTCGGCGTATTCGATGTCGCTGCCGGCAGGAACGCCGGTGGCGATGCGGGTAATCCGCACCTTAAACCCGCGCAGCGATTCGGCCAGCCAGTTGGCGGTGGCTTCGCCTTCGAGAGTGGGGCTGGTGGCCAGTATGACCTCGTCCACCTCGCCGCGTTCCACGCGGGCGGCCAAGGTGCCGGTGCGCAACTGGTCGGGCCCCACGCCATGGAGCGGCGAAAGGGTTCCGTGCAGCACGTGATAAACGCCGTGATAGCTTCGGGTTCGCTCGACCGCGGCGATATTGGTGGGCTCCTCGACCACGCATACCAGGCGCTGGTTGCGGGCCGGGCTGGCGCAGTAGGCGCAGGGATCCACGTCAGTGACGTTGTTGCAGATGGAGCACAGGCACAGGCTGGCCTTTAGCCCGCGCACGGCCTCGGCCAGCGCCGCCGCATCCTCGTCGGTGGAGCGCAGGATATGGAAGGCGAAGCGCTGCGCGCTTTTGGCGCCCACGCCGGGTAGCTTCTTCAATTCCTCAATGAGCCTCGCCATCGGCTCTGCATAACGGGCCACTTTGGTTCCTCGCTGCGGTTGGTCGTCCGGTGGGCAATGAAAAATCAGCCAAGGCCCGGCAGTTTGAGGCCGCCGAGCAGGCCCTGCACGCTGGACTGCATGGCTTCATCCGCCTTGCGCCCGGCTTCGTTGATTGCGGCCATGACCAGGTCTTCGAGCATCTCCACGTCCGGCTTGTCGCCGCCCAGGCCGATCACTGCCGCCGGGTCGATGTGCAGCTTGAGGAGTTGCTTCTTGCCGTTCATGGTTGCGGTCACCGCGCCGCCGCCGCTGGTTCCCTCCACCACGGTTTGGCCCAACTTGCGCTGGATTTCCTCTTGCATCTGGTTGGCCTGGGAGAGCATTTCGGTGATTTTGAGCGGGTTAAGCATGATCTGTTCTCCCTATGAACAAAACTGGTTAAGAGTTGGGTATTCTCCATCCATTCGCCAAACCATGTGAGGACTGGTTAACTATTTAGCAGGTTAGCCGCCGCTTCGCGGTGATGGCGAGTTGGCAAGTTAGCGGGTTCATTGCTGAAGTAACTTGCAGCGGCAAGCCGGGCTGCTCCTATTAAGCATGATCTGTTCTCCTATGCTGAGCGAACGATTACTTTTGGCGCAGGTCAACCACGCTGCGGACCTCCGCCTTGAATATCTCCCGCGCGCGCTGGACCAGGGGGTTGCCGAGCGCGGCCTCCTGAATACTGCCAGCCAACGGCGTGGCCATTGGAGCAGGGGCCGAAGCCGCTGTGCCGCTGCCGGGAACCACCAGGAAGCGGGTGGGCGCGCCCATCCGTTGCAGCTCCTGGCGAATGATTTTCTCCGCCGCGGCGTTCACCGTCAAGCTGAGCATCTTATTGCCCATACCGGGCACTTCAATGCGCAGGCTGGAGCCGTCGAGGGTCCAGGCTCCGGAGCCGAGCAACTGCGCGGCTGAGCTATGCCCGGCTGCAACCAGCGCGGAGCCGATGGCGTGGCGCAGGGCTTCCATGCTGGGCGCGGCCGAGGCCGGAAAAGCCGCCTGAGGCGCCTTGGCCAGCGCACCCTCAGTGAGCGTGGCGGAGGAAGCGAAGCCTGGGGTGGGAGTTGACTCGGCGGGAAAGGGCGTGGAGGCCAGAAACGGGCTGGCGGAGGCTTCAGGGACGATTGCTGGCCTGGACGAGGGGGATGGACGCTCAAGCTCGGCGACAGGGCTGGAGACTGAACTTTGCTTCAGGCTCGGGCCAGAACTCCAACCGCCGCCAGCCGGCCCAAAGGGGGAGAGGGATGGCGCCGCCGGTGGGGCCGGGGTTGGGCGCGATGGAGCCGCTGTTGCGCGCGGCAGGGCGGGAGCGGGAACAGCGCTGCGCATTGCCGCGCCACTAGCCACGCCGCTCAGCAGTTCTTCCAGCGGCAAGAGGCGCTGCGCGTGAATCAGCTTGAGCAGACCCAGCTCGAGGTGGAAGCGCTGCTCCTGGCGATAGTTCAGGTCGTCGAAGGTGCGCAGCACGATTTGCAGATTGCGGGTAAGTTCTTCCTCGGTAAACAGGAGGGCGGTGCGGGCGGCGCGGGCGCGCTCATCGCCTGAGATTTGGAGCAACTCGGTTTGTTCGCCGCCAATCTTGGCCATGAGTGTATTGCGCAGATAGCGAACCATCTGCCGGGCCAGCGACGAGGGGCTGTGGCCGGCATTGACGAGCAGGTTTAGCTGCTGCATCAGTTCGGCGCTTTGGCCGGCGGCAACGGCCTCAAGCAGGCGCTCAAAGACCGCGTTGGGCACCGAGCCCATCAGCTCGCGAATCTGCGCAGTGGAGAGCCGCGGGCGGTCGGACTCAATGGGCGCTGAAGCGATGGCCTGGTCCATGATGGAGAGCGCGTCGCGCATGGAGCCGTCGCCGGCCTCGGCCAACAGGGCCAGGGCGCCTTCCTCGGCCTCGACCTGCTCCTGCCCGGCGATCATCTTCAACTGGGTCAGAATGTCTTCAAACTTGACGGCGTGAAAGCTGAAGTGCTGGCAGCGGGAACGGATGGTCTGAGGAATGTCCTCGGGCTGCGTGGTGGCCATCATGAAGATGACGTGCGATGGAGGCTCTTCCAGGGTTTTGAGCAGCGCGTTGAAGGCCGCTTCGGTGATCTGGTGGGCTTCGTCGAGGATGTAAATCTTGTACCGGTCGCGGGACGGGGCGTAGCGGGCAGCATCGCGCAGTTCACGAATTTCGTCGATGCCGCGATTGGTGGCCGCGTCGATCTCGATCACATCCACCGCGTTGCCCTGGCGAATCTCGACGCAGGAGTCGCACACGCCGCAAGGCTCCGGCGTTGGCCGGGCCGGTGTGCCGATTTCGGTGCGGCAGTTGAGCGCCTGGGCGACGATGCGCGCAATGGTGGTTTTGCCGATGCCGCGGTGGCCCGAGAAGATGTAACCGTGCGCGATGCGGTTCTGGCTGAGCGCGTTCATCAGGGTGCGCGTCACGTGATCCTGCCCGGCAACGTCGGCAAAGCGTTGCGGACGGTATTTCCTGGCTAGAACCTGATAACCCATGGATGTATGCGCTCCGTTGGCCCGCCCTGGCGTCTGGAGGGCCTAGAGG
>Ga0224529_1001549_pt1 | contig 13488 bp, 11 predicted proteins | sample CBST50metaG_FD_179893 | JGI IMG/M metagenome (GOLD analysis project Ga0224529, IMG submission 179893) | Peat soil microbial communities from Stordalen Mire, Sweden - C.B.S.T50 | ecosystem: Environmental > Terrestrial > Soil > Wetlands > Peat | place: Sweden: Norrbotten County, Stordalen Mire... | reverse complement strand
AACTGGGAGCGTGGATGATCGTTGCATCGACGATGGTGCCTGTAGTGATGCGAATGCCGCGACTGTCGAGATAGTGGTTGACCGTGTCCAGCATCTCGCCGCATAACTCATGCTCTTCGAGAAGGTGGCGGAAGTTCAAGATCGTTGTCTCATCTGGAGCCGGTGCGCGGCCCAGATCGATACCCACGAAGCGGCGCTGGACGGGTGATTCGTACAGAGCGTCTTCAATGCCAGGGTCCGACAACGCAAACCACTGCTGCACGAAGTAAACCCGCAGCATGATCGCGAGCCCCACCGGCTTGCTTCGGGAATTTCGTTCCACGATACGTTCAACCGGGTGTTCGCAGCGCTGGTTCCAGAAGAGATGGAGCGAGGCTTCGCGGCGTGGGTGGCTCTCGATATTTCGCTGCATCCAGCACGATGAACATTCTGCCGCAAAGCTACAAGTCTTTACAAAATCAAAAGTCGTTCAAAGACACACAATATGTGCCTCCTACAACGAATCATTGTGCATGTTCTGTGCAGGGCGGGGGAAGGATTGACCAAGCGCATGCCCGTTATCAGCACTATTTGGCTCCGCGGCGCGTTCTTCATGTCTCGTACGCCTCGAACGCATCGATCGCTTGGGATCTGTAGGAATCCCGCCGGAGAGCGGTTTTCTCATCGAATCGGCTGGCGTCAATAAAGCTTCAACAGATGGCAACTTTCAGCCACCGGCGTGTTATCAGAATAGGCTGTGAAGAAAATCAGAAACTTTTCGGAGACCTGTGATAAAGCGCTCAATCGGAAATCTCGCGTTGATGTTCCTCTGTCTTCTTGCGAATCTGCCTTTTATTGCCTTCGCGCAAGAAGCGGCATTTGTTCTTCTGACGATCGACAACCAAGTACTACCTGGCTCCAGCAAGAGCTTTCTTGCAGATCCACGCGTATTCAATGCGGAGTTTTACAGGAGGTACTATCCGCAGCTTCATTTGGCGAGCGATGCCGATGCTACGCGCGAGTGGACCAGCAAGGGCGCCAAGTCATGCCGCAGGGGCTCGTTTCTTTTTAACGTACCCGATTATCTGAACCGCAACCCCGATCTGCCGAAAGGAGATTGTGTATATGCGGCAGAGCACTTTGTGGTGTCTGGATTCAATGAGGGCAGGATCGGCGCCGCCGACAGCTACTGGGTAGTATTCGACTTTAACTACTATGTGGACGCGGCGAACAATCCTGATTTGTACAAAGCGTATAGCTGTCATGTATGGGACGTGGCGGATCTTCAGATCCATTGGCTGCAACACGGCATTGGAGAACGGCGCGGCGCCTCGGCGTTCTTCAACGTGAGGGAGTATCAAGCCCGGTACCCCGATCTTCCTCGCGACCCAGCGCGGGCAATCCTTCAATACGTTACCCATGGTCAAGCAAAAGGCAAGCTGGGCCGGGCGCTGTGGGCCGATCCTGCAAACTGGAATGCGCTTGTACAGCAGACCGCGCCGCCCGAAGTGAGTGCGACGCCGGACGATGTGGAACGGGAGTTCAGAAGCGCTCGGGGCGTTCCGATTCAGGTCGTGGTGCGATCGCCAGGCTGGTATCGGGCGACGCTTTCACCGGCGTGGAAGGAACTGAAGCCAGAGGAAGTGTGCACAGTTCCAGCGCCCACTGCCAGCAACGACCGGACGATGATTCAGAGCTTCCTGGATCGCATGGCCACGGGCAGCAATGCGCCTTGTCGGGTGGTGCGGCTCGCACCTCACGCGGTCTACCATATCGTACTGCCAGCGAATCTGCCAGCCAAGCAAGACTGGGTTCTCAACCATCTGCCGCATTTGAGAATTCACGATGCGCAGGATGTTGTGTTGGACGGGAATGGATCGACGCTTTACTTCACAGGGCCGACGGGAGCATTCAATATTGAGAACAGTGTACGAGGGATGGTCGAGAACCTGACGATCGATTGGGGAAATCCGTTCGATTCCAATCCCGCATGGCGGGGGCCACTCTTTGAGGCACTGGGAACAATCAAGAAGGATTCGGCTACTTCCGGACATATTGAATTGGATTCCGGGACACGGCTGCCGGAGGGTTTCTCGCCTTATATCTATACCTTTCATTTGTGGGATAGAGGCACAGGCAGGATGGCGCAGGAGGACAATCTGCCAGGGCCGACGGATGGCGGCTGCGCTGCCAGTTGCTTTGCCCGAAGAAAGGCTCGACACAAGCCATGCACCTCAAGGGGCTCGCGCTATACCCGAACTTAAACGACTCCGGAAAGTGGGTGGCCACTAACCTGGCCCAATTTGCCGGCCAATATGTTCTGGTCTACTTCTCGCAATTTTGGTCTTCCGGCCATACTGGCCGCTGCGTGCCGGACGATTTCGGCAATGCCTTGATCGATGTGTAGATGGCGGCCAGAGGCATCGAGAAAAGTTCCGCCACCGCTCTGAACCGGCTGGCATATATGGGCAAGCGCGGCCTGGGTGCTCTGGAATTCCAACCAGTTCGAGGTTCGCACAAAGAGAGTGCAACACCGGTTGCGATGAGACGCTCGCCAAAGAGTCGCGGCGGATTTTCGTTTTGTATGAAAGATAAATATGGCAGCTCGGCTAGCGACCGTATTAGCTGATAGAGCAATAAAGCATTCAACGTGGCGCTGCTACAATCTCGGTAACATGAAGCTATCGTCTGCATCGAACTCAGCGCTATTTTTCTTCGCCATCACGTACTGCCTTCACGTGCTTGCGCAAGTTCCAGCCGTCAAGCAACCGGTGACTGAGGTCCCGTTTGAGTTTATTCATGAATCAGTCGTAGTTCAGGCGATGGTGAATGGACACGGTCCGTTTTGGATGCTTCTCGATACCGGAGCTGATCCTTCTGTCGTGGAACTCAAAACAGCAAAGGACATTGGTCTAAAACTTGCGACCAGTGGACAGCAAGGATTGGGCGGCGGAACCAGCCAAAACCTCGCGTACGAGACCTCTTTGCCGCTGGTACAGCTTGGCGGTTTGACTGCAACCAACGTAGATGCATTTGCAATGGATCTGTCAAAACTCAGCTCTACATTGGGACGCCCTATCAGCGGCGTCCTGGGTTATAGCCTGCTCAAAAGGCGCATTGTGCAAATCGATTATCCGAATCGTAGGGTTCGCTTCTGTATGAGAGCGCTTTCTTGCACTGGTGCCGCAGACTCACATTCTTCGAGACGCACTATACTTTCGTTTCGATACAAAGATGACATCCTGGCATCAGGTGTAACCGTGAATGGCAAGCCTGTGATCACGAATGTTGATACGGGGTCAAATTCATATTTCCAGTTTTCCCCTGACGCAGTCGATATGGTGGGCTTGAGCGAGGAGGTTGCTCGTGCGCATGCGAGCAGTTCGGTGGGGTTCAACGGTAATCTTAAGAATCTCGAAGGTAAGGTGAGCAACGTGACGGTAGGCACGATTTCAGTGAACAACCCTACTGTGGTATTTGCCGGCAAGGGAATGGGTATGGACAATGAGCCTTGGGACTTGCGCATTGGAAATGCGTTCTTGAAGGACTATGTAGTCACGCTGGATTACCCCCACGGCCGCATTACCCTCTCCGCACCGTCAAATTGAAGCTGGATGACTGATAGGTCCGTCCTGGTCGCGGGTATATCCAAGCAGCCACGGTGAATCTTATGTGATCGGAACTTACCAATCCTCCAGCTGTTGATCTATGCCGGAGTGAATTCACGCATCGAGCCGATTCGAAGCAGCGACCCGGCCGTACCAATGTCCTGATTCCTTGATGGTACGTTTTTGGTTTCGGAAGTCTGTGTAGATCAACCCATATCGCTCCGTGTAGCCCTCTGCCCATTGGAAGTTGTCAAGCAATGTCCAGGCATGGAAGGCGCGGACCCGGGCTCCGTCAGCGATGGCGCGAGCCAGTTCCGCAAGCGTCTGGCGATACCACTGGATGCGGCGCTCGTCTGGAATGCTGCCGTGTGCTTCTTCATTCGGGCCGTCGAGATAGCCACAGCCGCTCTCGGTGATTTCGATGATGGGATGGTTGTACTCCCTGGAGATTTGTGTTACGAGATCGTAGATCCCGCGCGGCCACACTTCCAGGCCAGCCTCGGTCAGCGGACCCTCTGCGGGCATCGCGGCACGGAAACGCGTGTAAGGATCGCGTCCGCCCGGCGAATTGCTTTCGATCTCGGTGCCGCTGAAATTGCCTCCGCTCTCAAATTTTTCCTTGCTGGCGTCGGAGACGATGCGGCGCGTGTAGTAGTGAAAGCCCACCCAATCCAGCGGAGCATAGAGAAGCTTCTCGTCACCAGTCTTGAAGCCCATAAGTTCATAAGGCGGCTCCCCCACAAATGCCTTGGGATAACGGCCTTTCATCGCTGCTTCCAGGAAGAAGACATTGTTCATGGCATGGTAACGGGCGGCGGCTGCACGATCGTCTTCTGAGTCCGTCTTTGGATACGCCGGAGCCATCTCGTAAGCGCTACCTACAGTAGCTTTTGCAGAGGCGGCTTTCACTGCACGGTGAGCCTCGCCCTGTGCAAGTGCCAGGGTATGAGCTGCTTTCAGAAAATCGCCGAAGCTGGTCCGGCACGGTGGAAAGGCACCCGCTGCATACCCCATGAAGGCAATGGCCCAAGGCATATTGAAGGGCGCCCAAACCGTAATGCGATCCCCGAGATGCTTGGCAAGGATACCGGCATAGTCTGCGAAGTAATTCGCTAAGTCTCTGTTCGGCCACCCGCCGCGATCTTCAAGAGCTTGAGGAAGATCCCAGTGATACATGGTGCACCACGGACGGATTCCAGCCGAGAGTAGCGTATCGACGAAGCGGCTGTAGTAATCCAAGCCCTTCATGTTGGGAGCGCCGGTTCCGGTTGGTTGAATCCTGGGCCAAGAAATTGAAAATCGATAACTCTTCTGATTGAGACTCTTGGCCAATGCGATGTCTTGCGGGTAGCGATGATATTGGTCGCAAGCGACGTCTCCGGTCACGCCTCCGCGCACCTTTCCGGGAGTATGCGTAAACCTGTCCCAGATTGATTCGCCTTTACCGCCCTCATTCCACGCACCCTCATTCTGATAGGACGCGGTGGCAACACCCCAGAGAAATCCCTCAGGAAATCGTGCTGCTTTGATGAGCGATTCAGGGGCAGACCCAGGCGTCTGACTTACGGAACCAATGTTGTCGGCATAGCTACGCCAAGAACTGAGTGCAACACCCGCAGTTGCGGCCAAAGAACTAACTGCGAACTGACGACGGTTCATCCAAAGCTCCTCGTTGCTGAACGTTGTGCAAAAAGCGCGTCTTGCCCATCACTATCGCACATCAATGTGGGTATCGGGAAGTCTCAGGGCTGTATCAGAATTCGCACGCTATGAGGTATGGATGGATCATCTCTGCGGCTTGAAGGATATCTCTCGACGCGACAAGTACCTACGTGATTTGAAGGGGACCGAAGGAAGTTGAAAGTTGAGCGGAGGTATGGATAGGATATTTGATCCGCTTGATCATGGTGTACGATGCGCTGGACATCAGTGAGCGCCAAATTGCAGCGCACGTTTCAACTGCGGCTCATTCTGAAAACGTGCGTTGTTATCGCTAAGTATGATCGGGATCGATTTGGTTGACAGTTCAAGAAAGGAAGACCTAAGCTGCGTACAGCGAGACCACGCGCTTGACCTCCATCGATCCGCCCCAGCAGGATCATGTTCAGGGAGGCAAAAGGGAGTATATCCTTGTCGGTCGCCAGATTGCAGGCAGCCTGCCCTCGGACGAGGACGCTGGGGATCTTTGTTGCGGGGGTGAGAGGCGTGCCTATGACGGCCGATAAAGATTTCAAGCGAATCGTGCGGGAAACAGCCCGCCGGACTGGCCAATCCTACGCTGCCGTCCAACGACGCCTCCGAGCCGACGGCGCTAAGCCGTCAACGGAGCAACGCCCTATGAACATTGTTCGCACTATCCCTGATGTACGTTCCCTCAACATGCCGGCGAGCCGGGCTTTCTATGAAGGTATCCTCGGTTTTAATGTAGCTATGGAGCTTGCCGGGATGATGATCTTCGCGTCGGCAACGCAACCAAAGCAACAGATCACAGTCAATGCTGATTCTGCAGATGCCATGCCGCTTCCACCGGGTTTTGCTGTGGACGTTGGTTTCCCTGAGAGCGTGAGCGAGATTCATGAACGTGCTGTCACGCAGGGCTACACCATCATCGAGCCAATGGAAGATAAGCCGATGGGGATTAGGCGCTTTTCTTTGCTCGATCCAAATGGAACAAGGGTTACTATTGTCGCTCATTTAGACCCTGCTCATCAGCCTGCGCGCTAGCCGCGATCCGGGACGCTTCGGTCGCCCGCTGAAGCGTCCCTTATCTGGCTCTGTGCACGAGTCGATTGACGAAGCAATCAGGCTACGCTGAACAGTGGTTTGGTCCTGTGATTTCCAACGGTTCATCAGTGAGTGGTTCATCCGCCAAAGTACTCTCCGATAGATTGGTCTTCTGAAATGAGCAAAGCCCTAGTTGGCTAAAGGCTAGTTCTTGACAAGTGACAGAAGACATTCTACCCTTAATCGCATTGAGGGTAGAATGTCTTCTGTCGATAAACGAAATGGACTCCTCCAAGGGACGCTCGACATGCTCGTCCTGCGAACGCTTCTCTACGGTCCTGCTCACGGACACGAGATCGGTAAATACATTCAGCGGACCACGAACGATTTTCTGCAGATGCAGCATGGTTCGCTCTATCCGGCACTGCATCGTCTGGAAGAGCGGGGATGGGTCGTTTCCAAATGGGAGACTGCCCCCGACCGTAACCGAGAATTCAAATATTACCGGCTGACAGAAAAGGGCCGAAAGCAACTCGTCGTCGAAGAATCTCAATGGAAGCAGATGGCAGAAGCAGTCGCGCGGGTCATGTGGCCTGCCGTCGAGGAGAACTGAGATGAAATGGTGGGGGGTTGGGAAAAGAGATGCCGATCTCGAACGCGAGTTGCAGGCCGATCTGGAACTAGAAGAAGAAGAACAGCGCGAAAACGGCCTGTCGCCAGAAGACGCTTACTATGCGGCAAAGTGTGCGTTCGGCAATGTCCCTCTGATTCGGGAGCACACCCGCGAGACATGGGGTTGGACCCGGCTTGAGCAGTTTTTGCGGGACTGTCGCCATGGATTGCGTCAATTGTACAAGTCGGCAGGTTTCACTCTGACGGCGGTACTCACTCTTGCCGTCGGTCTCGGGTCTGCCTCGGCCATCTTCTGCCTGATGGACACGCTTTGGTTGTATCCGATACACGTACCCCACGCGGACCAGTTGGTGCGCGTCTTCTCCACCACGCCGCAGGATCAGGAAGGCTCTTTTAGCTACTTCGAGTACCAGACCTTCATGCAGCGCATGAGAGCCCTCTACGGCCTGGCCGCCCTTGGCGCGCGCGGCAGCCTGATGCCCCGGCCGGATGGCACATCGCTTGCGATGGATGTCAACGTCGTCTCGTCAAATTTCTTCGACGTGCTCGATGTTCGCCCGCAGCTTGGCCGCGTTTTCACCAGCGCCGATGCAGCCAGTCTCCGCGTTCATCCGGCAATCGTTCTCGGCTATCGCTTCTGGCAGCATGAGTTCAATGGCGACCCTTCCATTGTTGGCAGGTCAATCCCTCTGCGCCAAGGAAAAAACCGCATCTACCAGGTCCAAGTGCTCGGCGTTCTTCCGCCCAGCTTCCGCGAGATCGACCCCAACTCTGACCGCGATCTTTGGATTCCAGCCGAGGTATGGGCAGCCAACACCAGCGCATCGGAACTCACATCCCACCGCTTTCGCTGGTTCCATCTTGTCGGCCGCCTCGCTCCTGGCGCCACGGCAACAGAAGCAAACGCTCAAGCTGCCGCTGTAGCTTCCACACTCCAGCAAGCCGATCCGACCTATAGCCACAACCGCGGCGCACGTGCGCTCTCCGATTTCACCTATCGTATGAACCAGGCAGGCTCCACTGGTATCGTCCTGTTCGCAATTGTCGCTGGTGTCGTGCTTCTCTCCACGGTCAATGTGACCCACCTTCTGCTGGCACGCGCGCTCGCGCGCATGCCGGAGATTGCTCTTCGTCTTTCCCTTGGGGCAACGCGTGCGGTTGTCGCCTGTCAGCTCCTCGTTGAGAACCTGCTGTTGGGTCTGCTTGGTTGGGCTGCTGGCCTAGGCCTCGCCGCTGGTATTATCGCGCTGTTGCCGCGCCTGCTCGTTTCCGAACCTGCCATGCTCAATTCCTATGGTTCGGGCACCACTTTCCATCTCGACTGGCGCTTCTTTTTCTTCGCAGGCCTGCTTGCCCTCGTTACCATGCTTCTGTTGGCGCTCGTGCCGCTCGTACAGGTGACACGCCCGCAACTTATCCCCGCGCTTCAATCCGGACAGGCAGGCCGTACAACTGCTCATACGTCGGCTGTGCGCCGAGGCGCGCTCTGGCTGCAAATCGGCATCGCCTTCGCGTTGCTCATTTCCACCGGTGCACTCGTGCGTAGCTTCCTAAACACCCAGACCCGCCCCATCGGTCTCACCCGCGATCAGGTTCTGGTCGCCTTCACTCAGGACCCCGACGAAGCTATTCGTGAGACTGTGCTCACCAATCTCCGCGCTCTGCCCGGCATTCGCTCCGTGGCTTATGGCATCCGCTCCCCGCTCATGCCGTCGGAGAGCGGCATTGCAGTTCGCGCCCTTCTGCCCGGTCACCCCGAGTTCCGCGAACCGGTTTCCATCAAGTTCAACGCCGTCAGCCCTGGCTTTCTGGGCGTCACTGGAACTCGCGTCCTGCGTGGTCGCGCCTTCACTGACGCAGAAGATAAGTCCGGTTCCATGACTGTTCTCATCAACCGCACCATGGCCGACAAATATTTCTCTGACCGCGATCCAATCGGCCAGCACGTTCGTATCGACTCCGGCTCCTCAAAGGGTTTCCTCGATGCCGTCATCCTCGGACTTACCGAGGATGCGCCCATCGACCACCTCGGAGAAATGCCCGAACCCTTTCTCTACGTTCCTTTTCATCAATACGCGACGAAACTCACCAGCATGGGAGAGATGACCTTTGTCCTCTCGACAGCACCCAACGCTATGTCCTTGGCGCAGTCCGTGCGCCAAGCGTTTATACATGTCAATCCGCTATTGGACCCTATGTTCATCACCTCGCAGCCGGAGTTGCTTCGCTACTCTGCCGGAAACTATCAGATGATGGCCGAGTTGGTCACCGCTCTGGGGTTCATTGGTCTCGCCCTCACTATTGTCGGACTCTACGGCTTTCTTGCTTTTCTCGTCACCCAGCGCCGTCGCGAGATCGGCATTCGGATGGCCCTCGGAGCTTCACGACAAGCCACAACGCTGCTCATCTTATCGGATACGGCTCGCATGGCCGTGGTTGGCCTCGGCGTCGGCCTGGCGCTTGCTCTCGTCGCGGCGCGTATTGAGAAGGCTGCCTTGTTTGGCGTTAGCCCATTGGATGCTTTCTCGGTGGCGATGGCATTCTCCGCATTGGTGATATCCATGCTCGCGGCGGCTTGGCTGCCCGCGCGCCGCGCTGCCTCGGTGGAACCAATGGAGGCTCTGCGGTATGAGTAGCTTTTCAAATGCCACAATCACTCGTTCGCGCTATCCGGCACCACATCGACTGGAAAAGCGGCGATGGGTCGTTTTCAAATGGGAAGCTGCACCGACTGCAATCGTGAATTCAAATATTATCGGTTGACGCAAAAAGACAAAAACAACTTATGGTCGAAGAACCTCAATGAAAACAAATGGCGGACGCTGTAGCAAGAGTCATGTAACCCGCCGTTGAGGAGAGTTGAAATGCAGTGGTGGCAGATCGGGAAAAGAGATGCCGACCTGGAGCGCGAACTCCAGACAGACCTGGAACTGGAAGAGGACGAGCAACGCGAGAACGGCTTGTCGCCGGATGAAGCTCACTATGCAGCTCGGCGAGCGCTCGGCAATACGGTGCTCATCCGCGAACAGACGCACGAAGCGTGGGGATGGGCGCCGCTCGAACACCTATGGCAAGACCTCCGCTAGCGGCACATTCTCGACCCAGCTATAACGGTAGCTCCGCGTGCGGCCGCCCATGCGGCGTTCCGTCACCGTATGCCGCTCGGGCTCGGCGCCGCGCAGAAACTCATAGAGCGTCTTGTGGCTATCTTCTTTGCATACAAATAGGAAGTCTCCGCCCTGGACCAGAACCGCCGCGCACATGGGTTGCGAACTGAACAGCGCATCCCCCAGATAAACGGGCCGCAGTTCACGCATGTGTTCGCCGTGCCGTTGCAGCCAGCGTTTGGCCCCGTTGCGTTCGCAGTCTTGCTTTTCGGCTCCGTCTTGAGGGACGATGAACTCCGGCATCAACGGCAATACGCGGTTGTGCCCGGGAGCCACCAGGGTAGCCGCCAGCAATGTGTGATAATTCTCCGTCTTGCCGTTGGAGCGTTTGCGAGTCAGACAGCGAGAGCAGCCGCGCTTCTCGCTACAGAAGTATTCGCTGCCATCGAGAGCGATCAGAACCCGGCCACCGAGCCGCTCAAAGTCTTTCATGCCGCCATGTTGCCGCATCTGCTCCAGGACCTGCTCGAAGCACGGCGCCAACAGTTCCGGCGGCGCCGAATCCAGCAGATCGCGAATGTGGTTGTCGCTGGGGATCTTCTCGATGCCAAACAGCGTCCTGCAATTGGAGCCGTTGTGTCCATGCTCCATGCGTCGCTGATGCGCCAAAAACGACTCGCTCTGCATGAAAAACAGCGAAAACGCCGCCAGCCCCGCATCCGCGATCGCGATGTTATCGGGCCGCCATTGCCGCCCATCAGGAAACAACGCGATCGCACACCTCAATCCACCCAGCAATTCTTCAAGAACATGCATCCTTCAAGTTCATCATTCCCCGCTACGCAACCGAGTAACGAGGCTGGTTCCTTCAGTTAGAACTGCTGGCAATCTGCCTGCGCATGACACTGGGTTGACGACAGGGCGAGTCACTCTTCCGGCTCTCAGCGGCCTCAAAACGCACGTTGGGATTTGACATAAATTCAGAATCCATTCTGGCTACATCTGTTTCAAGACCGATCCGACTATCGTTTCCTAAAGCACGCTGGATGAGTGCATTGGCAACAATCAAAGTTTACTTCCAATCTCCTAGACTCAGGATCTATCGACTCCGAGTTCTGCCCAGATCGATCACTCTCCTTCAGGTAAAAATCGCTTGTGCATCTTAATACTTTTGGTGTATATCGAATCTGTACACCGTGCGACGTGCCAAACTCAGCCCAAATTCGATTCGATGCCAGTAGCAGTATTCCCGCATGGCGGCAAATCGTCAGCCAACTGCGTACTTTGATTATCGAGGGTGTGCTCGCTCCTGGCGACTCTCTCCCTCCCGTACGGCAAATCGCCCTGGACTTGGGAATTCACTTCAACACTGTCGCTGAAGCCTATCGTGCGTTGGCGCAGGATGGCTTTCTGGAAATTGTTCACGGGCATCGCGCCCGCGTGATTGAAAGACAACCGGATTCGGAAGCAGGGCCGCAGGTTGCGGAAAACTTCTGCCTGAAACTGCGGGAATTGGTGGCGGAAACACGGGCGCAAGGGTTAAAGGCTCAAAAAGTAGCTAACGAATTGCGACGCCTCGCAGATGCTTTGGAGAAATCATGATTACGCTCCAGACAGTTCATTCTTTGGTGGATTCAATATTGGTTGTTTTACCCATCACTATCACTTGGCACTGGATGACCATGCCACGGCGTCACCCTGAACGGACGTTTTTCGGAGTGCGCGTCGAGTCGGGCTTTCCCCGGTCGTTGACCGCTGAGGCCATTCTGAATCAATTCCGGTGGCGAATCTGGACATGGGCCTTGGGTATCGCAGTTGCCTGGGCACTCATTCAAGCTGTTTCAGCAGCGGGATCTGAACTGCCTTCTTATGCATTGTGCGCAGTTCCGATGTTCGGTATGCTTGCCTGCACCAGCGCGTTTGGTCTTGCTCACGGTCGCACACAGCGGCAAGCTGAGTCTGCGCCTGAGCCGACCATTCGGGTGGCCACACTGGCTACAGAAGAGCCGGATTGCGTATGGTTGCAAGTGCTGGATTGGGCGGCCATGATAGTTCCGCCGCTGATTCCCGTGGTCACTCTGATCATTATCTCCACCTATTGGAATCAGTTTCCATCTCGCTTTCATGAAGACTCAAGCGCGGCTGCCAATACCGCCTTCACCCTGGCTCTCGGCTTGTTCTCCACCGCCAATTATTGGGCACTGCTCTTTCGTACGCGCGGTGGCGACTGGGCATTTACTCCGCGTACGAGTCATGTCTACCGGTCCTATCTTGGGATGATGCAATCGTGTATTTTTACATTCATGATCTGCCAGTTGTGCGTCCTGAGCGTCATGCCGCTCCATAGCACGGTCGCATGGCTACGCCCTCTGAATATCATGACCGAAATGAAAATCATCTTGCCTTTAACTGTGGGATTGGCTATTTGTTGCTGGATCATGCGCCTCTGGATCTCGAAACATCTGGAAAAAGAGAAAGGCGACCCTATGCCTGACAGGTTCTGGAAATGGGGATGGTTTTATTACAATCCCAGCGATCCGGTACTCGTGGTGCCTACCCGCACTGGCGCTGGCTACTCGCCTAACTACGCGCGCTCTTCAGTCTGGCTTGCATGCGGAACCTTGATCGTTTTGTGTATTGCAGCCTTCGTGCAGATGTCCTACGAGGAACGGGCTCTTGACCGGCAGACCCAAGAGATCGAAAGCGAGATCCAAAGCACAATCAACCGCAGCTGCAACTCGATGCATGCCAAGCACTGATACTCTAAGCGGCGGGATGACAACCCGAACACCGTGGCAATCCGGCGATCGTTAGTGCTGAAGCTGAATTCGGTCCCGCCAACTCATCTGACGCGAAATCGCGATACGCTCATCGGGAACCAATTACTCCCATGAAGTCGCCAAGGCTACGCCGATCAGCTTCCGAGGAATTCTGGGTTTACGCAAACAGTGAGATAACCGGCCAAAAATCCGGATTACGCCCTACGGCGTGTAGGTAAGAAGGTATATTTTCTTTCAGTTGGATTTTTTCTTTAGGAGGCGGGGCTCCGCTTCCGGCAGTGATCTTGGCGGGTCGAAGCCAGAGGCGGAACCCCTGTGAGGTACGATCCTCTTTGTCTCAGTTTCCGCCGGGCCGGACAAGCTTTCCACCGACTGGGCAGAAGACTGCGACAAGATCATCTTACGCCGGTGCCCGGTTTGTAAACGGGATTCGATCATTGGTCACGGACGCCGCCGCAAGCAGGCCCACGACGAAGATCACGACTGGATTTGGATTCATCTCGGTCGCTGCGTCGATTGCGGGATGACCTTTACCTTCCTTCCGCTGTTTTCTCTCCCCTACACGCATTACAGCCTTCTGGCGCGTTGTCAGGCGTTGCTGCGGCGCTTTGTGGAGCACTGCTCGTGGGAGAAGGCATTGCCCAAGCTCCAGGACCC
>Ga0224529_1001548_pt1 | contig 13509 bp, 10 predicted proteins | sample CBST50metaG_FD_179893 | JGI IMG/M metagenome (GOLD analysis project Ga0224529, IMG submission 179893) | Peat soil microbial communities from Stordalen Mire, Sweden - C.B.S.T50 | ecosystem: Environmental > Terrestrial > Soil > Wetlands > Peat | place: Sweden: Norrbotten County, Stordalen Mire... | reverse complement strand
GCCGCCAGCCTTTGTAACGCCTACCTCCCGGTCGGCTGTAGCGCGGACGTCCTCGTCCCCCCTCCTCTCCGTTCCGTTGTCCAAACGCCGAATCCCAATCCTGTCTAACCGGACAGTTGTAGATCGACCTTTGCGGAGGGAGCAGGGGCCTTCAGACCCCTGAAAAAGCCGCAAAAATGGAGGCGGCCTTTAGGCCCGGGCCTTATTCTCTTGCAGCATTCTCGCGAAGTTCAGCTGTAGTACTAAGCCCAATCCTCAAATCGCAGATCATTGCCATTCTTTTGATCACACGCCTCCAGGACTGCGGAACCCCCTCACGGCTTGGTTGCAGCCGCTGCCTCTTCGTCGGCCCAATACCCATTCCGCGCCTGAACCACGAGATTTGAATGTTCATTGAGCCGAAGCACAACCGCGTGAAAACCAGGGTGCGGGGCCAGCGGATGAAAGCTGAGCACATAGCGATTGGGCAAATGATGGGAGATCGTCAGCACATCTTTCTCCAGGCTGCGGGCGTCGCTAAATTTGAAGTACTCGCCACCCGTCAATTGCGCCACGCTCTCTGGGACATTGCGTTGCAGGCCATCCGCGGCCGCGATCGCTGCCCTCTTGGCCAGCCGTAGCGGCGGTGCCAGCAGGCCAAGGCAATCGATGGCCTGCACCCAACGGCTATCGCCAGGCTGGGCATTGGGGTCCTTGGCCATACAGCCGCCCGGGGGTCCCGGCGTCGGGTCATTCATGATCAGAGCGGCTTCATGGCCAACCGCGGATTTGGTGGAGGAGAAAGCCAAACTGTAGATGGCCGTATTGGTGCCGCTCACAGCATGAAGCGCGTCTTCCAGCTTGATCCGGCTTCCGTGGTCCACGGTATCGCTGATCAGCAGAATGGCGCGCCGGTAAGCTGCCGGCTGCCGGCGCACCAGGTCGACGGAAAACCACAGCCCATCGAGAATGGCGGAGCCGCGATCTCCGGGCTCAAGGTTATGCAGGGTGTCCGCGACTGTGTTGAGGTCGGAGGTGAACTCCTGGGCCAGCCTTGGCGAGCTGTCGAACTCCACCACCGCCACCCGATGTGGGACACTGCCGATCACTGCCTCGATCGATGGGCCAAGGTTCCGAATCTTATCAAGCTGCCCAGCGCCGGCGCCGCCCGTCTCAATCGCAACCACCAGCGCCAGCGGCTCACTCCCGGTGTCTTCCTCCACCGTAGTCTTCTGCTCGATGCCGTCGTCGGTCAGTGTAAAGTCCGCAGCCTTCAGCGTAAACACCGGAGCCCCGGCCCTGCTCCTGACCAGAGCGGGCACCAGAACCACGGTGGTGCGCGTCGTCACCGTTGGCGTTTGCGCATACCCAGTCGAGAGCGATAAGAGTGCGATAAGGCAGAAAAACTTCATGGCCCACCCTCTGGAGGTCCCTCTAATTTCTGACGTGCTGAGACCTGGTTTGGGTGAGTGGCCCCGCCATTTTCGAACCATGATCGCTGTTTCGGTTTTGCGGATCGACGTCGCCCCGCCTTTGCAGATCATTATGCCCTCCGGGGACACAATGAAAATAAGCAGCTCCCTCCGGTCCCTGGCCGGGGCACAAAAAGCCCCAAAATAAAAGGACGAATTCACCTGTTGTTCGCTTTTAGTGAAGATAAATAGACGCATCTAGCTTATTGTAAACAACTTATAAATTTGTCGATCCGTCGAGATCTCCAGATTTCCACAGGGTACAATTTGTTAAGTCCAATAGAATCATCACGCGTCTTTGAGAAAAACGGCCAAAAAGCGGGCGTTTTGCCCGTTTCTTGGCCGTTTTCGCAGGAAAAGCGACCGCCTTCCAACCTCTCCAGTCCGTGCAGGTGCAGGCGCCGAAGCCGCGTGATTGTGCGGTCGACGCCGCCTCGCCGCCAGAGCAAGAAACACCTTCCGGCGGTCACAGACCTGGCAGATGGGCAACTGCCTCTCAGCACACCAGCTTGGTCCTGCTCAGCTTCACTCCGTCCAGCCGTCCCAGCAGCGTCACCGCAATGTGTTCGGGGTCGAACAACTGCCGCGCCATCGCCTGCACCTGCGCGGCGTCCACCTGCGTGATCCGTGCAATCACCTCGTCCGCGGTAAAGAACTGGTGGAAGTACATCTCCTGGCGCGCCAAATTGGCCATGCGCGAGTTCGAACTTTCCAGTCCCATCAGCAGGTTGCCCTTGAGCTGATCCTTGGCCCGGTTCAGTTCGTCTTCCGCGAGAGGAACTTCCTTCAGCTTGCGGAATTCCTCCAGAATCAGATCGATCACTTCCAAAGATTTCCCCACCGAAGTGCCGGCAAAGACGCACAGCGTTCCGGTGTCGCGCAGGGGACTCAGGTCGGAATAGATCGAATAGACCATCCCTCGCTCTTCGCGGATGGTCTGGAAGAGCCGCGAACTCATGCCGCCGCCCAGCACAGTATTCAGAATCAGCGTGGCGTAGCGGCTCTCGTCGGTCACCGGCGGTGCGGGCACGCCCAGGCAAATTTGCACCTGCTCCAGTGATTTCTTGTGCCGCAACTGAACTCGTGCGCTGGCTTTCGGCGCAGACTGCTCGTGGAGCGTCTCGCCGCTGGCAAGCCCTGCGAACTTCTTGGCCACCGCCTCGGCAAAGTGGTCGTGTTCCAGGTTCCCGGCCGCTGTGAAGACCATATTGCCGCCGCGGAACCGGTCGCCATGGTAAGCCACCAGGCTCTCCTGATCCAGCCGCGCCACCGTCTTCGTCGTGCCCAGAATTGGCTTGCCCAGTGGGTGGTCTTTCCAGAAGCTCTGCGTGAAAATCTCGTGGACCAGCACATCCGGATTATCTTCGTCGATCTTGATCTCTTCCAGAATCACGCCGCGTTCGCGTTCAATGTCGGGCAATTCGAAGAGCGGGTTCAATACCAGGTCGGACAGAACATCCAGCGCAATCGGCACATGCTCGGCCAGCGACTTGACGTTGAAACAAATGGTCTCTTTCCCGGTGAAGGCGTCCAGGTTGCCGCCAATCGAGTCCATCTCCCGCGCAATCAGCTGGGCTGAGCGGGAACGGGTGCCCTTGAAAAGCATGTGCTCCACAAAGTGAGAGATGCCGTTCGTTTCCGCGGGTTCGCAGCGGGAGCCGGACTTGGTCCATATTCCCATGGCCACGGAGCGCATGTGTTCCATGCGTTCGGTTAGTACGATCAGGCCATTCGGCAATACGGAGCGGCGGAGGTTTCTCTCTTCGGTCATTTTCATCCAGTCATCTTCGATTGTAGGCTAATGCAATTTCCAAGGCTCGCTTCAAACGGGCCTCCAAGCCCGCTCTCCAGCCTCATCTCACAGCGCTTCCGGCCCTTTTTCCGGCCACGAATCGTCTCCCAGGCTGCACGGAAACGGCAAATGCTCTATGCTGACCCAAGCCGTGACCACAAACCCTGCCCAATTCGTTCCGTTAGATGCTCACCCGCTCCAGAATGTGCGCAAAAAGCCTCTCTTCGGCCTGGATCGCACGGCATTGGCGGCGCGAATGGCTGCGGTGGGCGAGCCACCCTGGCGCGGACGCCAGCTAGCCGAGGCTCTTTATCGCCAGCGGCTTGCGGAGATTGACCAGATCACCACGCTGCCCAAGGCGCTGCGCCAGCAAATGGAGACCGAGAGCTTCGAGGTCGGCCGGCCAAAAATCGCGCAGGTCTTTCAATCTGTGGACGGGACCGAGCGTTACCTGATCCAGGGCCAGGACGAAAACGGACAAACCGTCGAGGCCGTCTGGATGCCGGAAGGCGACGACGGCGAATCCGGCGACGGAAGCGAGCCGATTCAACCGGCCTCGATTCAAACGGATATCTCCCGCGAAGCCGGGGAAAGCAAGTCCTGGAGTCGCGCCACCGTCTGCGTCTCCAGCCAGGTGGGCTGCGCCGTCAACTGCCAGTTCTGCCTCACTGCCAAGCTTGGCCTTCAGCGCAACCTCACTGCGGGCGAAATCGCCGGCCAGGTGGTAGCCATTCTGGACCGTCACTCAGTCGAAGTGGGCAAGGACCGCCTCAACCTCGTTTTCATGGGCATGGGCGAGCCATTCCTGAACTACGACAACTTCATGGCCGCGGTACGGCTCCTGGTTGAAGAAACCGGCCTGAGCCCACAGCGGATGACCGTCTCCACATCGGGCATCGTTCCCGGCATCGAACGCTTTGCCCAGGAGCCGGACGCGGTGCGCCCCAAACTGGCCATCAGCCTCAACGCTCCCAATGACCAGATCCGCGGCGAGATCATGCCCATCAATCGCAAGTGGCCCATCCAGGCGGTGATGGATGCGGTGCGGCAGGTGCGCCTGCGTTCCCGCGAACGAATCACCTTCGAGTACGTCCTGTTGGGCGGCGTCACCGACCAGCCACAGCACGCCAGGGAAGTTGCCCGCTTGGTGCGTCGCTCAGGCCTGCCGGCCAAGGTCAACCTGATCGCCTGGAACCCCGGCCCCGGAATTGCCTATACGATGCCCACGCCCCATGCGGTTGAGACCTTCCGCGCTACGCTGTCCGCGGAGGGAATACCGGTCTACCTGCGCCGTCCCCGCGGCCGCGACATTTTCGCCGCTTGCGGACAATTGAAGCGCACAGTGGAACGCTGAGGATCTTGCCGGATGCTCCGGAGATCACTCTGTAAATCCTTGCAAAAAATCTACTTGTCGCCGGGCATGAACATTGGCTTTACGTTGCCGCAGTCGGGCCCCTTGTACGTGGAAACGCTCTCCAGGGTGTACTCAACCGGCGTGGAGTTAGGCCCCATCTGCATGGCTCCCGTAAAGTGCACCTTGCCCTTGGCGTGATCCGGGTCGGTCCAGGAGGACTCCAGGCTGCCCTTGCCGGACATTCTGCCACTGCATACCAGGTCCGCGGTCATCCCGTTGGGCTTCAAAACAATGTTGGCGACCTGGCACTCGCGCCCTTGCGGCGTCGGCGCGCCGTATTTATCGATCATGGCCTGGGTGAGGCACACCTGGGTCGTGTGCGGGCCGCCGCCAAAGGGGGAGTTGCTTCCCGCCGGCATCGTCATCCCGGCGGGCATGGGCGATTTCTGCCAGGTCATAGTGCTGGTCATCTCCCACAGACCGGGCTTTCTAAGGGACTGGGCCAGGGCGAGAATCGTCATCGCGAACAGGCAACCTCCCACCGTCACCAAGAATGCACTTTTGCGCATGGCGCCTCCTGATCGGCATCGCAGGCCTGCGCCTGCGCGCCAACTCTACTCCGGAAATATGCGCAAAGGGAAGGGAATTCGTTCAGCGTCGGTTGCTGACTGCAGCGCGTCCCAGCGCCAGCAGGGCGGCCGTGACGCGGTCTGAGGCATGGCGCACAACAGACTCTTCGCTGGCAAAGTCGCCGGCGATCACTTTGACGCCCAGCGCCTCGATCCGCTCGATGTCCGCCTCGATGGGCGAAGCAAGTTCAGCCTCGTAACGGGCCAGCGTCTCGGCTGAAAAGGGTGCAGTGTTCACCAGCGCGTAATCGAAGATAGGCGCGTGGGTGTGATCGTAAATGCGCTCAATGTGCTGGGAAGCGGTAAGCCCCAGGCTTTCGTTGGCCTCGGTCATCAGGTTGCTGATGTAAACGCGCACGCCGCGGGCGCGCACCAGCGCATCGGAAAGATCCTGCACCAGCAGGTTGGTGATCAGCGACGTATACAGCGAACCGGGGCCCACGCTGATCAGGTCGGCGCGCTCCACGGCCTCCAGGGTCTCGGGCAGTGCCGCCGCGTTGGGAGGGTCCAGCATCAATTCGGCAATGCGCAGGGAACTGGCGCTGATATTGGTTTCGCCGCGTACCAAAGAACCGTCCACCATGTGCGCCACCAGCGTGGCATTGGCGGTGGTAACCGGGTATATGTGCCCGCGTGTCGCCAGGATCTTTGACGCCAGTTGGATAGCGTGGCCAAAGTCGCCGGTGATCTCTGTCAAAGCGGCTACAAACAGGTTCCCGAAATTGTGCCCTTCCAGAGAATCGCCGGCTCGAAAGCGATGGGCGAAGAGTTGGGCAAGCAGGTCCTCCTCCTCGCTGAGCGCCACCATGCAGTTGCGCAGGTCCCCGGGGGGAAGCATCTTGAACCCCTTGCGCAAGCGGCCTGAGGAGCCTCCATCGTCGGTGACTGTGACCACCGCGGCCAGATCCGCAATCAGCCCTGGCTCGCATCCGGCTTGTCCTGGAGCGGTTACGTGACGGCGCAGCCCGCGCAACAGCGTGGACAGGCCGGTGCCGCCTCCAATCGCCACCACCCGCAGAGATGGGGAATCGGCCGGCTGTTCAAAACCGGCAGACCTTTTTTTGCGAGTAGCCGGGATCGAGGGCGACAGGGTCATGGTTGTGGCTGGATTCAATATGAACCCTAGGGAACCTCAGGATACAACAACTCGGTAAACCGGGGGTCGTCCACCATGCTCTGAAAGTCGCTGTCGGACCGTGCCTGTAGCCGGTTTCTGGGGTTCAGTTCGATGGCCCGTGCCAGGTTCCCGAGGCAATCCTGCGTGCGTCCTGCAATGCTGTCCAGAAGCGCCAGTCCGTAGTAGGCGTAGTCAGCCTCAGGATGGCCCGCCAGGATGCTTTCCAACTGCTCGCGTGCCTCTTCGTAGTAGCCGGTGTTGATCTGCGACACGGCGTAATCGTAATGTTCCTCAGGAGTTGGAAAATCGAGGCTGTGCCCCGCGAGTTGCCGCTCGCAGGTGGTCAAGTACATCTGGCAGCGCTCCTTGAATTCGGCAGGAGCGGTCGGCAGCAGACTCTCCAGAGCGATACGAGCCTTGTCGTACCGGCCCTGCTGCAACAGTTGCACAGCAGACTGGTAGTGCTGAAAAAACGGACCAGTACCCGCGCTGGATTGGCCGCCGGGTTTGGTCGCCGCGGAAGTTGCTTTTTTGCGGCTCGGCGCCGCCGATCTGGCCTCTTGCATCATTGGTTTGCCCGGAGACGGCACCCTCGGCGCTACGGTTGAGCCGGAATACAGCCGGCAGGAAACCAACGCCAGGATCATGTGCTGCTCAGGCACTCTTTATACGCACAACCCCGCGCCACGTCAATGGGTAGCTCGGAATCCAGGGAGTTAGCAGGCCGTCTGACTCCCGGGATTCCGGTAGATGGATGGGTTAAGAGTCGGGTCGTTATACATCTTCAATTGGCGATAAAGCTTGAACTGGCGCGTTCCCTTCAGCGTTTCCCGCCACAAGGCGTCCAGGCACCCAGCCAGATCCGCGCGCTGTTCCACCAGGATGGCGAGCCGCTCCCGGTTGCGTTCGATGTGTCCGTCGGGCGCATCTGTGCGCTCGGCCTCTTCGCGGGTGTGGTAGATCTTCAGCGCCAGGATGGAAAGCCGGTCGATCATCAGGCCCGGGGACTCGGAATTCAGCTCAGCCGCGGCATTGGGCAGGCCGCGAACCTTCAGCCAGCCCAGAAGTACCCGATCCATTTCCTCGGCCAGATCGTTGCGCCGCTGGTTGGTACGGTCCACGCGCCGTTTCACGCCGGCCAGTTCGGAGTCGGACGCGCCCGGGGCGCGGGCGTCATCCTCGAAGTGCCAGAGATCGAAATTGGCGCGATGCTGGCAGGTGACCAGGGCGAGCCAATCCGCGGCGGGATCCACAGGACGCAACCCAGCCTGGTCGGTGTCGGGAATCCTCTGATGCCAGGCGCGAGTTTCAGAGTCGTGCAAGTGGATGATTGCGTCTGCCAAAAGCATGTTGAATAATCCTTACAGCCTGTGAGGGCTCCGGCCGCAGCGTCTATGGTAGAACGATCCTTGCCTGCGCACCAAACGGGGATCTTTCTCCCGCAAGCCGGCGACGGAGTTCACCCATGCGCACGCGGGAGCAGTCGTCGAACGGTGGAGGCGATGGCCGAGCAAACCGAACGGTCCCTTTGCCTTCCCAGTGACCAGAAGTGTGACTCCCCGGAAAGTCCCACGCCATGAAATGTTTGGTCGAGCCGCGCAGTTGGAAAGATGCCGAAGCCCAGGCGGCCATGCGGGATTTTCTGCTTGTCCCGCCGCCCCGCCGCACTGCGATTCGCGATTTGATGGCGGAACTTCTGTCGGCGAATCCGTTTTCCCGCCGCTGTGCAGCCGACTTGGCCCGCCGGGTCAGTGCCCGCGAGCCCGGCATTCTGCGCAAGTTCACCGGCGTCTTCATTGACCTTTTGGCTGAGCTTCCTTCGGCAGAGTGGCAGACTCGCGGATACGTGGCACTGGCCGCGGCCCTGAATGCTTCGACGCATATTCAGCGCAGGAACCTCGCTGTTCTCGTCCGTCCCTTGATCGAAGATGAGCGCATTGCCGTCCGCGCCATGGCGCTGGAGGCATTTGCGACCCTCGGTGCTGCCGCGCCGGAACTGCGGGACGAAGCCGCACTTTTGCTTGAGCGCTACCGCCGCGACCCCACCCCGGCCATGCGTTGCCGCGCACGCCGCATGTCCCTTCTGCTCCTTGAGTCGGAGTTCAAGCCACGACGCCGAACTCCGACTCACCTTCCTTCCGCCCCAAAACAACTGAACCAGTTGCATGAGCAGGGAACTGGTTGATCACCTGAAAGTTCGGTGTCCCCCACCCGCTTCCATCCAGTCAGCCCCAATGCCTATTTGCTCCCTTGTACCAGTCGCAGAGTCACGATCTCGTGAGGATGGATCGTGAAGCTGAACTGGTCGCTCCCGGTCATCGGAACGGCTGTCTGGCCCCGCTCCACGGCGTCGGTCTGGGTAACGCTCTCCAGGTGCAGCCCCGGAGTTCGCACCGCGACCCTACGCTCCGTACCGCCCAAGTCCAGGAAGCGCAGAATCGTCCCATTCCCATCCTCGGCGGGCTTCCAGGTTTCCAGCAGAACGTTCGCATCCTCCACATTCAGAAGACTCTGCTGCTTTCCGTCCAGGCTCATGGAGAACTTGCCAACTGCTTCCATAGAGGGAGCCTGCGCAGTTCCACCCGCCGAAGTCGCTGTCGTCGGAGTCAGCGCCTTATCCTGTGGCGTCACCGTATCGGCTTCAAGCGGAGTAATAGCCTCCCATCCCATACGGCTCAAATCGGCAGCATTGGTTGAGGGGGCGCTGGTAACTTCATAGTGAAAGGTGAAGTGGCCACCCTGCCCGGCGCGGTAGTTCGTATCCCAGTAGTTATTCATCACATAGGAAAACACGCTTCCCGTCCGGTTCTCGAATTTCTCCGGCCACTCGCCTCGGTTGATGTCGCCCAGGGTGATCAGTGGCGCATCGAGCGGCATCACCGTCGCCGCCACTGCATTCTGCTCGACTGAAACCCAGTGCTGCGCGGAAAACCATTCGTGTCCTGCGCCGGGGTACATGTCTTTTGATGGGTCGACCACACCGTTCTGAATCTCGTACCTGAACTGTGGCTGCTTCAGGTCAAACGGAAACGCAAAGTAAGCCGCTTCCTTCGCGATCACTTCGGTCTTGTCCAGATCCTCCACGAACTCGATCTTCTTTTCGTGGTCGAAGAGGCGAATCTCCGTTTTGATCGAAGGCGTGTTGGTGTTCTGGCTTTCCAGGTGCGCAACCTGCCCGGTCGGAGTGGACTCCACCGATACGACCTTGCCGCCGTGCGCGCGATGCACCTCCAACTCCGCCTTGGGGTACACGCGGCTATATTGCAGAAGCGTGTTCGGCCCCTTGTCGCCTCCAGTTACATAAAGAAACTCGCCGAAGCGGTAGGGGCTGTCCTGGCTGACTAACTCGCGCTGTAACTGCTTGTCGTAGATGCTGCGCACCGCGCCAGTATCCGCATCGAGTACCACTTTGTAGAATGGGCTCTCGAGCGTGGTCTTCTGCTCCGCTGCCGGAGCCGTCGCCGTCTGCTTGCCTGGGCGTGTCAGATACACTTTGTAGCCGACCGCTGGAACCTCCTCGGCCAGGAAGCGCACATGCTGGAAATTAGGTCCTGTGAAGAGAAGTTCGTAAGGAACCACCTGGTTCGTTGTACCATCGACAATCTCGCTGCCCTTGTCGATGTCGAGTGAAACCGGGCCGCTGCGCTTCCAGTTGAGGCTGTTGAAGACAATCGTGCTTCCCGGACCAGCGGGAATGGCGTCGGCGAGGTTGGCCATGCCCCGTTTGGTCGCAAAGTCGACCTCTGCCCGCGCGTTGACCGCGAACTGGTCCTTGATCGCCAACTGGCTCACTGCCTCCATGCTCGTGGGGTCGGAGACGCTGTTGTACGAGTCCCAGGTGTGCTCATCCATCAGCACCATGTTCTTCCACATGGCGCTTAGGTCGGCGGTGCTTGACTTGAGCCGCGGATTTACGATCGCCGCCAGCGTGGTGAACTTCTCTGCCGTCTGTGCGCGGCCTTCCGTCCAGCGCTCCATCGCAAGGTAATACGCATCGGAGCCGGCGCCATCCTCCCAATAAGGCCCGCCGTCTCCGCGAATCGTCGGGATGTTATCGCCAAACTGATCGGCTATCTTCTTGATCGCTTCATGAATGCCCGTGTATTCGAAATGCGGGTAGGCGTAAAGGGTGTTCCACATGCTGGCTAACTCCGCCTGCTGCGGGAATAAGTCGGTGTTCTCCACCTGCGTTCCATAGACAATCGCGGCATTGGCATGATAGCCAGGATGCTCGTACTGCTGAAGAAACAGAGGCAAAGTGTCGCGCCCCGCCTGCAGCACCGGCGGCAGGCCGAAGAGCATCTGCATCTGCTGATAAATGCGCGAGTACCAGAGCAGCACACGCTTGTTATCCGGGCCTACCCACCATGCCGGCGAGTTTTCATTAAGCCTTCCCTGCAATAACACCGGAGCCCGGTAGTTATTACTTCCCCCGGCCAGCGAATCGATGCCCGCACTGGCCAGAATCGAAGCATAGGACCAGGACCACGAGGGAACATCGGTGATGTTGGCGTAATCCATCGGCGTGCCGTATTTGCGGCTGAAGTTGGCGCTGGGATAGAGCGAGCGGATCAGCGTCTCCGTAGTGGGCAGGCCGGTGAGCAAGTTGACATATTGGGCGGGCACGAATAACTGCTTCTTCTGGATTGCTTCGATGGCTCGCTCTTGCTGGGCCGCGGAGCGCGAGCCGAGGAACTGTTCCAGATCCCACTCGCCATCGAGGCTGAAGCTGAACTCGGGATGCTTGGCCGTCATCTCCATCGCTTCATCAATGGTGCGGCTCTGAATCGCGGCAATCTTGGCCTGGTAATCGGAGTAGCCGATATCGACGTGAATATGGGGAACGATCAGCACCGTCCACTTCTTCTTGGGATCGATGGTCTGCTTGAAATGCTCCTCGCGTCCGTCGATCTTCGCCGTCAGGCGCGCTTCGCTTTGCGCAGGAAAGTCCCTCACCTGGAAGGTCGCTTTTTCCTGGCCGAAATCATACCCTCCGCTGAGGCTTGCATGATAGTGTTTGTTGCCGATCACAAGGTCGGTGCCGGCGCCGGGAGTTATCGGCTTGCTATGTTGAATGAAAGCTTCCAGGTTCTCCTGAAGCTCTCCCTGTCGCTCGGCAAAGAAGATCGTCGGCATCAGTTGCGCCGAAGGCGTAAGGGCATCGCCGGCCGCAGTGAGACTGTCGAGTTCGATGGCGTCGTAGTTGATTCCTGCGCCGGGAATTGTTTCTTCCGACTCTTCCACAGGTTGCAGCGTAAGGGTGTTGGCTCCGGCCTGAAGATAATGTCCCGGGAAAGTGAATTCAACGTCGGCCGAGGAGTAAGCCGGATAGAAGGAGTCTCCCTGGTCGCCGTTGCTGTAATCGAGCTTGGGATGGAGATAGAAGATTCCATTCTTGCCGTCGATACCCACGCGCAATGCCGGAACGGCGGCGCCTTCCACCAGCAGGGCAATGTGCAGCCGATAGGCTTTGGCCGGGGAGCCTTCGAGCCGGAAGGTAATCGTGCGCGGAGCGGCCGCGACGTTTGCTTGCTGGGCTTTGCCCACCGCTCCGGATATGGCCGGCTGATAGCCGTACCAGTCCTTCTCAGGCTTGCTCTTTGCGGCGTCGAAGTTCACCTTCGCGATAGGGTCCTCGGAGGCAAACTCAACCGAGGACCGGTCGAACGCTCCAATCCGAAATACGGTTTTCTTCCCGGCCTCTGTTGCCGGCGCCGCGCACAATTGGGCCGCCGCCATCGCGCACGACAATGCCCCCAACAGAACTCTTCTGGTGTTGCTCTTGCTCATCGGTGAACTCCTCGCGGGTTTGCGCAAAAAATGGTGGGAAGCGGAGGGCTCGTTCTGCTGGGAGTCCTTCCGCCGGTGGAATCTGGGAATCCGTTTGAGGTCGGGGATTCTCTTGTCCGGAATTTCGTTGGAATTGTAGCGCCCCACGGCGGCAAGGCGAACTGGCTTGCCGCATTAGAATGATCGTGGGAGTGAGCATGGAAAAGAAATGGCAGTATCCGCACCGGCGCTGGAATCCGCTGCGGCAATCGTGGGTGTTGGTGTCGCCTCACAGGACGCAGCGCCCCTGGCAGGGTGAGGTGGGCCAGAAGGCCGCGCCCTCAGGAGCGTCCTTTGACCCGCAGTGCTACTTGTGCCCGGGCAATCAGCGGGCGGGTGGGGCAGTGAACCCGGCGTATGAAGGTGTGTTCTCATTTGTAAACGATTACGCGGCCCTCCTTCCGGAGACCGCCACCGCGACCGATCCTCCGGCCTCCCCGCTGCTCAAGGCTGAAGCCACCCGCGGACTCTGCAAGGTGCTCTGCTTCCATCCCGACCACAGCCTGACGCTGGCGCGCATGACCCACGAGGAAACCCGCCGGGTGGTGGACGCCTGGACGAAGGAATACCGGGAAATTGGCGCCCTGGACTGGATCCAGTACGTACAGATCTTTGAGAATCGCGGGGCCATGATGGGCGCCAGCAATCCCCATCCCCACTGCCAGATCTGGTCCACCGATTTTGTGCCGGACGAGCCCGCCGCCGAGACCGAGGCCCAGCGCGGCCACTTGGCCAGCACAGGCCACTGTCTGCTCTGCGACTACCTGGCGGCCGAGCAGACCGCCCAGGAGCGCGTGATCTTTGAAAATGAACACTTTGCGGCGATTGTTCCGTGGTGGGCAACCTGGCCGTTTGAGGCGCTGCTGGTCTCCCGCCGGCACCTGGGTGCGCTCCCGGAGTTGAATGCCGCCGAACGCAATGGCCTGGCCGACGCGCTCAAGCGCCTGACCACACGTTTCGACAACCTCTTCGAAACCAGTTTTCCCTACACGATGGGCTTCCATCAGACGCCGACAGACGGCGCGGAATACCCCGAGTGGCACTTCCACGCTCACTTCTATCCGCCCCTGCTGCGCTCGGCTACGGTCCGCAAGTTCATGGTGGGCTTTGAGATGCTGGGAATGCCGCAGCGCGACATTACTCCCGAAGACGCCGCTCAAAGGCTGAGCGCCTGCTCGGAGCAACATTTTTGGCCGAGAGGCTGAAAGCCGAGCTGAAAGGTGGCCGGACCGATGCGTGGTTTGGCCGCCTTTCAGCGTCGATTCATCTCAACTTTATGTCTCAGTAGATTCTCCGTGCTGACATCCCGGAACGCCGCCATTCGGCGGGTTCCATAG
>Ga0224529_1001546_pt1 | contig 13515 bp, 10 predicted proteins | sample CBST50metaG_FD_179893 | JGI IMG/M metagenome (GOLD analysis project Ga0224529, IMG submission 179893) | Peat soil microbial communities from Stordalen Mire, Sweden - C.B.S.T50 | ecosystem: Environmental > Terrestrial > Soil > Wetlands > Peat | place: Sweden: Norrbotten County, Stordalen Mire... | reverse complement strand
ACGTGCATGTCCTGGTTACCCGCGTTCTGCCCCTGGAAATTCACGCACGCATCGGGAAGCAGGGAGTCATTTTGCTTCCCCCCGATTGGCAATGGACCGGCCAGCGCCTAGGCGACGCTCTGGTTAAACCCGGCGACATCATTTACGTCCATCTCGCCGCTGCCATGGAGGGTTCTGCCCGCCGCGCCACACTTGAACAGGATTCCGGCGCGCAAGGCGCTCTGATGGCCATGGACAACACCAGCGGCGACGTGCTCGCCATGGTGGGTGGCCGCGACTACGCCCTTTCCGTCTTCAATCGCGCCACGCAAGCGGAACGGCAGACCGGCTCCAGCTTCAAGCCCTATGTCTACGCCGCAGCCATGGAAAACGGCTCCAAGCCTGACGACATCATCGTGGATTCGCCGGTCAGTTTCAGCGGTTACTCCCCCCACAACTACGAGAATGACTACAAGGGCGCCATGACCCTGACCAATGCTTTTGCCGAGTCGCGCAACATTCCTGCCGTCAAGCTGGCTGCCAGCGTTGGTATCCACAAGGTCATCGACTTGGCTCACCGCTTTGGCGTTACCTCCACCATCCCGGCCTATCTGCCCATTGCCATTGGAGCGGTGGAAATTTCGCTCCAGGAGCAGGTTGCCTCTTACTCGGTCTTTCCCAACGACGGACTCCGCGTCACGCCTCGCCTCATCCGCAAGGTCTCCAACGCCGACGGCGTCCCCCTGTGGGAAGACAAGCCTTCCGTCAACGAGGTCATCAGCCAGGAAACCGCGCGCAACATGATGGTCCTGCTGCGCGCCGTGACCGATCACGGCACCGGCGCCGCCACGGCACAGCTCAAGCACCCCTTTGGCGGAAAAACCGGAACTACCAGCAACTATACGGACGCCTGGTTCCTGGGCTTCTCGCCTTCGATCACCTGTGGCGTCTGGGTCGGCTATGACAGCCGCGAATCTCTGGGCGAAAAGGAAACCGGAGCCAAAACCGCCCTGCCCATCTGGATCAACGTCATGCGCGCCGCCATTGCAGGCAAGGACAACGAGCGCTTTCCCGGAGACGGCGAGCCGCCGATAAGCCAATCGCAGACCGCGTCCGCGTCGTCGCCCGCAAGTCCCGGCGCAGCTCCATCGGCCCCGCCCAAACCACCCCAGCCGTCTCAGTTGCCCAAGCCGCCGAAGCCCGCGACCGCTCCCAAGCCGCCTTCGCCAACAAAATCGGTCGCGCCAGGCTCCAAGCCGCCTACGCCACCCGCCGTCAAGCCGCCGGTGAAGCATGTTTCCGCCGCTCCAGCACCGAGTCCGCGGGTCAAGCCGGCCCTGCCTCCGCGGTCCGCTCCCGCCAGGCCGAAGCCCACCGTCAAACCCGCTCTGGCTGATCCCCCGGAGGAATAGGGGTAAGGGCGCAATTTGCTGGATCCGTGGTGTTGGTAGTCTGGGCAAGGCTTGTGCCCTGTTTGGGAGCAGAGCTGTTCCAAACAATTCACTTCAGATAGGCTTGTAAAAGGTGAATCAGACACTAGAACAGCTCCGGGGCAATCTGCTTTTACGGCCCATTCCGTTCCTCGCCACGCTTATCCGCATGGCTGGAGCTCTGGCGTTTGCCGCCAGCTTGGCCGCCGCGCAGACGCCCGTTGCGCTGCCCTCCGCGCCCGATCCGCAACTCCACGCCGCCGGTAAACGGTCCGGCGATGAGTCCCAGCAAGCACCTGCTCTCACCATGGCTCCCCACTCGGAGAACAGCCGCTACTGGCTCTCCTGCCAGGCCAACATCATCTTTCAGGGCCGCCTGCCGTTTCATTCGCGCTATGAAGGGTTGAACAGCTTCAACAGCGGCGCAGAATACAAGACTTCCCTGATTGGAACGCTCTACACGGCTCTGCGGCCAACGCGCTCCATCCGCTACAACACCGACCTGATCGTGGACTTTGAAAGCGCTGGCGGGCGCGGCCTCAGCCAGGCGTTGGGTTTGGCTGGATTCACCAATCTGGACGTGGTGCGCAACCCCAACCTGGGCCCCAAGCCCTATCTGGCCCGCTACCAGGTCCACCAAGTCATCGGACTCACCGCGGAAACCGCCAGCCAGACCCCTGGTCCCTTTGCCGTGGCCTCCAGCGTGCCGGTGCGGCGGCTTGAATTCCGCGCGGGCAAGATGACTCTGCCGGATTTCTTCGACGTGAACGGTCCCGGCTCCGACAGCCACCTGCAGTTCATGAACTGGACGGTGGATAACAACGGCGCGTGGGACTACGCCGCCGACACCCGCGGCTACACCGTGGGCGGCATGGTGGAGTACGACGACAAGCAGTGGAGCCTGCGCTACGGCCTTTTCGCCATGCCCACCGTGGCCAACGGCATCGACATGGAATGGGCCTTCAGCCGCGCCCACGCCCAGAACGGCGAGTTTGAGTTGCGCCATAGCTTTGTGCCTCAGCGTAAAGGCACAACACGCATTCTGTTCTTCGCCAATCGCGCCCACATGGGCACTTATCGCGAGGCCGTCAACGCGTATCTCGCCGGGACCGACACGACGCCCAACATCGTTCTTCATGAGCACTTCGGCGCGCTCAAATACGGCCTCGGCTACAACACCGAGCAGGAGTTGACGGAAAATCTGCGCGTCTTTGGCCGCTTCGGTTGGAACGAGGGCCAGCACGAGTCCTACGCCTACACCGAGGTGGATCAGACGGTCGAGGCTGGCGCGGACTACGCCGGAACCCGCTGGCATCGTCCTGCGGACAAGGTCGCCCTGGCCGTGGTGTCGAACGCCATCAAGCGCGACCATCAGAATTATTTGAAATACGGTGGCATGGGTTTCCTGCTGGGCGACGGAAACCTCAACTACGGCCGCGAAAATATTGTCGAAAGCTACTACACCTGGCACGCTTGGCGCGGGCTTTTCTACTCCGTCGACGTCCAGCACATCTCGAATCCCGGCTATAACCGCGACCGCGGCCCGGTCTGGGTAGGCGCGGTCCGCGCGCACGTCGATTTTTAGACACAAAAAAGAGGCGGATTTCTCCGCCCCTCTGAGATCGCCACGACTACATTCCTTATGCCGCTTCGAGAATAAGGCGCTTTCCCAAGGCTTTGAGCGCCACGTCGATACGGTCGATTTTGCTGGTATGCCGGATATTCGTAAGCCGGTTCACCTCCTGGGGCGTTGTGCCGATTCGCCGCGCCAATTCCGCAGGGCGTACATTCTGGCGCAACATCTCATTGAGCAGGAGAACTTTTGCCGTCAAACTCGCGGGCAATTCGATTACATGCTGCCCTCGTTTGGGCTGAGACGGCGCGGGAACCGGACGGCGATCCTCAAAATAGAAGTCCATCGCGGATTCCAGTGCATCTTTTGCCTGTCGCAATGATTCCTCAATGGTTTCCCCTTGAGTGATGGCCTCTGGAATATCGGGGAACGTTACGACGTAGCCCCCCTCCTTCGCTTTCTTCAATTTCACTGGATAGCGCATATAGCCTCCTATTTCACCCCGAGCTGCTTTTTAATGGCCTCGATCGTGCCTGTCTTGATTTCCTTGGCGTGCATCGGCAAAATGGACTGCTTCCCGTTCAGGTACAGCGGAACCAGAGTTGATGTATCTCGAAACCGCAGCGTTAAAGTCGACGCGACCCCCAGGGAGCGGCGACCCTGCACAAAACTCAACAGGATATAGTTACTCTGGTTTCGCTCTAAACGCGAAAATGTGAGCCCTTGGCAGCCTCGAATGTAGCCCCTTGCTTCGCTAGCCACCGCTTGAACTCACTCGCTTTCATATTTTGATCGTAAACATTTTTGTTTATACGCGCAAGCATTTTATGCGCGATTCTCCAATGGATGTGCTTTTTTCGAGCGTTGTGCGAGGGGCTATTTCTCAAGAAAACACTCAAGAGAAGTGTTTCCGGGGCACGGCAATCGGAAAACCGCTTTGAATTTCGCCGAATTGCGCGCAAGAACCGGGTAGCGCGCCGGGCAGCAATGAGCGACCATGGTTTCCATGAGCAGCAAGCTCGAATTCGCACGCAACGCCGACCCTGTCGTTGCAATTGATCCGGAAATCGCCTGGCGGCAGGTCTTGTCTCGCGACTCTTCCGCGACCTTTTTATACGCCGTGACGACGACAGGTGTTTTCTGCCGCCCGGGGTGCACCAGCCGCCGTCCGCTCAAGGCCAACGTGCGCTTCTTTCGCTCGGCTGCGGAGGCGCAGGCCGCTGGATTCCGCCCCTGCAAGCGCTGTTTCCCCACCACTGCGTGCGGGAGACCTTTGGACGAGATTCGTGCGCACATCGAGGCCCATCTCGACCGGCTGGTTTCGCTGGCCGAACTGGGGCGCCTCGTCAACCTCAGCCCCTTCACCGTGCAGCGGCTCTTCAAGCGGGAGATGGGCGTCAGCCCGCTCCAATATCAGCGTGCGCTCAGGGCCGGATCGCTGCGTGGCGCGCTCAAACAGGGAGGCACCGTGACGGATGCAATATATAAAGCCGGATTTGGCTCGTCGAGCCGCGCCTACGAGGGCGCGCAACTGGGCATGACGCCCGTCCGCTTTGCTCAGGGCGGCCGTGGTGAGCACATCTCCTGGTGCTCCGCGCGTTCTCCTTTTGGCTGGGTGATTGTGGGGGAAACGGGGCGCGGCCTGTGCTGGCTGGCGCTAGCGGGAACGGCAGCCGAAGCGGAAGCCAGCCTGCGCGCGGAGTTCCCCCTGGCCACGCTGAAGCGCAATCCGTCGCTCAAGAGCGTGATTGACGCGGCGGTGGGGATGGTCACTGGCCCACCAAGCCAATCCAAAAAGTTGACCCCACCGCAGGTGGACCTGCGCGGAACGGCGTTTCAGTTGCGCGTATGGCAGGCTTTGCGGCAGATCCCGCGCGGCGAAACGCGCAGCTACAGCCAGTTGGCCCGTGAGCTGGGTAACCCCAAAGCTACCCGCGCCGTAGCCCGTGCTTGCGCCACCAACCGCGTGGCGCTGGTGGTGCCCTGCCACCGCGTGGTGGGTGTCAGCGGCTCGCTGACCGGCTATCGGTGGGGTGTGGAACGGAAGCGGCAGTTGCTGGCTGCCGAGGGCGGCGTCCAGCCCTTGCTCTGAGCCTTTTGCGCGGTTATGTCTGCGTGCCAAGTTGCCCGGATGGTATCCTCGTGTGGATAGGAGTACCCATCGATTATGGCCACTTCAACGAAAACAGCAGGATCGGAATACAAGGTAGCCGATATGTCTCTGGCCGATTGGGGCCGGAAGGAAATTACCATCGCCGAGCAGGAAATGCCCGGTTTGATGTCGATTCGTCATAAGTACGCGGCGGCAAAGCCCTTGGCCGGCGTGCGCGTCACCGGCTCTCTGCACATGACCATCCAGACGGCTGTCTTGATTGAGACGCTGGTGAGCCTGGGCGCGGATGTCCGCTGGGCAAGCTGCAACATCTTTTCCACGCAGGACCATGCGGCGGCGGCCATTGCTGCCACCGGGGTTCCGGTCTTCGCCTGGAAGGGCGAGTCGCTCGAAGAGTATTGGGATTGCACCTACAAGGCGCAGGCCTTCAAGGGCGGCCTGGGGCCGCAACTGATTGTGGACGACGGTGGCGATGCCACCCTTCTCATCCACAAGGGTTATGAGCTGGAAAACGGCGACAAGTGGGTCGATGGCCCGGCCGAGAACCATGAAGAGCAGGTCATCAAGAATCTGCTGAAAAAGGTGCATGGAGAAGATCCCCAGCACTGGCACAAAGTTGTAAAGGAACTGCGCGGCGTCTCCGAGGAGACCACGACCGGCGTGCATCGTCTCTACAAGATGATGGAGCAGGGCACTCTGCTGATTCCGGCCATCAACGTTAATGATTCTGTAACCAAGTCCAAGTTCGACAACCTCTACGGCTGCCGCGAGTCTCTAGCCGACGGCATCAAGCGTGCCACAGACGTGATGGTGGCAGGCAAGGTGGCCGTCATCTGCGGCTACGGCGATGTGGGCAAGGGCTGTGCGCAGTCGCTGCGCGGAATGGGCGCGCGGATCATTGCGACGGAAGTGGACCCGATCAATGCCTTGCAGGCGGCGATGGAGGGCATTGAAGTTGCTACCGTTGAGGACACGCTGGGCCGTGGCGATATCTACGTCACCTGCACCGGCAACGTGGACATCATCACCCTGGAACACATGAAGAAGATGAAGGACCAGGCGATTGTCTGCAACATCGGCCACTTCGACAGCGAAATCCAGGTGGATCGGCTGAACGAGGCGCCGGGCGTGACCAGGCTGAACATCAAGCCGCAGGTGGACTACTACACCTTCCCGGACGGGCACGGCATCTTTGTGCTGGCCGAGGGACGGCTGGTCAACCTGGGCTGCGCCACCGGACATCCGAGCTTCGTGATGAGCAACAGCTTCGCCAACCAGACGCTGGCGCAGATCGACCTGTGGGCCCACAAGGACACTTACAAAGTCGGCGTCTATGTCCTTCCCAAGAAGCTGGACGAAGAAGTTGCCCGGCTGCACTTGGAAAAGATCGGCGTCAAGCTGACCACTCTGTCGCAGAAACAGGCCGATTACCTGGGCGTGCCAGTCGAGGGTCCGTTCAAGGCGGAGAATTACCGCTACTAATCATCCAGTGAAAGTGGAAAGAACAAAAGCCCCGGCCATGGCCGGGGCTTTTTGCTGCGTCAATGAATGATCTTCATCTGCTTTTGTGGCGGTTCAGTAACCCCGTTTGTGATTGCTGCGCCAGTGATAGAGCCGGTAGGCGAAGTTATGCAGAAGGCTGGTCTGTTCGGCCTTGAGGGCGGCGTAGGAACGCGCGACATAGCGGTCAAACTCGGGGGGCCAGCCTATGGTCGAGCGGGTCTCAGTGTAATCGCCGTCGGCCCATTTGGCCAGCACTGCTTTGTAGCCCACCACGTGGGTGACAAATTCCAGCAGACACCGCGGCATCTGCTCTTCGACAATCAGGTGCGCCTTCTCGATGATGATCTTCTCGCGAACATCGTTCAGCGGCATAAAGATCGTTGTCATCCATAGCACCCACTCCTTCATGTCCTCTGGGCGTATAGGATGGCAGTGCTCTTTACCCTGCATCTTGAGCAGTGACCGGTAAGCGATATTACCCGCCTGCGAGGCCACGTAAAGGGGGCCGTAAAACTGATTCAGGCGTCTGTTGACCAGCCTGAGCCTGTCGGCGCGGCGCGCCAGAATCTGTGAGCCGAGGAAGGTGACCAGGTAGCCTGCAAACGCGAGAATGACGGTGAGGACGGCCGCGTTTTGCAGCGAATTGACGATGTTAATCGGTATTGGTTCCATTGCGTGCTTTGCCTTGCCTTGCCGAAAAGTATACGCGGCCCGTGTGTGTCGGCAGTTTCATTTTGCTGCCTGGAGCGCGACCGGGCTTTAATTCACGTCCGCCGCAATGACGGCTGAAGCGGCAGGATCGCTGGTCAACTGGCTATCGATGATCATGACGGTCCGGACCTCGCCACCGGTCAGAGCCAGCGACGCGGAAACGTAGGCGTTGGTGGTGGTGCCGGCTGGGACAATTTCCACGGTGACTGTCTGCGATGTGAAGCTGAGGTAGCCGCAGGTGGCGCCGACGGCCAGAGACTGGCATTGCACAATGGCGTTGGCTATGGTCGTGCCGGTGGGGATGATGTAGACATCGACGGCATCGATGCGGGGCGCCTCATTGATGAAGCGGAAGGCCGAATGATTGACGGCTGCCGCAATCATCTGATCCTCAAGCACCGTGACCGTATAGCCATTGGTGGCTGCTCCGTTGTCGGTGAGGAAGATGGAGTGCTGAGCACCGGCTTTCAGGGTGGCGCTGGCCGTTACCAGTGCCGTGTCGCCGGTCGTTGCCGTGATCTTGACTGTGGCTGCGCTGTTTGCCGGCAGAGTGCCATAAGGGGAAATATAGCCCTCGCCGATGTTGGCGGCCAGCGTTGTCCCTTCCACCACCACATCGATTGCCGGGGCGATGTAAGAGGCGTCGATTACGCGAACCAGGCTGGGCTGTGTGTAACTGGCCACATTCTCGCAGGCCGACAGGCTGAAGGCCATCACCAGCGAAGCCAGCACAACTACCGCCAGCCTGGGCAGCGTCAACTGCCGTGCTTTCTTCATCCAATAATTCCAGATCGAACTTTTGAAACGCATCTTTGAGAGTGGCACAAGCCTCCCACTCATAGTACAGGCAACAGATAGAAAGAGTTTACGATTTTTCGCTCCCACGTGGCGAAAGAAGGACTCAAGCTGACCACGCGGATCGCTTTCAGCTCGCTCCCATGGAGCCTTCAGCTTTTCCCCACATAGATGAAACGAGCCAGAAAAAGGGCTGCCAGCAGGTAAAGGAACCAGTCCTTGCGGCGGAATCTGCCTGTGGCCAGGTGGAGAACGGCCCAGGCGATAATGCCAAAGCCGAGGCCGTTGGCAATCGAGCAGGTAAAGGGAATCATCACCAGGGTGAGAAATGCGGGCAGCGCGATAATCGGCTCGCGCCAGGGAATTTCCGCAATGGCGCCCAGCATGAGCGAACCGACCAGGATGAGCGCCGGCGCGGTGGCGGCCGTGGGCACGATGGAGACGAAGGGCGCGGCTCCGATGGTGGCGAAAAACAGCAGCCCGGTGACAATGGCCGTGACGCCGGAGCGTCCGCCGGCCGCAACGCCCGCGGTGGACTCAACGTAGCTGGTGACGGTGGAGGTTCCGGTCAGCGAGCCGAAGACGGTGGCCGTGGCGTCGGCAAAAAGAATGTGGTTCAGTCGTGGAATGGTATGATCGGGCGCAATGAGGTTGGCGCGCTTCGCGACGGCGACCAGCGTGCCGAGATTGTCGAACAGGTCCACGAAGAAGAAGACGAAGACGATTTCCAGCAGGCCTTTGTCGAGCGCGCCGCGGATATCGAGCTTGAAGGTTGTTCCGGCCAGCGCCTGGAAGCCGCCGGCGGTGGGTGTCCAGTGAATGAGCCCGCACGGCCAGGCCAGGGCTGTCGTGGCCAGGATGCCGATCAGAATCGAGGCGCGGACTTTTTTCACCGTGAGCGTCGCCATGATGACCAGGCCGAACAGAGCCAGGGCCGTGCTCGGATTGCGGACGTTGCCCAGGTTCAGCAGCGTCTCCGGATCGCCCACCACCAGTCCTGCGTTGCGGAAGCCGATCAAGGCGATGAACAGGCCGATGCCGCCTGCCACCGCGGCGTAAAGCTCGTGGGGAATGGCGCGGAGAATCATCTGCCGGATGCCGCCCGCGGTCAGGAGCAGGAACAGAATGCCGGACAGAAAGACCGCACCCAGGGCGGTTTGCCAGGGGATGTGCATGCGGATGCAGACGGCGTAGGCAAAATAGGCGTTCAGGCCCATGCCGGGAGCCAGCGCCAGCGGATAGCGCGCCACCACGCCCATCAGGATCGAGGCGAAGGCCGCCGACAGGCATGTGGCGGCGGTGACAGCGGCCAGCGGCATTCCGGCCGCAGCCAGGATGGCCGGATTGACCAGGACGATATAGGCCATGGTCAGGAATGTGGTGATGCCAGCCAGAATCTCGGTGCGCCAATTTGTCCCGAGGCGCGCAAATTCAAAGTAGGTTTCCAGGCGTTTGAGCATGAGTGGTTACTACAGAAAAGCATACCCCGGTCGCAACGCAAAGAAGACTATGCGCGAGTTTTTATGCATCCGGCATAAAAGCAATTCGTTTCATGCCGGATGTATAAGTCAGCCGAGCAGCTTCGCGGCATCCTTGGCGAAGTAGGTGACGATGAAGCCCGCTCCCGCCCTGCGAATCCCCATCAGTGATTCGAGGATGGTGCGGTTCCGGTCCAGCCAGCCTTTCTCAAAGGCCGCCTGAAGCATCGAATACTCGCCCGAAACCTGGTAAGCGCCGATAGGCACATCCACGCGCTCGCGTGCGGCCCGGATCACGTCGAGGTAGGGCATGGCGGGCTTCATCAGGATCATGTCCGCGCCCTCTTCGATGTCGAGGTCGATTTCGCGCATGGCTTCGCGCAGGTTGGCTCCGTCCATCTGGTAGGCCCTGCGGTCGCCGAACTGCGGCGCCGAGTCCGCAGCTTCACGGAAGGGACCATAGAAGGCGGAGGCGAACTTTGAGGCGTAGCTGAGAATGGGCGTCTGCTGGCAACCGGCGCTGTCCAGTGCGCGGCGGATGGCGGCGACGCGCCCGTCCATCATGTCGCTGGGGGCGACGACATCCGCTCCGGCCTTGGCTTGGCTGACGGCTGTGCGGGCCAGCAATTCGAGCGAGGGGTCGTTGTCCACTTCAAAGCCGTCGCGGCCTTCCACAATCACGCCGCAGTGCCCGTGGCTGGTGTATTCGCACAGGCAGACGTCGCCGATGAGGACCAGCTTTTTGGCTGCTGGGGATTGTCTCAGGGCGCGCAGCCCTTGCTGCACAATGCCGTTCTCGTCCCACGCGCCGGAGCCCTGCTCGTCCTTGCTCTCGGGCAGGCCGAACAGCAGCAGTCCGCCGATGCCTAGGCTGGCTGCTGCTTCGGCTTCGCGCACGGCTTCGTCAACAGAGAGATTGAAGACCCCGGGCATGGAGCCGATCGGGCGGCGTACGCCCTCTCCGGGACAGATAAACAGGGGATAGATCAAGTCGCCGGGCTCAAGAGTGGTTTCGCGCACCAAGGCCCGCATGGATTCTGTGCGCCTGAGGCGGCGCATTCGCATCTGAGGGAAGTTCATGGCTCAGATTGTACTGCGGTGCGAACCGTTCCGCTGCCGCCCCGTAGCTGATATTTGCCCGCCAGCTTCCAGTGCAGTCAAAAGAATGCTTACAACTGCTCGTACAGCGATGTGTTGCGGTAGCCAAGCAGCATCACCAGGGACCAGATTCCCGAATCGCTTGCCAGCCGTGCCTGTTCGTCCTCCATGGCGCCGTTCGGTCCTCACAGAACCGGATTCCATCCAGGCGGGCATCGACGCCAATGTCACGAAGAATTTTCCCGCGTCTCCATGAACTTTTTCTTACCCTCCGCAAGAAGTGTTTTCAGCAGTTGATCTCAAATATTTCTGTGTTTACGTTCCTCATCATTGCCGATAACCGGATTGCAACAGCAATGTCAGAGCGCGAACTCGGGATACGCAATCTGAAACGATGCGGCGCGCCTGCGTGCGGAGGTGAGCGGATGGCGGGCCAGTTCCATGCAGAGAGTGTCTCTTGCTCGACGAGGCAGGAATACTGCGAAGCCATCCCCGCGTCCGGGTCGAATCGTCCGGGGCAGGCCAGCCGGTTTGCCAACGATTTTCAGCGGCTCGTGGGAGATAATTCCGAGCCCGACCCGCTCTTTTTTGTCGAATGCTGGACCCTTGGCACACCGGCGGCGGTGGAGAACTTCCAGCAGAGACGGCAGGGGCCGGCGGCTTGCCAGCCTCCCCTCCCTGCATTCCTCGACCTCTACAACCCTTGCACTCTGTTCTTCCTGCAACAGCGCGACCTGGATGCGAAAAGCCTCTCTGCGTCCATCGCCGCCGTGAGCGCAAAACGCTGCTACGCCGCATGGTCGCGGCCGTCTCCTGAAGAACCTGCCGCGCCGACGCAAGACAAGCCTCCGCAGCCAGGGAAAACAGCTACCGAATCGCGCGAAAGTCGTCAGGAGACAATCCATTCCACAACACGGCAATCCGCCTGCCGGCTCCTGGGAGTCACAGCCGCCAGCACGCGGGAGCAGATCAAAACCGCCTACCGGCGAATGGCAAGTCAATGGCATCCCGACTGCCTCGAACTCACGACCGAGCAGGCACGCAGGAGCGCCACCGAACAAATGGCTGCGATCAACGATCGCCTATCACCTGCTGTGCAGTTGCCTGCCCCAGGAGTCAGTCTGATCCGGTCCAGACTGAATCTGGCGATCTATGCTTGTTCCGGTGCGCTACCGCGAAACCAGGGTTGATGGTTCCCGAAACCACAGCGTTCAAGTTGACGTGACCTCCAGGGAACGGCGACCCTGCACAAAACTCAACAGGATATAGTTACTCTGGTTTCGCGCTATCATCCTGGATGCAGAATAGAAACAATGACCGATTCGCCGGTGAATTCCATGCCCAACGATGCGCAGATTCCCGAAGAGCTTGCCCGTCTCGCTGACCAGCCGCGTGTGCTGGTTCGCCGCGGCGGCGCGCTGCATAAGGGGGCTCGCTGCGTCGTCTACTGGATGCAGCGTGCCATGCGCATTGTGGACAATCCCGCGCTCGCTGTAGCCATCGAGGCCGCGAATCTGTTGGGCTTGCCGGTGGTGGTCTACTTCCAGGTAATTCCCAACTACCCCAACGCCAATCTGCGGCACTACCACTTCATGCAGCAGGGCCTCAGGGACGTGGCCGAGGACGCCGCTGCGCTTGGGGCCGGTTTTGTCCTGCGCCGTTCTCCCGGCGACTCGCTCGAAGCGTTTCTCGAAGAGGCCGATGCGGCGCTGCTGATTGGCGACGAAAACCCGTGCCGCGAGCCGGAGCGTTGGCGCAAGGCGCTTGCGCGCAAACTGAGGCTCCCCTACTGGACAGTAGACGCCGACGTGGTTGTGCCCTCGCGCGTCTTCAACCGCAGCTTTGTGCTGCTCCACCACTTCCGCCCTCACCTGAAAGCCGAGTTGCCGAAATTCCTTGTCGCGCCGCCGAAGATTGCGCCGCAACACATCTGGAAGCCGAGAAAGGCTCTCCCGAGCCTTCCTCTTTTGGAAGACATCACGGTTGGATTTACAAAGCTCGACCGCACCATCCAGCCGGTGGACAGCTTCACCGGCGGAACGCGCGCCGCGGTTCGGCGTCTTGGAGAGTTTCTACGGCTCGAATTGAAAGACTACGACGAAACCCGCAACCACCCCGAGTTGCGCGGCACCAGCCGCCTTTCGCCGTATCTGCACTTCGGCAACATTGGCCCGCTGACCATCGCTCTGGTCGTGCAGGATGCTGTGCGCCGGGGCAAGGCGCCAGCCGCCGCCGGTGACCGGTATCTTGAACAGTTGATCGGCTGGCGGGAGCTTGCGGTCCTGTTCGTGCGTCATGAGCCGAACTACGACAACTGGGAGTGCGCCGCGCCCTGGGCGCGCAAAACGCTGATCGAGCACACCGCCGACCCGCGCCCCTATCACTACAGCTTGAAGCAACTGGAGCGTGCCGAAACCGCGGACGAACTCTGGAACGCCGCCCAGCGAGAGATGGTCCAGACCGGTTGGATGCACAACTACATGCGGATGTACTGGGCCAAAAAGATTCTGGAATGGGCGCCGGACCCGGCCCGGGCCTTTGATTGGGCCGTACTCCTCAATGACCGCTACGAACTCGATGGCCGCGATCCCAACGGCTACGCGGGCATCGCCTGGGCCATCGTGGGCCGCCATGACCGCCCCTGGTTCAACCGCCCGGTCTTCGGCTTGGTGCGTTCCATGACCGGCGCTTCGACCGCGAAAAAGTTCGACGCCCCGGCCTACATCCGGCAACACAGCTAGGTCGGAAAGTAGTCCTTCGGATGCGGCTTCAGGCTCCTGTTGCGGGCCGCCAATTCGGATTGCGCTTCGACTGTCCTATAATGGGTCACAATTC
>Ga0224529_1001545_pt1 | contig 13531 bp, 16 predicted proteins | sample CBST50metaG_FD_179893 | JGI IMG/M metagenome (GOLD analysis project Ga0224529, IMG submission 179893) | Peat soil microbial communities from Stordalen Mire, Sweden - C.B.S.T50 | ecosystem: Environmental > Terrestrial > Soil > Wetlands > Peat | place: Sweden: Norrbotten County, Stordalen Mire... | reverse complement strand
GCCCCTCCGGGGCTTCGCTACGTCCCAGCCAGCAACAACGACAACTGAGAGGAGAAGAGAAAGAAGTTCAAACGACTATCGGGAAATCTAGTTGTCGTTGAAGGGAAAGAATAGTTGACGCCAGACAATCATCCGAGCCCTAGAAGATATTGGTACGATATCCCCATATCCGAGTGTGCTCATGGTAGCAGCGCTGAAGTACAGGTTTCTGGGATAGCTATTCTGGAGCGCCGTCGGCAGGCCATTCTCCGTGAGAGACAACGACATAACATCATCGAACTGTTCTAGCGTCATCGCCAAGCAGGTCGCATTCTTGAACCACTTGGCGTGAGTGCAAGGGAACAATGCGGCGAGATCAGTATTCTGCACCGAAACACTTACCGGCACTGCTCTCACCGAATTGATGTCGCCCCACGGCAGTCCGTTCGTCGAGCCGATTTGAGAGGCCGAGTTGAGCTCCAACTCAACGCGGACAAAAGAATCGGACTCTGCCGCTCCTGGAGTCTCGTTGACCATCAATACGACCACTCTTACGCCATCTGGATGGGGTTCGATCCAAAACATCGGAAACTGTCCCGTCGAGTCAGGACGGATGGGCTGCCCATTCATTTTGGGACTTTCAGCCAGAAAATTTTGCCTCAAGATGTTGGCGTATTTTTGGCGTTGAGCTCGTATCATTGGCTCGTGCCGCGCCGTGTTGTTATAGAAATCGAACGGCATGAGTGTATACATGCCTGCGAAAACGGGTATCGCCGCAAGGTATGCAATTCCGAAAACCATTGCGGGAAAATGGCCCATCCATTTTCCGAACGATCTGATTTTCTCTTCTGCCGCGCGAAGGATTGAATCACTTCTCAATTGAATCCTCCCAGCAAACTGAGTTCAATATTCAATTGTGATTTCGCTACTCTGAACTGGCCCCTTTCGATGGTCTGAATTGGCCCCACCTGGGGTGAAGCCCGTTTACTTGTTTTGGGGGTTTTACACCCGGAAGCGAGGACGGCTTGGCCACAAGGAGGAGCAAGGTGGAGCTATACGAGCAGATTCGGCGAGAGTACGAGCATGGCGCCGGAACGATCCGCGCAGTAGCGCGGAGGTTGGGAGTACATCGTCGTGAGGTTCGCCAGGCCTTGGCCAGCGCTGTACCTCCAGAGCGGAAGAAGCCGGAACGCGAACGGCCGAAGCTTGCACCGGCACAGCCATTTATCGATGCGATTCTGGAGGCCGATCGCCGTGCCCCGCGCAAGCAACGTCACACGGCGCATCGTATTTGGACCCGGTTGCGGCAAGAGAAGCCGGAGGTTCTGGTTGCCGAGTCCACGTTGCGCGAGTATGTGCGTCATCGCAAGCAGGCGATGGGCCTGCTGGGTCACGAGGTTTTCATCGCGCAGTCGTATCAGTTTGGCGGCGAGGCGCAGGTAGATTGGTACGAGATATTTGCAGAGTTTGATGGCCAATTGCGGAAGATCTACATCTTCTGCATGCGTTCGATGGCTTCTGGAGCGGCCTTTCACCGGGCCTATCCACACGCCACGCAGCAAGCATTTCTGGAAGCGCACGAACTCGCGTTCCAGTGGTTTGGCGGGGTCCTTCATACCCTCAGGTTCGATAACTTGAGCTCGGCGGTGAAGAAGATCCTGCGCGGTCGTCAGCGCGAGGAGACGACGCGTTTCATCGCTTTCCGTTCGCACTGGGGATTTCAGGCTGAGTTCTGCACGCCCGGCGAAGGCCACGAAAAGGGTGGCGTCGAGGGCGAAGGCGGTCAGTTCCGGCGCAACTATCTTGTGCCCATGCCGAAGGTGCACAACCTGGAAGAGTTGAACCAGCTTCTGGCCGCCAGTATGGGCGAGGACCAGAAGCGTCTGATCCAAGGACGCAGCCAGACGATTGGCGCATTGATGCTGGCCGAGCGCGACCATCTGTTGCCTCTGGCCACGGAGGCTTTCGACCTAGCCTCGTTGCATTTTCCCCAGGTCAACCAGAGCGGCTGCATAAAGGTGCTCACTAACTTCTACTCGACGCCGCTTCCGGTAGGAACATCGGTCGAAGCCAAGGTCTACTCGGCGTATGTGGAGATCTGGCACTCGGGCCGTTGCGTGGCGCGACATGAACGCTGCTACGAGTGCCATCAGCAGGTTTTGGAACTTGAGCACTACCTGGAGGTGCTGCAGAAGAAGCCCGGCGCCATGGCCGGATCGACGGCTCTGGAACAGTGCCGGGTACAAGGCCGCTGGCCAGCCAGCTACGATCGCTTCTGGTCCATGAGCAGCGAACGAAATGGCCGTCAGGCCGGAACACAAGCGATGATCGAGGTGCTTCTGCTGAGCCGCACCTATGGCGCGGCCCGTGTGCGCCAGGCGGTAGAAGAGGCGCTGGCGTTGGGAACTTCCAGCCTCAGCGCGATTCGCTATCTGCTCAACGTGGACTGCCGACCGGCGACGCCTGAAGCTCCCGCAGTGGATGCTGGCGAACTGCGCCGCTACGACCGGCCGCAACCCAGCATGGAGGCCTACGAACAACTGCGGCCGAACTGGACAGAGCCTTCACAGACGGACTCAAGCTCGCGGATTGCGAACTGGCCGGTGGCGACGGAGGTGGTCCAGTGAGCACATCCCAACCGATCGAACAGGCCGCCATTCAGCAGTACGCGCGGCAACTCTATCTGACAACCGTAGCCGACCAGTTTGCCCGTATGGCCGAAGAGGCCGTAACGAAGAAGCAGTCGCACCTGAGTTATCTGGAAGCACTGCTCGAGGCTGAAGTCGAGGAACGCGATCGCCGGGCCGTGATCCGGCGCATCAAGGATGCACACTTCCCGACCGTCAAGACGCTGGAGGAATTCGACTTTCCAGCAGCGCCGCACATCCCCGTGGCGCTGATAAAAAAGCTCAGCGAGGGTGAATATCTCGAACGTAAAGAACCAGTCATTTTGTTAGGTGAAACAGGCACTGGCAAGAGTCACTTGGCCGTCGCTCTAGCCGTGGCCGCTTGCCGACAGCGTAAACGGGTACGCTTTACCACGGCGGCGGAGTTGGTGACCGAGATGATCGAAGCCCAGAGCCAGTTGCAACTGACGCGGGTGCGCAATCGCTGGATGCGTTACGAACTTGTCGTGGTCGACGAACTTGGGTATGTTGTCATGCCTGACGCCGCAGCGGAGTTACTCTTCCAGGTGATCGCCGGTCGCACCGAACAGGCGGCAATCATCGTGACAACGAACTTACCATTTTCCGAGTGGCCCACCAAGATCCCCAACGCCCGGCTCTGCAAGGCGATGCTGGACCGTTTAACTGACCGGGCACACATCATCGAAACTGGCACCGAGAGCTACCGGTTCCGTAGAACTATGGCCAGGAAAGGCGGCAAGACCGGGGTCCCCACGGACAGGTCTTCGTCCGAGGGGTGGAAGGCATGAAGAGCAAACAGTGGTACTACGCGCAACTGCGCTGGGCAGTGATGGTGAAAGGTAAAGAGGGACTGCGGGCATGGAAAGAGGCCGTACACATCTTCCTCAGCGAAGATGAGCAGACGGCCTTTCAGCAAGCTCTCGATATCGGACGCCAGGGCGAGGATGTCCACACCGAAGGTCGGCGGGAGGTGGAGACCAGATTGGCAGAGGTAGTAAGGCTCGACTGTCTGGGTAGCAATCAAACCCAGTTCCAGGTCAGGCTCGGTTCAAGCAAAGCCGACGAACGGCTGCCCTTCGATTACGTCTTCAAACCGGAGGAGCATATGCCTGAACCGGCCTTCTAACCCTGCTTGATCACGCCAGCAACGACGCCCCGTGTTGGCCTTGGCTCCAGTCGCCCTTCGGGCTCCTTCCGCCAAGGCCAACACGGAATAACAAATCACATGCCCATAGGTGGGGCCAAATCAGACCATCAAAAGGGGCCAAGTCAAGTTGACGAAACCAAATTGTCTATCTTGTGGAGAAGTGAATCAAACGACGGCCTGCAAGAGAGCCGACCGAAAGCGCCGTTTCTGGTGGTATTCGGCGCATTCACGTTGGCGAAAGTCGTCGTTCAGTTCATGTCTTGAGCCCGCTACGCATTGGAAATTCAGCCTGTGAAGCGCGCCATCTGCCTGCTCTAACAGGGCAACTCACTCGTCCAGAGCGGCTTGCACGACAAGAATCGGAACCAGTTGAAGAGAAAAATGCAGTCCCCGTAGACAAGTCGTGACCTAGATACGGACACGAGCAGATCCCTGCGCTCTTCCGAACGGACCGTGACGGCGATCTCCCCGAAGTTTGTTGCCAGCACGTCAGTAAGGAATCCGTCGCCGATGGCGGCCACTAACCCCTTCCGGTGCTGTTGTTTAGAGAGGCGATTGATCGCGCTCGGATCGAAAATGTTGACCGGAATAGTGTTCATAATAGGCCTTCCAATACTTCCTCTATGGTGAAATCTGGACAGTCAGATCCCTATATGGACCCCCCGCCGCACCCTTTCCGCAGATTCTGCGTCTGATATATTGAAAAAGTGTAAAGTAGCATGTAAAGTGATTCGAAATGAAAAGAACTCACCCACCGCTGAAGCTTTCGGGATCACCCCTGATCTACGTGGTCGCGCAAGTAAACATTTCTGCCGTTGTCGCGATCGAACGCTATGTTCCGGAGATCCAGGAAAAGCTGCGCAAGAGCGGATTTCCTGGCTATGTGAACGTGCAGGTGCCGGAGTTTGTCTTCGAGGCTCCTGGTGCGAGACCGGTCATTAGTCCGTTGTCGAGGTATGAATTCCAGGACAAGGAAGAAAGGACTGCAATCGTCCTGACTTCAAAATCCATTGCCGTCCATACCAACCAGTACGCAACCTTCGATGATTTTCACGCGATCATCACTATGGCGCTGGAAACTATCCACGCCGCCGCCAGCCTCCAACTGCATGAACGGATTGGCTTGAGGTATGTCGATTTGATTGAGATGGAAACCGGCGAGGACTTGAAGGATTATTTGGCCGCGCACCTTCTAGGCTATGACCGAGCCTCAATAGGAGTGTCAGAGGCGTCGTTCAATTTTCATTTCGAGGGAAATACGCCCTACGGCCGGCTTGTCGCACGACACTACCCGCCACAGATCAGGAATATGTTGCCCCCTGACCTTGCGGGCGTATCTTTGAATTACAGCTACCGACAGGCGCCGTTACCGGGCAGAGCCTCCCTGCTGGATTTTGATCATGCTTCCGATTACAAAGGGGATTTTGTGATCGAGGAAATTCTTGAGACTCTTGAAAACCTCCATGACGGCCTCGATGTCATTTTCAGAGATTCTGTAACCGCAGCAGCATTGAAGAAATGGGGAAGAGAGAATGCTACAGGCAGTAAGAGCTGAGCGCATAGTCGCGCATCGACCGTATTTACGCCTGCCCGTATCGGTTTCCTGGGATATTCAGAAAGAGAATCCCCCATTCAATTTCACTGATGCCAGAGACCTCACGGGAGGATACGAAAGAGGGGCCGGCGCTTTCGTGTTTTACGGCAGAGTGCTTGAAAGCCTCGCCCACACGATCTATCAGGGTACTGGTGGAGAACCTCCTTGGGCACAGACAATGCAGAACCTAGCCTCTGCAAGTGGCGCATATGTTGTTGTTCAGAATCCGCAGCGGACTAGCCCTTCTGCAGATCCAGCCACAGTCACGCCGGTAGACATAGGCAGGCAACTTGCTTTTGTACGTCATCACCTTTCCCTGAACGCGACGGACCTGTCGAGAATACTCCTGGTTGAGCGCCCGACTGTTTATGCATGGTTGGACGGCAAATGGGATCCGAAGCAAGAGAACAAGGGAAGAATCAGAAAACTCTATCAGATCGCACGGGCATGGTATGAGATGTCGAAACAGCCAATCGGTAAGCTCCTCCGCGAACCTCTTGATGGAGACACCAGTCTCATGGATCACCTTGTCCGCGACACGCTCGAGGTAGCGGCGATCAACCGTGTTCTGTCGGCAATACATGAGCTGTCTGATCACAAGGCCAAAACCAAGCGTGTGCGCAGTATTCGCGAAATTGCCAAGCAACGCGGATTTAAGCCGATTTCAGCGGCTCAGGAAATCGAGCGATTTGACCAAATCACTAGGTTTTGAGCGTGGATGAGGAGTAATGCAACTGGGCACTATACCGCAAATTCCGGATCGTCGGTGGCGGCAGGGCAGCATTATTCCGCATGAAGCTCTCACTCCCCATTTGCCTGCCGTTGATCCAGAGGCACTCTACATCCTTCTCACACAAGATTGCGATATCCTGCACCACGATTATGACGCCGAACCAGATATAGAGATGCATATCGCCAGGACGGCAGATGAAACAGATGGAAATCTGCTTCACGCCAAGAATCCGCGCCGCCTGCAGTTCACAGTGGCAGATCGGACATATGAGATCAAGATGCATGAGCGGTGCCACGCTCCCCGCGAGTCTCTCTTGGGCCATGTCCCCCCGGAACTGAATTTGGGCGAAGATCTCATTCGGACTATAGTTCGGTGGACTGCCAATCGATATCTCCGCAGTGCGTTCCCGGACGCGTTCAATGAGCGATTGGTAGCTGCGAAGAGATCGATGAGAAGGATCGAAGCGGCCTTAAAGCGCGATGGTGGCCTGATCACAGGGATTTTTCTGTGGGTCGATCCTCCCGAGGAGATTGCCGCAGAGCGACGGTATCGGGTCATCATGCGTTTGACGGCGAAAGAAGATGTCTTTGAGCAGACGGAGACAGAAACCAGGGCCTTGGAACTGAACGAAACGATCCGGCGGGAATTCGACAGCATTGAGGGAATTGAAATTGTCGATTACCAACTGGTCTCCGAATCCGATTTTAGCCTGGCGGATATGCGCACAATGCTGCGGTGGGATTACGACTATCTGAGCTATCGAGCGGGAACCCCTGATGACACGGCTCCCGCAGTGAGTTGAGTGCGGAAAATACTGTAAGGATGCGGTGGAAGCCGCGAATGTGCCCCCCGAACACCTGATCATCTCTGGCTACGCCGGGAGAAGGAGATCTCCAACAAAATACGGGAACAGTTCCGAACGAACGTGCGAGGATCGCATTCGGTCTTGAAGAACTCACCGGGTGGCCTGGTCTCTACGCCGCTCTTAGGCAGAATGAGACCTTCAATCTTGATCCACTTCGGGTACATTGCTAAGACCCAAGGCGCTACTCTTGCGGTGTGTTTCTTCCGCCTATGTGGGTTTCGCTTTTATCTGAATCTTATCCCTGTTGTAAACCGCTATGCGGACCTTGAGGACTCACAGGATTGCTTCCAAAGTTCTATACCAGCCTTCCTATTCGCGCATCTGACGCTCATAGAGGATGGGCGCTACAGTTCCTTTGCAGCGAAGAACGATTCACCCCGTAGACAGGCGCGGACACAATACGGACACATTTTGGGTACCAAAACATACCATTTGGCACCAGACGGCACAACAACTCAGATTAGAGTTCCCCTTATATGTCAACAACTTACGATGATTCTAAACCGCTTAGCAGATTGGAAGGCGGCCCTGAAAAGGCCGGCGTCGGCGGTTCAATCCCGTCTCTGGCCACCACCACTGCTACGTACCCCATTCGTAGCATCGTGTCTATCGAAAATTTCAACGTCGCCCGATACATTGAGAATGGTACCATCCAGGAACGCTTTGGCGTAAGTACAAGCCGATCCACATATTTATCCAGTGCCTGCCGCGCACCTTCTACATCTCCGCGCAATAGAGAACCGATCTCTGCGGCCCTGTCGTGAAGAACGGCCCGCAGATCTTCCAGCGAGAGAGCAAGGTCTCGCGGCTGGTTCATCTCCGTCAGCCGGTCATCCAGTTTGGCAATTTCCGCCTCGATTGACGACAGCTGAGCCAGGAGACTGGGTGAGTGGCCGGTCGCCGCAATGGCTCCTGTCACGTTGGTCGCCTTCGCCTTCAGTTCTTGCCGCTTCCCCTGGAGTGCCAGAACCCCGTTCGCGGCGCTATCGGCCTACCCTCGAATTTCCTTCAGGCTGTGCTTTAGCTGCTCGTGGAACGACTGAAGAGCATAGTCGACCATCGCAGGTTGCAGGAGCCGATCGGAAAGCTCGGCAAGGAGTTGGCCTTCCAATCGGTCCTTGCGAATCATGACGCTGTTCGAGCATACGCCACGATTGCGATGACTCGGGCAACCATATTTGACGTAACCCCGGCGTCTCTGCCCTCCGAGGGTGGTCGCCGACCATCTCTTGCCCACCCTTTGAATATGCGCTTCCACCCGCGCCCAAAGCTCCTCGGAGACGATTCTCCATTCTGGAACTTCGACTCGCTTCCAATCGGACTCGGGACGGGGCCGGGTGGTCCTGCGGCCAGGGCCATCTTCGCCTTGAATGCTGCGGTGTGGCTCCGACGCAGTCGTCTGCTCAACTGCTCTCCTCTTTTCGCCATTTTAGGCGGCTTGGGAACAGAGCCTCCGCTTATCCGGCTGTCCAAATTTCCGAGACCGGCTTACGGATGCATCCGCCAATCGCAACTTGTTTTCCATCTCCATGAGATATCCATAAAGGTAGAAAAAAGGTAGAAAAAACAGCCACGATAAATTACGCGAAGTGAATTATTGTATTCCCACCACCAGATTTCGCCTTTTCTTCATGCGATTGCCCTGATTTTTTATGGAGAAGAATACTTTCTAGGTTATGCGCTATTATAGACATCAAATCAATGATTGATGTGGACCTGTTCGCTTATCGAGAGGGTATTTAATTGAATCAGAACGCTCGCACTTTTGACAGACGATTATTTCTCGCCTACATCGTTTGCAGTTTGGTTGCCATTTTCTATCTACCCTCTCTGGTCCCTCTGCATCCTTCCATTTCTGACTCATATGTGTTTGCCTACAACAACCGCGTCGGTATCGCGCTCTTGCTGTTGTTGGTAGCTATCGGATCGGTATGGACCAAAGGTATGGGCCTTCAACTGTGCACTTCAACTGACTCTTCTCAACCTGTTCCGCTGAAAAGCCTCTTTGGGGCCCTGGTTGCAGTTTTATCAGGTTGCCTGATAATGTACATGCTCGCAGGCCGGTTTGGAGGATTTGGGGAATCGCCGTACTTCATAGATCGGGCATGGCTTCTGTCTCAAGGTAAAATTCCTTACGTGGATTTCGAATGGGCCTATGGGGTGTCTTTTCTTTACGGGCCAATTTTCCTCCAACATCTGCTTTCGATCGATATCGTCCAGGCATACTATCTCTTTTGGATTTTCAACTGGTTGTTGGGCACTCTGCTTCTGTTCACAATCACCAATATGGTCGATTATCCTACTAACTCAAAGCAGTCTATTTTTTTTCTCTTGTTTGGTTCAATATTTCTCTCCATCCTTACTATGGGAATAAACTATACATTTCTTAGGTATTTGTGCCCATCTTTCTTTGTCTTGGTGGTTCAAAAACTCTTCAAGATAAATGGCACTAAATCGCGGGTCTATGCCGTTCTCCTAGCGATCACATTCACCACAATTTTGCTTTTAATCTCTCCTGAGACAGCAATTGCTCACGCCTTTGCTTGCGTATGTGTATTTATATTTTCTGCTCCTAGCAGGAGCAGCAGGTCCATCGCTATGTTTGCCGGATTGCTGCTTGGACTAGCGGCTATTTTCTGGGCAGCGCTCAAGATTCATGTGCTGGATACGCTCAAAGCTGATAGCGGGGGAGCTGATAGCTTTCCCATCTCGTTTGCTCCTCATATTCTGCTATTCTTTGCTGCCCTATTTGTTTGCGCTTGTTATGTGTTCCGACGCTTTCAGGAGCGGCGCACCAGCGACAATACAATCGGTCTGATCGCTTTCTCGATACCGATGACAGCAGCGGCTTTGGGAAGATGCGATCCTAGTCACGTTGTCTTAAATGGGCTAGGTATCTTTCTGGCCAGCATGTTCTATGTTTCCAACCACCGTACTGCGTGGAAATGGTACAGAGCGGCATTTGTTGTAGTTCTGATACTCCTCCCAGCCATTTCCGGAACATGGCTTTATCTACCGTCCTTGGCAAGATGTGGATTCAATATGCTTAGCGAAAATAACAATAGCTCGCAGATCAGTAGATCGCTTACCTACTTGGGTCGGAAATATATCGCAGATTCCGCTAGTCCAGCCAAGCGCGTGAAGTGGGAAAAGTTGCTCGAAAATGCTCAGCATGTCAGCGTACCAAAGACAGTTGACTTCTCACGCATCTATCCTTCATGGCATGGAACGTTTCTTGCCCCGTTTGGGTATAGGCCGAATGGGTTGGGTACATATTTATCGAATCAGGTCGATTATGGCCATTATGAGGGATTCGAGAATGCAAATACGGTCGATGCTATCCATACAAAACTTACTGAGATCAAGATCCATCCAGAAAAAGCTCTCCTGCTCCCAGATCACTTTGAGAGCTCATGCCAAGTCAATATCCCAGCCGAAAGGCAGGAGATAAGTGTCTTGTTCGCCTTTCCTTACTTCGGAAAAGCAGTTCATCAGGAGAGTGTTCGCCAGCCCATCTGCAGCTACATCCTTGCACAGTACAGGTTGGAACAAGCGCCGACCCTACAAAACTTCTCGTACGGGCTTTGGGTTGCAAGGTTTTCCTGAAAGCCGCTTTCCAATATACCCATTTCGTGTATGTATCCCTTTCTCACCAGACTCTTGACGTTGTTTTGAAACGCTATTCCTATGACTGAATCTTACCCATCGCTGCCTTTGGGGCAACGACTATGCTAAACTTCCACGTATTCCATCCCGATAACGCGGGACATGAATGAAATGTTCAGTGGCTCTGTACGCAGTTGCAATAGTTTCTGCGAGAGTGCCTTCTTTATCGCAGAATATGAAGGGCATTACGAACAATGACAAGTACAAGCAACGCCATCCTTGTAACGGGGGGGGCAGGGTTCATCGGCTCCAACTTTGTGCTGCAATGGATTAATGCTACAGGTACATCTGTAGTCAACCTTGATCTGCTTACCTACGCCGGGAATCCCGCAAATTTAGCGGCTCTTGAGGGCGACTCTCGGCACAAGCTGATCCATGGCGATATTTGCGATGCACCTCTGGTTGCCTCTCTGCTGCGTGAACATCGGCCCAAAGCCATCGTTCATTTTGCTGCAGAGAGCCACGTGGATCGCTCCATTGCCGATCCAGGAGCTTTTATTCGCACCAACGTGCAGGGCACGTTCACGCTGCTCGAACAAGCCAAGCGCTATTGGTCGGAATTGGACGAAGGCGACCGGCAACGCTTTCGCTTCCTGCATGTCTCCACCGACGAAGTGTACGGATCGCTGGGACTGGACGACGCTGCTTTCACAGAGATCACAGGGTATGCGCCGAACAGTCCTTACGCTGCGTCGAAGGCATCCTCCGATCACCTTGCGCGAGCCTACTACCACACCTACGGCCTGCCGGTACTCACAACAAATTGTTCGAATAATTACGGCCCCTTTCAGTTTCCCGAAAAGCTCATTCCTCTAATCATTCTGAATGCCCTCGAAGGCAAGCCGCTCCCTGTGTATGGCGACGGTTGCAACGTGCGCGATTGGCTCTTTGTCGAAGATCACTGCTCGGCCATTCGTACCGTACTCAGTAATGGACGGGTAGGAGAAACTTACAACATCGGTGGCAACAGTGAGCGGAAGAATCTGGACGTGGTGACCACCATTTGTAACCTTGTTGATGAGCTCAGCCCCAACGCTGTGATGGGGCCGCGCAGAAAACTAATCAGTTTTGTAACGGACCGTCCCGGACATGACCGCCGCTACGCCATCGACGCATCGAAGATCAGCCGCGAACTTGGCTGGCGTCCCGCTGTGGAGTTTGAAAGCGGACTGCGCAAGACGGTAGCGTGGTATCTAGAACACAACAGCTGGGTTGAGAATGTTCGTACCGGCGCGTATTTGGACTGGATACGGCAGAACTACCAGGAGAGAATTCCATCATGAAGGGAATCATCCTTGCGGGAGGCTCGGGAACCCGACTCTATCCCGTGACGAATGTCGTCTCGAAGCAGCTCTTGCCGGTGTATGACAAGCCTATGATTTACTATCCGCTCAGCACCCTGATGCTGGCGGGTCTGCGCGATATTCTTATCATCTCCACGCCGCAGGATACGGGCCGCTTTGCGGAGTTATTAGGCGACGGATCGCAATGGGGAATCAACCTGAGCTACGCTGTTCAGCCCAGTCCTGATGGGTTGGCGCAGGCATTTCTGATTGGACGCGATTTCATCGGCGGAGATACAAGTGCTTTAATTTTGGGCGACAACATCTTTTATGGACAGTCGTTCTCGGCGCGCCTCCAAAAAGCTGCGGCGGTAAAGCATGGGGCGGTCGTTTTCGCTTATCCAGTGCAGGATCCGGAGCGTTATGGCGTCGTGGAATTTGACACGACGGGCCATGCGGTCAGCCTCGAAGAGAAGCCTCAGTCTCCCAAGTCGCGCTATGCCGTCACCGGGCTCTATTTCTACGACAACGAAGTGGCGAATATGGCCGCCTTGCTCAAGCCATCTCACCGCGGTGAGCTGGAAATCACTGATCTGAACCGGCTTTATCTTGAAGCCGGCAAACTGAAGGTACAAGTCATGAGCCGAGGCATGGCTTGGCTCGATACTGGGACGCAAGACTCGTTGCTCGACGCCGGGCTCTTTGTCCAGACGATCCAGAAACGCCAAGGGCTGAGAATTTCCTGCCCCGAAGAGATTGCCTATCGTTTCGGTTACATCACTGCCGAGCAACTCGGCGTGTTGGCGCAACCCGTTCGCAAGAGCGGATACGGGCAGTACCTGCTTGCCCTGCAACACGAACCGCAGTTTACGGTAGAGGCGAATGACCTATGAAGATTACGGCAACCGGGCTTCCCGGCGTACTGATACTTACACCGAACATTTACCGGGATAGCCGCGGCGCGTTCAGTGAGACATGGAACCTGCGCGGAATGGTTGAGGCGGGACTACCATCGGTCTGGGTGCAGGATAACTGCTCCGTTTCGAAAAAGAATGTGGTTCGTGGCATTCACTACCAGACCATCCAGCCGCAGGGAAAACTGGTGCGGGTTACCCACGGCGCAGTGCTCGACGTGGCGGTGGATTTGCGCCGAAGCTCGCCCACGTTTGCCAAGCATGTTGCCGTGGAACTTAGCGAAGAAAATGGCCAGATGCTGTGGATTCCAGAGGGCTTCGGACACGCATTTCTCGCACTTACCGATAACGTCGGCTTTGCCTACAAGGTAACTGACTATTACTGCCCAGCGGGAGAGCGGACCATTCGTTGGAACGACCCAGATATTGGAATTCCGTGGCCAGTTGGCCATGAAGGCGCCATCGTCTCCGCAAAAGACAGCCAAGGCGTGCCCCTGCGCGATGCGGAGGTGTTTGCTTGAGCAATCGTCCCCGTATCCTCATCGTTGGCGCTGCCGGGCAGGTTGGCGTTGAGTTACAACGCAGCTTCGCCGATTATGGTGAGATTATTTGCAGCGACCGTAACGCCGTCGACTTGGCCGTGCAGGATCGGGTGCGCGCAATGGTTCGCGAAGCCTCGCCTAACATCATCCTCAACGCTGC
>Ga0224529_1001544_pt1 | contig 13554 bp, 8 predicted proteins | sample CBST50metaG_FD_179893 | JGI IMG/M metagenome (GOLD analysis project Ga0224529, IMG submission 179893) | Peat soil microbial communities from Stordalen Mire, Sweden - C.B.S.T50 | ecosystem: Environmental > Terrestrial > Soil > Wetlands > Peat | place: Sweden: Norrbotten County, Stordalen Mire... | reverse complement strand
GCGCTATGACCTGAACTATTCGCAGACCTCTGAGTTCGGCTATGGCCAGGACGGCCGGCAGATGAGCACCGCCTCTGGAGACGCGAGCTACGCCAATTCCGCCAAGCGCTTGCCGTTCAGATTGCAGTATGGCGGCGGATACGGCTGGACCTGGGCAGGGCCCTCGTCGCCGGGAAATGTTTTTCAGCACCTGTCGCTCTCACAGGGCGTAAGCGGGCGGGCGTGGAATCTCGCGGCCAGCGACAACGTGAACTATTCCTTTCAGACGCAGGCTGCCAGCTTTTCCGGTTCAACCTCCGCGGCTGGCCAAACGGTTTTGTCCGTGAATACGCGCACGCTCGACAACACGGCGGCGCTGGACGCTGGATACCGGCTGAATGCCGCGTGGTCGGTCAATGCGGGCGGCTCTTACGAGCAAATGCGCTTTATCGACGACAACGGCCAGGACATGAACACCGTGATGGCGGACGGCGGCCTCTCGCGCCGGCTGAACGCGCGCAACACGGTTTCCGGCCAGTATTCCTTTTCTCGCTACAGCTACAGCGGCGCTGGCTTGACTTCCCGTGACAAGGTCTTGCAATTCAGCTTTACCCGCCAGTGGAACCGGCGGATCACGACCACGGCCGGAGCGGGCCCGCAGTGGTTTTCCAGCGCTGGCGCCGCCAGTTCGGCAAGCAATACCCGCTTCAGCTCCGTGATGTTATCGCTGAATGCATCGGCAAGCTATGCGATGCGGAACGGGGCGGCCAGCGTTGGTTATACTTACGGGAGCAATGGCGGATCAGGATATATGCTTGGGTCAAAGGTCAATAGCGTCAGCGGCAATTTTTCGCGCGCGCTTGGCAAGAACCTGACCGTAGGCGTGACCGGGGGGTATACTCGCACGACCTCGCTCATTGCGGCCGAATTCGAGTATGCCTGCACCATCGGCAATGTTGTCTATCAATGTCTGGTTCCGCTCAGGGAAAAGCCATCCACCAGCGCAAGATACGGTGGAGTGCAGGCCACGCGGAAGCTGGGCAGGTACTTTAATGCCTTTGCGAATTACACGGCCAGCGACCAATCGTCCACAATGCAGGTTGCGGTGCCGAAGACGGCTTTGAGCTACAGCACAAATATCCTGAACGGATTGGATCAGTCGATCAGCTTCGGCATCGGGTATTCGCCGCGGGAAATACGGCTCAGAAAGTAACGCTTCAAGGAGGCTTATGCTCGGGCATCGGGAATTGGCAGTGCAGGACTACACGGAGATGCTGAAGCGGCGCGGCTGGCTGATTCTGGCCTGCGCGGTCCTCTGCCTGGCAATTGGCTGGGGAGCCAGTTATACGCTGACGCCCCGGTATGTCTCGCAGACGCTGGTGCTCATCGAGCAGCAGAAGGTTCCGGAAGACTATGTGAAGCCGGTGGTCAATGAAGACCTGAATTCGCGCCTGGCGTCGATGAGGGAGCAGATTCTGAGCCGCTCGCGCATTCAGCCGATCATTGAGCGGTATAACTTGTATGCCGACGGCAAAACCAGCATGGACGATCGCGTTGACAAGACGCGCAAGGACATTGGGATCAAGCCGATCTCCTCGGCGCAATCGAGTGGAATGCCGGGCTTTTTCATCTCCTTCGAGGCGCGGGACGCGCACACCGCGCAGCAGGTCTGCGGCGACATTACGTCGCTCTTCGTCAGCGCCAATCTGAGCGCGCGCGAGGAGTCGGCCGAAGGCACCACCGATTTCCTGAAGCAGCAACTGAACGAAGCCAAAGCCAGCCTCGACGAACAGGACGCCAAACTGGCGGCCTTCGAGCAGAAGAATATCGGCAAGCTCTCCGGGCAGACCGTTCACCTCGGAGAGGGAAGCCTGACCATGGGAAATCCCAGTGAAAGCGCTCTGCAGGCGCTCACGGCGCGGCTTGACGCCACCACGCAGACGGTCAGCCACCTGCAGCAGAGTATCGCCATGCAGGAAGCCATGATTGCCCAGATGCCGCACGAGTCCACGCACGGCAATGCGGCCGCTGGCGTCTCGGAAGAGGGGCTCAAGACGCAACTGAAGGATGCGCTGACACAAGAGAAAGAGCTGGAGAGCGTCTATACGCCCAGCCATCCGGACGTGATTGCAATCAAGCGCCGGGTGGCCAGCCTGCGCGAGGAGATGGCGCACGCTCCCGCTGCAGAACCAGCGAAGAAGGACTCCGCCGTGAGCGCTTCCGACTCGCCGCAGTTGCGGCAGCTCAAGCTGCAACTGCGCTCCGACCAGCAGTCCCTGGCCGCCGCCAAGCAGGAACAGGCGCGGATCGAGCAGCAGGTTCGCGGCTACGAGGCAAAAATCGAAGCCAGCCCGCTGGTTGAGGAAGAGTACAAACAGATTACGCGCGACCATGACACGGCCCTGCAGTTCTATAACACTTTGCTGGCCAAAATGAATGAATCTTCAATGGCCACCGCTCTTGAACATCGCCAGCAGGGCGAACAGTTCCGGGTGATGGACGCTCCCAATCTTCCGGATTCACCCACCTTTCCGAACCATCTCAAGTTTGCTGGCGGCGGCCTTGCGGCCGGCCTGATTTTAGGCCTGTTCCTGGCCGCGCTGCTCGAGTATCGCGATACGTCCGTGCGCAGCGAAAGGGACATCTGGGCCTTTACCAGCCTGCCGACGCTGGCCGTTCTTTCTTATGTCGGCGGTTTGGCGCAACGCTCCGCAGTCCGCAAGCGCTGGAGATTTTTTACTCGAAAACCAGGGCCCTCTGGCAGCGTGCGCGAATAACTGCGAGCCATGCCGGAAGATCGGTTATAGACCTGCCAGCAAACATTTCCAGCAACATTCAGCCCACGAGGCTGACTTACCGGAGGAACCTGAGAATGAGTCCTATGCCTGATGCACTTCCGAGGCCGGATATTGAAACGCAAGCTTCAAAATCTGACGGAGCCTTTCCCACCGCCGGTCAGCCTTCGCCGGTCAGCGACGGCGCTTTCTTCAATAACATCGCACGGCATCCCTGGAAGCTCGACTTGGTTTCTCTTCCGGCGCTGGCGGAGCGTGGCGAAAGCACGGAGCAGTTTCGCGGCCTTCGCTCGCAAATCTACCAATTTCTCGATCAGGGACCGCTGAAAACGATTCTCGTCAGCAGCGGCCTGCCAAACGAGGGCAAGTCCTTTGTAGCGGCCAATCTGGCCATGAGCCTGGCGCTCAACAAGAACCACCATGTTTTGCTCATCGACGCCGATATGCGCAGCCCCTCGCTCCACATTATTTTCAGCCCTACCAGCACGGCCGGGCTGACCGAGTATCTGGCCGGCGTTGCGGAAATAAGCGACATACTCCAGCGCAACCAGAATCCCACGATCGTTGATGCGGGAGGAGTGCGCGGCATTCCGGATATTGCCTTTATCTCCGGCGGCCGCGGCGGGGACAACGCTTCGGAATTGATTGCCAATCACCGTGTTGAAGAACTGATTGCGGCCCTTGCGCCGCATTTCGACTGGATTCTGATCGACACCCCGCCGGTGCTTGTGTTTGCCGATGCGGTTGACCTGGCCCGCGCCGCCGATGCGGTGCTGCTGGTGGCCCGCGGAGCAAGCACGCCGTACGATGTTGCGCAACGCGCGCAGGCCGCATTCAGTAACTCGCGCATCCTCGGCTTTGTGCTGAATGCGGTCAAGGATGCTCCACACGGCAGTTCCTACTATCACTACTACGGCGACTATGGCAGGGACAAACACGGCAGAGAATCGCATCGTGAAACAGATAAGCGGGGATAAGAATGATCAGGCTTTTCAATGTTTACTATCCAACGCGTACCCTGGTGCTGCTTCTTTGCGAAGCGCTCCTCGTGGCCGGCTCGTTTCTGCTGGCGTCCCTGTGCGCTTTGGGCCCGGATACGTACATTGCCCTGATCTATGAAAACGGCTTGCTGAAGATTGCCGGCATCACCGTTGCCGCGCTGCTTCTTACTTACTACTTTGATTTGTACGGGCCGCGGCGCATCTCGGAAAACTGGGAAATCTACTTTCGCCTGCTGCTCGTTCTTAGCACCATTTCCTTTTTGCTTGCGGGAGTGGTCTATTTCCTGCCGGATTTGGACATCGGTCCCTATGTCCTTGTTCTGGGAGTTTCTATTCTTTCCGTATTCCTCGTCTTCTGGCGCTGGGCTTATGACCGGATTATTAGCCTTCCGATCTTCAGCGAGCGCGTCTATGTGCTGGGGGGCGGCCAGCAGGCGCGCGCCGTGGTTGCAATACTGCGCGCCAGCCGCGACGCCGGCTTAAAAGTTGTCGGCTGGAAAGAGGATAGCAAGGTTGATGAACAGCGTGATCGCTTTGCGGCGGAGCTTCACGCCTTCGGCGGACAGAGGCCCAGCATCGACCGTATTATCGTGGCCATGGAAGACCGCCGGCTGGCCATGCCGGTGCGGGAGCTGCTTGAGCTTCGTCTTCGCGGCGTCGTGATTGAGAATTCCAGCACGCTGCTGGAGCGGCTCTCTGGCAAGTTGCCGCTGGAGGGACTTAATCCGAGCACGCTCATCTTCGCCGAGGGATTCCACATGAGTTCGACGCACATCCTTTTCCGGCGGCTGTTCTCGCTTGTTGTCTCCTTCATTGCGCTGGTGATATGCCTGCCCTTTATTCCGTTTATTATTCTGGCGGTGCGTATTTCTTCGCCTGGTCCCATTTTTTTCAGCCAGACGCGCGTCGGACTGCGAGGCAGTTTGTTTACCATTTACAAATTCCGGACCATGCAAGAGGATGCCGAAACAGAGGGCGCGGTGTGGGCCTCCAAGGACGACGCGCGCGTCACGCGGATCGGCCGGTTCCTGCGCAATGCCCGGCTTGACGAAATTCCGCAGCTTTGGAATGTTCTGCGCGGCGATATGGCTTTTGTCGGCCCCCGCCCCGAGCGGCCAGAGTTTGTACAGTGGCTCCGTCAGGAGATTCCCTTCTACGATCTGCGCCACATGGTCCGCCCTGGCATCACCGGCTGGGCGCAGGTGCGCTATCGTTACGGCGCCAGCCTGGAAGAAACCCGGCGGAAACTTGAATACGATCTTTACTACGTCAAGCATCTGTCGCTTGGCCTTGACCTTTTAATTATGTTTGAGACCGTCAAAACAATCATTCTGCGCAGAGGCGCCCAATGAAGATTGTTTTCTGGCTGTCGATTCTGGGCATTCTTTACACCTGGCTGGGATACCCCGCGATAATATGGATGCTGGCCCGGCTGCGGCCACGGCCCTGGGCGGCAAATGCAATCTCTCCCAGCATTAGCATTGTGCTGCCGGTGCATAACGGCGCGCCGCTGCTGCCGCGCAAAGTCGAAGCCCTGCTCAGCCTTGACTATCCCAATATCAAAGAAATCATCGTTGTTTCGGATGGGTCAACCGACGGCACAGCGTCCTGGCTAACCCGGCAGCGCTATCCGCGCCTTACAACCATCATCCTTAACGAACACGAAGGCAAGGCGGCGGCCCTCAACGCCGGCCTGAAAATAGCCTCGGCGGATGTAATTCTCTTTGTGGACATTCGGCCCGAAATCGCTCCCGGCGCGATTCAGCAACTGGTTTGCAACTTCGCCGATCCGAAGGTTGGCTGCGTGGCCGGCGAACTTCATCTGCGCCGCGATAACCATGACGCCAGTTCCGCGGCTGTTAGTGGAATCTATTGGCGCTATGAAGAATGGATCAGAAAATGCGAGTCCATCTTCGCCTCTCCGGTCGGCGTCTATGGCGGATTCTATGCCATTCGCCGCGAACTGGCGGCGTCACAGCCCGCCGGAATTATTCTTGATGATATGTTCCTGCCGCTCTCGATTATCCGCCGGGGTTATCGATCGGTTCTCGATCCACAAGCCTGCGTCTATGACACGTGGCCCCCGAAAATAGAAGACGAGTTTCAGCGCAAGGTGCGCACGCTGGCGGGAAACTTCCAGCTTTTCCATCTGGCGCCGTGGACGCTGACCCCGCAAAACCCAGTCCTCTTTCAGCTTGTCTCGCACAAGCTGATGCGCCTCATCGTACCTTACCTGCTGGTTCTGCTGCTGGCTTCTTCGCTGGCGCTTTCTCCGGGTTCGCTTATCTACGCGGTGTTATCTGCTTTGCAGATTATCGTTTGGGCCGCGGCTCTCGCCGGACTGCGCTCCGGAAATTCCGCGCTGCATCGTGTTGTGGCTCCGGCCAGCGCAATGCTCACGCTCAATGCGGCCGCGGTCGCCGGGCTTTACAAATTTCTGTTTACGCGCGGACCGCTGTGGAAGATATGGACGGCTGGAAAATCGTCAGTTGAATCCTTCAGGCCTCAAATCTAAAAATCTTTGCCGTTAGAAGTTCGTCTCTGCTGGGATGGAAGACTGGGAGTAGAATCCTCTTGAATGACTTATCTCCATAAGGGGAGGGATGAAGCCGCCATGAACCGTCCGAAGATGCTATTGATTTCCATCCTGGGAGCCGGAATCATTCTGGCTTGTTATGGATTTCACGACCACCTCACCCGCGTGAAAGCAGCCAAGACGGCCAATGCCGCGCCGCCAGCGGCCTACTTTCCGCCTGGCTCCGTCTGGACGCAGGACATAAGTCACGCGCCTCTCGATCCACAGTCCTCCACGATGATTGCCTGGCTCGCGGATGCCGGCGGCTGGGGCCACAACAACCGTATTCAAGTTGACTTCTCCCTTCGTGTGTTGCAGGCGGATGCTTCCACTCCGTATGTCCCCTTCAAAGGGCCAGGTAAGGATAATTCCGATTCCGACCAGCTGTCCACATTTCCTCTCCCTGCCAAAGGCGGGATCGAGGGGGGACAAGGCTATCAGTGCGATGTAAACAATGGCGACTGCCACCTCATCGTTGTTGACCGCGGCCACGGCAAGCTCTATGAAGCCTATCAGGCAAATTATGCGGAAAAACTTCTTGCTGCCAACTTCGTCGCAGTCTGGGATCTTAATCGCGTATATCCTCCGTCGGGGCGCGGCGATCAGTGTACCAGCGCCGACGGCGCTGGCTTTCCCATCGCTCCGCTGCTCTTCAATGCGGACGAACTCGCCGCCGGCAGCATCAACCATGCGATCCGCTTCATTCTTCCCAACCCGCGCATCCGCGCCCATGTCTTTGTGCATCCGGCCACACACGCCGGCGCTCCGCGCGGGCCGGTTTCAGCTCTGCCGATGGGCGCGCGCCTACGGCTAAAGGCCTCGTATGACCTGTCGCAACTCACACCGGCGGCGCAGGTTGTTGCACGCGCCATGCAGAAGTATGGAATATTCCTCTCCGACGGCGGCAATATAGCCCTCACCGCGCAGAACGACGCGGACACGAAGGCAAAATACTCCGACCTGGACTTCACGCCGCGCGATCTGGTAGACCTGAAGGTAACTGATTTTGAAGTCGTCGAGATGGGAACGCCCATCCGCTTGACGGACGACTGTGTGCGCAATCGGTAAGATGAGAACCGCGTTGGAAGGCTTAGAGACAAGTTGCTCGCGGGCATTTTGTCTTTCAAACAGGGCTATACGCGCAGGACTCGGGCAAAGGGCATATCGACGCTGGCCAGGATACGATGGCACAGCCCGTGTGAAACCATATGGAAAGTAGCAATTCATGAACGTGCATATGTCTTCTCCGCGTTTTGTTGTATTGACCCGTAACAATTCTGAACAGGGTTACGGGTTAGTGCCGCTGCTCGGCGTAATTATTCTTGCCGCCGTCATACGCTTTGCCGGAATACACTCCCAATCTTTCTTTTACGATGAAGCCGTCAGCCGTGGAATTAGTTTTTTTTCGTTCCATGATATTTTGTTTGGAATCGCGCGCGACAATGGCAATCCTCCTTTGTACTGGATGCTCATAAAGGCTTGGTCGCTTGCATTCGGCTCCGGCGAGACGGCTCTCAGGGCGTTTTCTGTGTTCGCTGGCGTGGCTTGTACGGCATTGATCTACTTGATTGCGAAAGAACTCTTCGGCGGGCGCGTTGCCGTTGTTGCATCTATAACTTATGCACTTTCTCCGTTCTCACTGGAGCTTTCCACTGAAGCTCGTTGCTACGCTTGGTTGCAGTTAGTCGCGGTAGCATCGTTCTACTGCTTCTTTCGATTCTGGAAGCGAGATCAATCGTTTTGGTTGATTGGTGTCTTGCTCTGCACTGTACTTCTTACGTTTACCCACTACTATGGCTTTTTCATTCCATTAGCGCAGATGATTATCCTGTTGACATTTCGCCAGTATCGCAAGTTACTTGCCTGGCTTGGCGCAATGGCTGCTGCGGCGTTTATTTTTGCGCTTGGCTGGCTTCCGGTATTCCTCGCGCAGATCAGGCAGCCCGGAAACTGCACACGCGGCGGCAGTGCATGGACAATGCAGTTTTTGAGCACGCCGCTCGCATTCGCAGTGGGGCGGAGTCTGGTTTGGAAAGGGAGTGTTCCACTCGCTGGCTTGGGAATCGTGACCTTCCTTGTGCTGGCGGTGTTCTGGCTGCCGGTTGCACGCTTTGGATGTGACAAAACCAGAGATTCGCGGCTCAGATTTGCGCTGTTGACCTGGTTGTCACTGCCGGTAATTGTGCCGTTAATTGTCGCCCTGATGGGGCATCCGATTTACCAAGCGCGCTACGCGATGATTGCTTTACCGGCTTTCGCTATTGCTTTTGGAGCCGGTATTGCGCACCTTACTCCACGGCATCAAGCGTGGACGATTGCTGCCGCATTGGCGTTAGTCGCAGTATCCATTGCCGGATTCTATACTCACCCGATCAAGGAGGATTGGGAACGTACCATGGCATTCCTTGCTCCCAGATTGAGATCAGGCGACGTGGTCTTTGTCGACAGCGACGAAGAAGTGGTTACCCTGAATTACCAGATCAGCAAAAGGGGTTTGTCAGAAACCGAAGAAATCGGAATCGCGCAAGCGGGCAAGCCGTTGATCGGATTTCCATGGATCGGCGGACGAATTCTAGCCAGGACTCCACAGGATGTCTCGACGGCGATTCGCACTCACGGTCAGCTTTGGCTGGTGGTCGCAGGGGCAAGCAGCGGAAACCAAACCGACCTTTCTGCACTGCGCTCTGCGGGGTGTAGCATCAATGACTCACGCCATTTCTACCGCATCGATGTCTACGAGTTCCGATGCGCCGTTCAGTAGTGTCTGGTCTTTGACGCATCCTTGTGCTTCATTGGGCTGAGAATCGCAGGTTGGGCAACCCGCAATTCATTTCAAACGGGTACATCTTTGTGTAGTCTGAGACCCGTTAACGCAAAGTTCTGGCGGGGCGCCATGCCTTGCCAGAGCAGCGCAACCTGCGTGGATTGTTCCTGCATTCTGCGCGGCTCAGTCGTTCTCGAACCTCGCCAGTTGCTCCGGCGCGGGTTTCCGCGTGAAAAGGCTGACCACGATCATCGCCGCGACGGCCGCGAAAAGAGCAGGGAAGATGGCGTCGCGCTCGGCCAGGATGCGCGGGAAAATTCCCTTCACCGCAGGCAGATCCCAGGCCAGCGTGACCACGGTTCCAGCGCCGATGGCCGCCACCGCGCCCCAGGCCGTAACCCGCTTGGAATAGAAGGCCGCCAGCACCACCGGCGTGACCGCGGCGGAGTAAATCGTGTAGGCCCACAGCATTTTTTCGAGAATGCTTTCGGCATAAACCGCCTGATAGAGCGCCCAGCAGCCCAGCACCACCACGGCCAGCCGCGAAACGATCAGAATACGCTTGTTCGAGGCCTGCGGCGCGATGTAGCGCACAAACACATCCTCGACCAGATTGGTGGCCGGCGAAAACAGATAGTTCGAGGCGGTTGAAATCACCTTGGCGAAGACCGCGCCCAGCAGCAGCGCGCCCATCACCGCGGGCAAGCCGTGGCGGGCCGTGTAGGCGATGATCTCGCGCGGATGCTGCGCCACCTCGCCCGTGGGAAACAGCGCTCGCCCAAAGATCGCAATCGAGACGATCAGCGTTTCCAGCACCACGGTGCCCAGAATCCATCCGACCACCGAAAGACGCGCATCCTTTTCGGATTTGGCTGAGAAAAACTTCTGGTACATCACCTGGTTGCCGAGCATCAGCAGCAAGGTGGGCACCAGAAATTCCAGCCCGCGAATCACACCCATGCCAGCCGATTGCCGGATGCCGTTCGCGTCCAGGCGGTAGTTGCCCAGCACTTGAAAATACTCGGGCGGCAACGCGCTGTGCAGCCCGGCCCAGCCGCCAGCGTGCAAAAAGAGCAAGGGCGCGGCGATCATGCAGATGACGGTGACCATCGAACCGATAGCCACGTCCATATAGGCCACCGACGACATTCCAGCCAGCGCCGTAGTGACGATGACGAAGCAGGCGATGATGTAAGTCCCGAGCAGCGGCGTCACCGTGTCAGGAAAGATCAGGTGCAGCACGTCGCCGCCGCCTTTGAACTGGTAACTGGTGATACCGACGTAGGAAAAGAGAATGGCAATCGTCCCCAGCACGCGCGCCGTCTGGTTGTAGCGGGCTTCGAGCAGGTCGGGCAGCGTGAACTGCGCGAATTTGCGCGCGCGCGGCGCAATGAAGTAGATCAGCAGCAGGCCCAGCCAGCCCCCGGCCGGCTGCCACAGCGCGGCAAAGCCATTCTTGTAGGCGTTTTCCGCTCCGGCAAAAAGGCTCCCTGCGCCGATCCACGAGGTCAGCAGCGTAAGCACCAGCACCACGGCAGGCAGCGAGCGGCCGGCCACCAGATAGTCGGCCTTGGTCTTCACCTGCGTGGTGCGATAGAGCGCCACGGCCAGCAAAAAAATTGCAATGACAACCAGAACGGCAACATAAAGATGGGGCATCGGCAGGCTTCCTCGCTGCATGAAGGGGTTCCAGTCAGTTTACCGGATGCGGCCAGTATCGCGGTCATCGACACCCATCGGTCGGCGATGTAAAATCGCTGCAACCAATTTCAGCGTCTTCCAACTATCCTCTAATTCTTTATAGCAAAGGAAGAATCATGCGTACCTCGATTTTCGCGCGCTCTTTATTTCTGCTTCTCATTCTCGCATCGCCCGTCTTGGTCCTCGCGCAGTTCCAGCAGCCCACCGCCGAGGAACTCAGCATGACCGCCGACCCCAAGGCTCCGGGCGCCGCCGCCGTCTACCTCAACATTGAGGAGATTGCCAACGATCCGCTTCACTTTCAGCGCTATTACGCGCGCATCAAGGTTCTCTCGGAGAAGGGCAAGGAATTGGCTACCGTCGAACTTCCTTACCTGCGCGGCGGCTCAAAGATCACGGACATCAAGGCCCGCACCATTCACGCGGACGGCACAGTCATTCCGCTCGTTGGAAAGCCTGAAGACCTGCTGATTGCCAAGAATAAATCCAAGGATGGCGATTTGTTCCAGGTGAACCAGAAGGTCTTTACCCTTCCCAGTGTCGAAGTTGGCAGCATCCTTGAATATCGCTATCAGTTGGATTACGACGACAACCATTACTCCTCGCCAACCTGGGAGGTCCAGCGTCCCTACTTTGTCCATCAGGCGCACTACGCCTTTACGCCCTTCAAGGCATTTTTGCCCGGTATTCAGAACGTGACCAGTTCGTATCTGGTCGATGGGCACGGGCACGCGCTCCACAATCTCATCTGGTGGGCATCTCTGCCATACAACGCCCCGATAAAATCCGATGCGGCGGGTAGGTTCAACCTCGAGTTGATTGATATTCCGGCTGCTCCAGACGAGGAATGGATGCCGCCCGTCGATAGCTTCCTCTATAAAGTGCGCTTCTATTACACGATCGCCGCGGGCACCGCCGCCTTCTGGAACTCCGCGTCCAAAGACTGGTCAAAGGATGTGGATCACTTCGCCGAAATCTCCAAATCCATCCGTGAAGCTGTCAACGGCCTCATCGCCCCCGGCGACAGCGATCTGGACAAGGCGAAAAATCTCTATAAGGCTGTTCAGGCTCTCGATAACACCGACTATTCCCGCAAGAAAAGTGAATCCGAGATGAAGCTGCTCAAGTTGAAGACCGCCAAGCGCGCCGAGGACACCTGGTCCCAGAAGAGCGGCTCCAGCGAGGATATCGCTTTGCTCTATCTGGCCATGCTGCGCGCCGCCAAGCTCAACGCCTTTGCCATAAAGGTCGTTGATCGTGAACGGGCACTCTTCAGTTTCAGCTATCTGAACTTTGACCAGCTCAATGACACCCTTATCGTCCTGAACACTGATGGCAAGGAGATTGTGCTCGATCCCGGCGAGAAGATGTCTCCTTTCCTTACGGTCAATTGGAGGCATTCCGCCGCGGGAGGGGTTCAGCAGTCCAAGGACGGTCACTACGCGATTACCTCTCCGTCCCAGGCCTATCCTGACAACAAGACAGTTCGCATCGGCGACGTCACTTTAGACGCGCAGGGCGCCGTTACCGGCAGCTTTCGCTTCGTCATGACCGGCCAGCAAGCACTCTACTGGCGACAGGCCGCTCTGCGCAACGACCCGGAAGAGGTCAAGAAACAGTTCGATCACGAGCTGGAGTCCCTGGTCCCCGAAGGCGTTGAGGCTCATATCGCTCACTTTCTTGGCCTCGATGATCCTGACGTCAACCTTATCGCCATCGTGAATGTACACGGAACGCTGGGTGCAGCCACCTCCAAACGCCTTCTGCTTCCGGGCTTCTTTTTTCAGGCGCGCAGTCACAATTCCTTTGTCGCTCAGGAAAAGCGCATTGAACCTGTGGATATGCACTACGGGGAAACGGTGGCCGATCAGGTTACCTATTCCTTGCCCACCGGCTTTTTGGTCGAAGGCGCGCCACAGGACAGCAAAATTTCCTGGCCCGATCACGCGGTTCTTGTTAGCAGAGCTGTCTCTGAACCCGGAAAAGTTACCGTTGTGCGCACCCTGGCCCGCGCCTTTTCCTACGCCAAGCCGGCGGAGTATCAGGATCTGCGTGGCTTCTACCTGAAGGTCGCCGCCGCCGATCAGCAGCAACTTGTTCTTGCCCGCAACCCCACAGCGAAAGGAAACTGACTTTGAGAATCTTCCACTTTGTTCCGGCTTTCAGTCCTTTGTTGGCGGCGATGCTTTTGCTCGCCTCCACGCCCGCCTTCGCCAGTTGGTTCGGCAAGGACAAGCAGGAGCTTCCGCAGTGGGGCCTTGATGCCGCCAAAACTCCCACCCCCGCCTATGTAAAGGATGCCGCCGCCGTCATTCTTTTCGATGAGTATTTGGAGACCGTTGACGCCCAGGGCCACGCCGTAGAGCGCGAGCGCGAAGCCATTCGCATCCTCAAGCCACAGGGCCGCAAGAATACCGGGTGCGAGGTTTCCTATGATGTAGATGAGAAGATCAACTACTTCCGCGAGTGGACCATTGCCGCCGATCAGAAGCAGTTCCAGGCCCAGGAGACGGACTTTGTCGATGTGGGCGATACCGGCATTCCCATCATGCTCTCCACCCGCAAAGCCCGCATTGTGCATCCCGCCGCCGCCGATGTGGGCGCCACCATCGTCTGCGAGTCCGAGGAGTTGCTCGCGCCCTACGAGCAGGAGACGGACTGGCATATTCAGAGCAGCATTCCCGTTGTCTTTCAGGCCCTTGAAGTTGACTTGCCCGCCGGTCGCGCCCACTCCGAAGC
>Ga0224529_1001542_pt1 | contig 13579 bp, 11 predicted proteins | sample CBST50metaG_FD_179893 | JGI IMG/M metagenome (GOLD analysis project Ga0224529, IMG submission 179893) | Peat soil microbial communities from Stordalen Mire, Sweden - C.B.S.T50 | ecosystem: Environmental > Terrestrial > Soil > Wetlands > Peat | place: Sweden: Norrbotten County, Stordalen Mire... | reverse complement strand
CGACATCGCAGGGGCTAAAGCCCTCCACTTTTTATAATTGCTTGCGGCACGACTGAAGTCGTGCCCTGACGCTTCTCAGTTTACTCGAAAGTCATCTCGGGCCGGGTGGCCCACCCTTGACCCGCCCAATATAAATGGGTGCCCCATCCTTGCGAGTATTTTCTGTCGCAAGGGTGGGAAACCACGAACCTTCCATGCCGCAGCGAATATTTCCGCACCGGGACGTTTCCTGTTCGCGGATCGCCTGTTTAGCGCTTTTAATGGCGTTCTTCAAAAAATGCTATCGTTTATATTCAACAACATACAGAATCGATTTCGCGCAAAATTGCGCATTATGTACCCGTTTTTCCTTGATTCAGGTGGTCATGCAAGTACACCACTTTGGACGGCGAAAGCACTCATTCTTTCCCGGCAATTGTGCCAGATTTAAGATGGCCGAATGCTCCATCCTTGCAAGTTGTTTCTGTCGCAAGCGTGGGAGGCCACGAGCACCAGCCTCCGTTCGCCGCAAGCTGCGTTGCGATCAACGGATGCACATTATGGGACGGCCGTCGATGCGAACTGAGCTCACAACATCGAAACATGGGACAATCGGCCTGTCCATTCACGCCCCATTCTTCTCGCATTCATTCCCAAGTAATCTGCGCTTGCTACAACACTAATCAGCATTAGACGATATGTGGCCGTTCTCGTCACCGAACGCATCCTGTTAATTTCTGTCCGCAAAGATGAAAGGGTCCAAAAATATGTTTCATTCTGCTGTATCTGCTCGTATTTGTTCCAGTGCATGCTGCGCAACGCTACTCTTCGCAATGATTGGTTGCAGTGACAGTAAAAAGGTTAGCTCGATTCCGTCGCCGAACCTCTCGCCGGAGGCCGCCCTGGCTGGACCTTCTGCGCCATCAGGCGTATCGGCGATTGTGGATAACTATAAGAACAATGCGACGACCGATGCAGGCGCCACCGTTCTTTCGCAGTACAACAACCTGTGGACGCCGGGGACAACCTACAGCAATGGCACCGTGCTGAATAGCAGCGTTCTAAGCGAAAACGTGCAGTACACCGCCAGCGTGACTTCCCAACGCGATACCGCGCAAGAGGTTGCCGCCTACATGGACGACCGCCGGGACCAAAGCTATAGCGTCCTGGATGGCTTGGGGCCACTCTACTCGTACTACCTGACGGGAGCCGCGGCGACCACCACGATTCCAACCTCATTCGATGCCAACACGCTGGCCACGACGGAATATGACGATGCCGGAACGGGCGACGCGGGCGGCAGCACGACCTCGACTCTTGGAAGCCTGCCGAAGCTGATCAGCGCTTTGCGTTCCATTTCGACCACCCCGGCAAAGAAAGCCTACAATTATCCACGGCCCTGGCGTTTGAACAGCAGCAGCGTTGTCGTTGACGACGGTCCTTCTGCGCCGCTTCTGGTTACGGACATCAATGGCAGCAGCACAACAACCGGAAACCGCACCTGGGAAGTTTATAACTCGCCAGTAAGTGTCGCGCCGTCGCTGCTGGTGGTTCGCTCGACGACGGCGGCTACTGATTATGGCTTTCCGAGCGGCCATGAGAATGCCGCCGTGTTAGCCTCTATGGCCCTGGCGTACGCCGTGCCGGAGCGCTACCAGGAGATGATCGCGCGTGCGTATGAGTTAGGCACCAACCGCATTGTCGCGGGTATGCACGATCCGCTGGACGTTATGGGCGGACGCATGATGGCGACGGCGTGGGCCGCGGCTATTCTCTACAACGACTATTCTTCCAGCACGGTATCATCGGGCTTAAAGTCAAAAGCCTACAGCGACGCCCACGCTTATTTCTACGCGCAGACGGGCACCGACGCAAGCTCGCTCTATAACTACGCTCATAGCTTACCTGTGACTGAAGACCGTTTTGCGGACTGGGCTACTAACAAGTCCCATGTCACCACGGACCTCACCTATGGGTTTTCTCAGATCAATTCAACGACCGCGTCGCCCCTGGTGCCGAAGGGCGCGGAAGTGCTGCTGGAGACGCGGCAACCTTACCTCACGGCGGACCAGCGCCGCTGGGTGATCTATACGACGGAGTTGCCTTCCGGGTATCCGCTGCTGGACGATGCGGAGGGTTGGGGACGAATCAATCTCTTTGCGGCCGCCGATGGCATGGGTTCGCTACATGGCAATGTCTTTGTGGCCATGGATGCCGCCAAGGGCGGCTTCAATGCGGCCGACACGTGGCGGAACGACATATCCGGCACGGGAACCTTGTATAAGCAGGGCACAGGCACATTGCACCTGAAAGGCAGCAATACTTACTCCGGTGGCACACAGATCGATGCCGGTACACTGGAGGCCGAAAGCGCCAGCGCTCTGGGCACTGGCAATGTGATTCTGAACAGCGGCACACTGGTTTGCAATGCCGCTCAGCCGGTTATTGTCGTTGGAGATTTCAACGAACCCTCTGGCAGCACGCTGGAGCTTGATGTGGCCGCCAACAATGCCGGTACACTTTTCATTCAAGGGCAGGCCGCCTTCAATGGCACGTTGAATGTCGTGCTGCAATCCGGCTTCACCCCAGTCTCCGGAACGACCTATACGCTGATCAGCGCGAACAGCAGCTATCAGGGAAAATTCAGCAGCATCAAGGTCTCTGGAACCACGGCAAGTTACACCTTGGTGTGGGATACAACAGGGCTGACTATAAAGTTCTAGGCAACCTTGGCGAATAAATTCGCCGATTAAGATAAGGGCCGCTTTCGGATTGAAAGCGGCCCTTTTTGCGCAATTGCGCTGAAGTTAATGGATGAGGAAGGCATAGGAGGCGCCAAAGGAGAAGATCGGATAGACCTTCAGCGGGTTCAGGTCCGATTTCCACTTATTGACCTGGGTGGTCAAATTGCTTTGCGCTTCGGAATTGGTGGCCATGTTGTAGCAATCAACAGAAGCACCCTTGGCCGTTGCGGCTGCCTCTCGTGTGTCGCAGGCGTAGCCTGTCAGGCTGACATTCACAATCGGCGTTCCTGTAAAGGCCGCGCCCAGTTCAAAGGGGAAGGACCAGTGGCCGCCCTTGCGGGAAACCGTGTTGCCCCAGCCGGTGGTGAGGGTAAAGGCTTGCTGGCGTCTGTTCAGCCCCAATTTGGCGTTCACCGTGAGAGGAAGGGCTGTTTCTGAATAGTAATCGTAGTTGTTCAGCTTGATGTCCGATCCTCTGGTGCCAACGGCATTGCCCGTAATCTGATTTCCGTTGTAGAACTGCACGCCCGGACTCAGGCGCAGGCCATGCGTGGGAAAAGGATAATAGTCCAACGAAGCGCCGGCAGAGGAAAAATCTATCTTTGCATCCAGGTTGAAGTCGCTGACGGAGATGTTATTGGCGGTGTAATTGAGGACATTGCCGTAACCGCGGAGATTCAGATGGCGGTTGACGTTGGTGGCAGCCTGCAAGTTGACGCCTGATACGCCAACGCCGCCGCCCAAGGCAAGTCGAGAAAACGGCTTAAGCTGCACTTCGGTCTTCTTTTTTTTCTTTGCAGCCTTGGAGGCTTGCGCGATCTTTGTTGCCGGGGCGGTATTTGTTGCTGGTGCGGTCTGGTTGTTGGAAGCGGTGGCCGACTGGCCGGGAAGAGCCGAAGCCGCGGCGAAGACAAGAATCGGTAATAGAACGGCAGCAATTTTCAAGAAAGGATCCTCCGGGGAAATAGAGCGTTGCGGCCACCTGGCAGGTGATTGAACGCCTGGTTGCAACAGTTACAAGGCCGCAACCAAGGCGCGGCGCCAAGGAACAATATCGCAATCATACTGCCGGCAAAAATTCTCTGGCGATCAAAGCTGATCAGCAAGATGAGTATTGGCCCAAAATTAAACTTTTCTTGAAAAAGGAAGAGCTGAAAGAAAGCAGTTTATTTATTTTCGTCGCCAATGAGGCGGAAGGTGATGGTGCCCCAGAAGAGGCGGGCGCGCATCTGGACGGGCAGGTGGCGCTCGTCATCGGTGTACCAGATCCAGATATTGCCGCGATTTTTGACTACGCCAACGGCGGCGGTGGGCTGCACGCGCAGGGTTTTGAAGGTGCCGAGCGGGGTTTTGATCTCCTCGCGGCTCTCAACCTTCATGGTCACGGGCACGATGCGCATGGCATCGACGACCGGCACTACAAAGCTGTGGCCCAGCTCGATGGGTTGCGAGGAAGCGTAAAAGACGCCCGATAGCAGGTCGGTGACGCAGCCGTGAATGCTGGATTCGCTGTGCTTGGTTTGCCCTTTGGCCAGATTCTTTTCATCCAGGATGGAACGGCCCTGTGAGTAGTCCAGATGGAGCGTTGAACTGACCTGGCGACGTCCCTCGAAGGTCTGCTTGTTGAAGTCGTCGGTGCAACCGCGGGCGCGGTCAAAACTCGATTGGAAGTGGTCGCTGACGTGAAAGAGCATATTGATGGCGCCGCTGGTGTCGGCGCTAGCCGAGATATTTTCGCGGGTGCCCGCCGCTTCAAAATGCAGGACAGCCGTGCCGGCGGGAAATACGCGCCAGTCCACCTGATAGGTGAGGGTCTTCTTCTGTGGAAAGTTGAATCCGGAGCGCGGCGGGGCGAGCGTGGACGTCTGCTGGCCATGGGCCAGAGTGGCCGAGGCAAGGACGCAGAGAATGGCGACGATTGTTGTGCGCATCTTCACCGGCGGCGTGCTCCTTCATTCCAAGTTGCGAAAAACCGCTCAGCGCGGCAGATTAACCCATGCGGCGAGCAACGGCCGCAAAAGGAGTAGCAGATAAAGCAGCGCTGCCCCCATCCCAGCATTGTACTCGCGGTGCTGGGAATAAAGCGAAAATGAAAAGCGGCCGGGGGAACTTCCGCCCTCCGGATTGCGCGCCGGGGTCCTCAGAGATAGGTCTTCGTCGCTGGGGTGAGGGACCGGGGTAAACCGGGGAATCAGTCGTGGAACCCGGCGGCAGTAGCCCTCATAGGCGGGAAAAGCGGAAAGCAGAAAGCGTTCTTCCGAGGCGATGACCGGAACGTAAATCACGGCAAAGCCCACTGCGAGCACCAGCGCCACCGGCCAACTGAGCAGCGCCAGGGCAAAGCCCGCGGCGATCAGCATGGAGCCAAGGTAGAGCGGGTTGCGGGTGTGCGCGTAAGGGCCGGTCACCGCCAGTTCGCGGTTCTTTTTCACATAGCCGGAGGCGTAGGCGCGCAGCCACAAACCGGGCAGCACCAGAGCGAGGCTCCAGGCCACGGCGGCTGGATGGGGCGCACGCCGGTACAACTCAAAAAGATAGAGAGCGGCGGTAAGAAAACCAAGCGGAACGCGAATGCGTCGGGCAATGCGCTGCCAGCGGGCGATCCAGTTGGAGGCCTGCGGATCGGATTGGGTGTGTGCGGGCTGAGTCATGAGGCTGTATCAGGATATAGCAAGGCGCGGGCGGCGCGCAGCACGCTCTCCGGCTGGATGGTTAGCAGACCCACTTCTGTCGCGTCGCGTCGGCGGTGGTCGCGGCGGCTTACGGGGCTGCGCAGCACTTTGAAGCGCGTGCCGAAGGGGCCGTTGCGGCTGGGGTCGGTGGGGCCGTAGATGCCGACGACCGGGCGGCCGAGCGCGCAGGCCAGGTGAAGCGGGCCGGTGTCGCCGGCAATGGCCAGGCGGACGCGGCGGGTAAGGGCGATGAGTTGGGCCAGCGAACAGGTGAGCGGCAAGGCCGCGCCGCCGGTGGCCTTGACGATGACCTCGGCCAGCGGCTGCTCGCCAGGACCAACATTGACCAGCACACGGCAGCCGCGCTTGATCAGTTCCCGCGCCACGAGGGCGTAACGCTCCGCGGGCCAGCGCTTGGCGCCCCAGCCGCCGCCGGGACTGAGGAGCACGGTGGGCTGATCACCACCCCTCGGATGAAGACCTGTCCGTGGAGACCCTGGTTGGACGGCTGCCGCGGGCAGAATCGTATCGGCCCAGGCCTCGGCGGCTGGGTCCACAGGCAGCCAGGGAGCGACGGCCGAGAGCGGGTCGCCGGCAATGGCCGAGGCCAGCTCCACGTCCTGCTGGATGACGTGCGCGCCGTGGGTAACAATGCGCTCGGTGAAGAGCCAGCGGGCCGCCCGCTCGCGCGGCTCAGCCTCGCCGATCCGCCGCCGGCAACCGGCCAGATGCGCCACGACCGCCGAGCGGATGGCTCCTTGCAGGTCAAGAACCACGTTGTAATGGCCAGCTTGGAGTGTAGCGCGCAAAGCTTTGATTTCATTGGCAGTCTGATTGCTGAAGGGGGCCTTGCGCCAGGCTTTGGTGGGAGCGAAATGAAGGTGGCTTACGACCGGCTGCGCCGGGTTTTGTCCGCATTGAAAGGGTATGACGTCAGGGCTGGATGGCAGGCGGGGTGTTTGCTCCTGCGAGGTTTCAGCCGAGAGCAGCGCCTGCCAGCGCGGCTCGACCACCCAGTCGATGATCCACGAGGGATGAGCCTGGCGCAGCGCAGTAACCGCTGGAAGGGCGTGCAGGATGTCTCCCATGGCGCCAAGCCGAACCACGAGCAAGCGAAAGTTGGACTGCGTCTGCAAGCTTTGATTTTCTCACAGGGGGCGGTGAGGCGGAGCTGGTGCATGAAAAGCTCAATTCAATTCCCGGCTGTCAAGAAATCGATTGGCGTTCACGCTCCGTTTTCTGCCATGATTTCGCGGAAATAAACACGTATTTATAGTTGGGCGAAAGATATTCGGCAAAAGGCAGCAAGTGAGTCCCGCTACGCGGGTATAGCGAGTCAGCAAGTTGGTCCCAGCGACGCAGTACAGGCTCCGTTGAAAGTCATGTGATACGAGTCGGCATACATACCCGCGGCACCCCAAAAAGCCATGGGCTCTCCCTCCCGAATCTCCAACCTACCCCACCCGTATTTTGGAAGCAAAATCCTTGTTTTCTTCAGCTTACGGGTATACCTTCGCTGTAAAATCTTGAAAACAAATAAGTTCTCTGCAAAATCTTCCAAGTAAAGGAGTTATGCGCAGTTTTTGCCTAAACCGACAGTCTTCGGCTGAATGAAGGCGCGAAGGCTCCTGGAATCATTGTGCGACGGAGTACGGAAATCATCTGCAGGCCCTGCGGCCACCTGCGGTGGGGCAGCCGTACGCTTTTCGCTCGTATGGCCATTCCTGCTCTACGCGTAAGTCCAGGCGGGAGTGTCATCGATATTGACAGCCGCACGCTTTTCGCTCGCATGGCCATTCCTGCTCTCCCCACATCTGCCGCACAGAACGCGGCAGATGTGGGGCACCCGGCTGCGCGCGGCAGAGTGAGAGTTAGCAGGTTGGTTCTTGCGACGCGGTTCAGGCTTCTATGAAAGGCCACCAACCAGAAATCAGCTTGCTGAAATGGATGTGGCGGGCGCAACCCGGTCCATCAGCCAGTCGATGGCGGCGCCCTCGTCCTCGATCTTGGTGTGCAGCTTGGCGGTCAGCAGCGGCATGGATTTGGGGAAGACGGAGGCAAGCTTGCCCAGGCGGGCCAGATCCTTTTCTGTGGTGACGAAGGCGACGGCTGTTGTTTTGCGTCCCGAGGCCAGCAGCAATTCCAGCACGTCGCGGGTGTAGGTGAAGTGGTCAGAAAAGGCGAACCGGGCGGCGAGTTCAAGGCCGCCGTCTTCAAGGCCGGCAAAAAACTGCTCCGGGCGCGCGATGCCGCAGAAGGCAACAACCGGGCCGCGTGCGAAAGGGGCTTTCATGATGCGGTTCAGCCGCCAGAGCGGCCCCAGCCAGCCCCATATGCGCAGTTCCGCCTCCAATTCCGGCTCGTCGGCGGGAATGGCAAGGACGCTGGCCCGGCGGATGGCCTCGCGCGGCTCGCGCAGATTGCCAGCCGGGAGCAGCCAGTCCCGCCAATCGCGTTGGTCCAGCAGCAGAATGTTCACATCGCGGGAAAGCTGGCGATGCTGAAAGCCGTCGTCGAGCAGGTGGACGTATTTGTCAGGGGCTAAAGTATCAGCCGATTTTGCAGGGACTAAAGCCGCCGCTGATTTTTCAGAGGCTAAAGCCGCCGCAGTTCTTGCGGCAGTGTCGGCGCGGCTGAAGTCGATCCCCGGCACCGGCAGATGTTTTCCCGCAGTTTCAGGGGGTGTTGTTGATTTTGCAGGCTTAACTTCAGCGTTGGTGGAAACGTGCTCGGCCTCCGCCAGCAGGCCGGCCTGGTAGCGCAAGGGAGCCACGTAAACCGGAAGGCCGGTTTCGCGCGCGATCAGCAGCGGCTCATCGCCGAATTCTTCGGCGGCGCCGTCCGGTTTGACGCGCGCCGGCAACAGGCTTTGCCGGCCATAGCCGCGCGAGAGCACATCGACGCGCAGGCCGCGCGCGGCCAGAGCCTTGGCCAGCGCGATGGTGAGCGGCGTTTTGCCCGCGCCGCCGGTGGAGAGGTTGCCGACGCTGATGACCGGAAAACGCAGGCGCTGGACCGGCTCCAGCAGGCTGAGCAGATCGCCGCAGATGAGAGCCAGCCTGTAAAGCGGAATGAGCGGAAACAGCAGGCGGCGCGCGGAATAGGGCTGCTTTGCTCTCTTTACTTTTGCTACTTTCGTTACTTTTTTTTCTTTCTTGGCTTTCATGCGAGACGCTCCTTTCCGCCCAGAGCCGGAAGCAATTGCTTGATTGCCTCCTCGCAGCGGCTGGTGGCTCCGGCCTGGCTGAAGAAAACCAGCCGGGCCCGCTCGCCCATCGCGCTGGCCGCCGCCGGGTCTTTGAGCAAGCAGGTCAAGGCCGGTTCAAGCTGATTGGCGGCGGCAATGCGGAGGGCCTGATGAGCCAATAGATCGTCTGTGATGGCGCGAAAGTTGAAATAATGCGGACCCATTACGATGGGAACGCCGAACTGCGCCGGTTCCAGTGGATTGTGTCCCCCGGCGGGAATCAGGCTGCCGCCGACAAAGGCGACTGCGGCCAGCGAGTAAACCGAGGCCAGCTCGCCGATGGTGTCGAGCAGTACGATCTGGCCGGGACGGAGGGGCTGAAGCGAGTTTTCCGCCTCTGAGCGCCAATCCGAGCGCCTGACCCACGGGAGGCCGGATTTCTCCACCAGAGCAGCCACGGCGCCGAATCGCTCCGGATGACGGGGAGCAAGAACCAGAATCAATTGCGGATCGGCGGCAAGGAGCCGAGGCCAGACTTCAAGCAGCGCGGCCTCTTCGCCCTCGAGCGTGCTGCCAGCGACGACGAGGCGCAGATGGGCGGCCAAAGCCTTCAGAAGCCGGGTCGCCTCGGATTCCTCAACGGCGCGCACATCGAATTTGAGATTTCCGGCAACCGTGACCCGCTCTGGCTGGCAGCCAATGGCCTTCAGCCGTGCGGCGTCCGTTTCGCTTTGCGCCAGAACGCGACGGAGCGGCTGCAGAAACGGCCGCCACAATCCGCGCAGATGTCGGTAGCGCGGCCAGGAGCGGTCGCTGATGCGCGCATTCACCACGGCGACGGGGATTCCGCGGCGGGCGCAGCCACGGAGCAGGTTGGGCCAGAACTCGGTTTCGGCCAGAATCAGCAAACGGGGCCGCAGGGCATTCAAATAGGCGCGCACGGCCCAGGGAAGATCCAGCGGGCAGTAGAAGACGCGCTCCGCTCCGAAGCGTTCGCGGGCCAGCGCCTGGCCGGTGCGGGTGGTGGTGGAGATCACGATAGAGTAGCCGGGCAGGGCGGCGTCCAGCGTTTTAACGAGGCGGCTGACGGCCAGCACCTCGCCGACAGAGACGGCATGAAGCCAGACACGCGGGCGCTCGCCCGGCGACGGCTGGCGGAGCCGGGCCGGAAGCCGCCCCAACCGCTCCAGCAGGCCCTCGCGGTACTTTTGCGTGGCGGCCATCCGCCACAGCCACCAGGGCGCGCCCACGATCAGCGCCGCCAGCAGCGCGACATTGTAGAAAAATAGAACCATGCGATGCGAATTTGCCTATTTCGTGTCTAACTTTAAGATGATACAGTCGAGCACGATGAAGATAGTTGGGGCCATTCCGCTGTGGCTGTTTTGGCTGGCGCTGCCGGCCCTGGCCAGCGATCACACGCCGCCCCCGGTGCAGCCGGCCACGGATTTTGCCGCGGTCGAGATCCACGCCGAAGAGAAGGTGGCCATCGCCGCCGAGCCTTACGATACGCGCGAGAAAGCCACGATTTTCCGCGTTGATTATCTCAGTCATGGCGTGATGCCCATCCGGCTGATCGTGACCAACAACGGCGACCGTCCCATCAACCTGAGCGAGGCGCGGATTCACTTCTACACCGCCGGGGGCGACAAGATTCAGGCCGCCGAACCGGAGGACGTGGAGCGGCTGATGACCCGCAAGGAGCGCGAGGGCGGCAAGATTCCACTGCCGAACGGAATTCCGAGCATCAAGCTGAAACCCAAGGCCAGCAACAAGGAGATCGAGCAGGATTTCAACGCCTTCGAGTATCAGGCGGTGGTGGTCGAGCCGCACACGACGCGCGCCGGCTTCCTCTTCTATGACATTTCCGGGCTCGACCATCCGCTGGAGGGCGCCAGCCTGCATCTGCGCAAGCTGCGCGGATCGGATGGCAATGAGCTGTTCTATTTCGAGATTCCCTTTGATAAGTATCTTCAGTCGAAGTCCAGCCGGATGAACTGAAGTCCGGTCGGGCTGGAAAGGAGACTTTCATGAATTGCACACTTCGGCGCGCACTGCTGGCCGCGGCGCTTGCGCCGTGTTTGTGGCTTCCATCGCAAGCGCAAGTGGCCAGCCAGGGCGGGAAGGACGGCGGGAGTGAACCCGCGCTGATCGGCGCGATCCGGGCCAGGGACATGAATAGCGTGAAGGCGTTGCTGGCCTCCGGCGCGGAGGTGAATGCGCGGGGCAGCGGCGGCACGACAGCGCTGATTCAGGCCGTGCAAATGGATTGCACGGAATGCGTAGAGGCGCTCATAAACGCGCACGCCGATGTAATGGCGAAAGACGATGGAGGTATTTCGGCGCTGATGTACGCGGCCGGCGAGATATACCCGGATCACGCCAAAGCGCAGGCGGGCGCAGAGGGCAATCTGGCTCGCATCAAAGCGCTGCTGGCCGCCGGAGCGGAGGTGAGCGCCCGAAACAACGACGGCGTGACGGTGCTGATGTATGCGGCCAGCGCGGGTAATCTGGGCGGTCTGAAAGCGCTGCTGGCGGCTGGCGCGAAAGCAAATGAACGGGGCGGTGACAACTCCACTGCGCTGGAGCTGGCTGCGCCCTCGGGATGCGCGGAGTGCGTGCGGGCGCTGCTGGCCGCCGGCGCCGATGTGAACGCGCGGGACAACAACGGCTCGACCGCGCTGATGGAGGCAACTGGCGGCGATGGAAGCGATTGCGTCGCGGTGCTGCTATCCGCCCATGCGGATGTGAACGCGAAGGACAACATGGGCCGCACGGCGCTGATGGACGCCGCCCGCCAGGGAAGGCTGGGTCAGGTCAAATTGCTAATCGTGGCCGGAGCCGCCCTGAACGCGAGAGACAACGAAGGCCTCACGGCGCTGGGCGTGGCCGTGGGCGAGGACGTGGCTGCCGCGTTGCGCTCCGCGGGAGCAACGACCTGAGCGGCTGGCTATCAGGCCTCTGACAGAAAAGTGTGTTGCAAAGTGATTTTCCGGCTCCCAGGGGGTGGCGGCCACGAGGGGAAATAGGCTAGCCTCAAGGCATGATCTGGTCCAACCCAGCGGAGATCGCGTTGAATGCGTTGAGCCAGCAGCCGCTGGTGCGCTTCTCGGTGCTGGCGTTCACGTCGGTCTTTTTTCTGGTCGATCCGTTTGGCGCCATTCCTTCCTTTATCTCGATTACCGCCAGCGTGGATCCCGTGCGGCGCAAGCGGACGGCGCGCAAGGCCGCGCTTACCTGCTTCATTGTCCTGACCAGCTTCGCGCTGGGTGGGCAGATCATTTTCCGGATCTTCGGCATCACGCTGCCGGCCTTCGAGATCGCCGGGGGCATGATTCTGCTGCTGATTGGTCTGGAAATGTTGCAGGCCAAGCGCTCGGCCACCCAGGAGGTGACGGGCGATACCGAGGAGGCGTCGCAGAAAGAGGACGCGGGGATTGTGCCGCTGGGGATTCCGATGCTGGCCGGCCCAGGGGCGATTTCGACGGTAATGGTGATGGTGGGCCAGGTGCCAAGCCTCTGGCATTGGCAGATGGCGGCGATTCTTGGCTCGATTACCGTGACCAGCCTGGTCAGTTACTGGTTGCTGGCCGCGGCCGACAGGGTGCGCCGCATGATGGGCGAAACCGGCATTCGCGTGCTGGTGCGCGTGATGGGGCTGCTGCTGGTGGCGCTGGCCATGCAATTTTTTGTCAATGGATTCACTGATTTAGGCCTGATTCCACGCCGCTAAAGGGCGTTTTCCACAGAATCTGGGGCTTTCCACAGGCTGACGGCTTGCTTCTTTCCTGATGGGTTGCTACTCTAGTGGAGTTGCAGCGATGCGAAAACGGTTGTTACCGAGCGCCGCTTGCAAAGCAAGACAAAGTCTGCTACTCTATGAAAGTTGCAGTTGGACACAGCCGGGAACGGCAGTGAGCAATTTGCAAATAGAAGATAGCTGTGCTACTCTTTGAAAGCTGCAGAGAAAGCAGTGAAGCCTCCCGGTGGCCGAATAGCCTGCCCGATGAGGGAAGTGGGAAGCAAGTTGTAATGCTAGTTCGCTGGGTCAGATGAGGCGTTAGCCCCTGAATCCCTGTAGGGAATCCCGCAGAGAACAAGCCATTGCAAGACCCGGGAAGCAATTCCCGTGAGCCCTAGTGGCTCTGGCGCATTAGTGCCGGTCGTTGATTGATATTTTGCGCAGTGCGATGCTTTTTGACTGGGCTTTCTCCGGTCAGGTAATCGAGATTCGGCGAGAGGAAAAACCGACAACCATGGGTTGTAGCGGCCTCCGGCGGAGAGAAGTAAAGATTAACTTGACATGAGCTTGAAAGTTTGATAGTCTTAGAAAGTTCGCGCTAAAAACACCGGGCATCGCAATGAAATGCGAAAAACGGTGAGCGCAACAAGTTCGAGGACAAGTTGGCGTAAAAGCCAATCCTCGATCCAAAAGGGCGTCGCTTAGGCGGAAGGCTCGTGGATCTTTGACAATTAGGTTGAATATGCCAGTCGTGAGAAAAGATCAGGTTTGGCTTGATCGATCTCACTAAATTGCATTGTACGTTTTCGAGCGTGCAATGCCGCTGAACCTACCCGACCTCCGTCGGGGAAGGGGAAGCAATCAGGTTTCAAACGAGAGTTTGATCCTGGCTCAGAATCAACGCTGGCGGCGTGCCTAACACATGCAAGTCGAACGAGAAAGTGGCAGCAATGCCATTAGTAAAGTGGCGCACGGGTGAGTAACACGTGACTAACCTACCCTGGAGTGGGGGATAACTGAGGGAAACCTTAGCTAATACCGCATAACACCTACGGGTCAAAGGAGAAATTCGCTTTGGGAGGGGGTCGCGGCCGATTAGCTAGTTGGCGGGGTAATGGCCCACCAAGGCAGTGATCGGTATCCGGCCTGAGAGGGCGCACGGACACATTGGAACTGAAACACGGTCCAAACTCCTACGGGAGGCAGCAGTGGGGAATTTTGCGCAATGGGGGAAACCCTGACGCAGCAACGCCGC
>Ga0224529_1001538_pt1 | contig 13603 bp, 12 predicted proteins | sample CBST50metaG_FD_179893 | JGI IMG/M metagenome (GOLD analysis project Ga0224529, IMG submission 179893) | Peat soil microbial communities from Stordalen Mire, Sweden - C.B.S.T50 | ecosystem: Environmental > Terrestrial > Soil > Wetlands > Peat | place: Sweden: Norrbotten County, Stordalen Mire... | reverse complement strand
AGCAAAGATGAACTGGAAAATGCCATCGCCGAAGCCATCCGTCTCATCACCCCAGACAACGCAAAAGCCTGGTTCAATCACTGCTTCAATGGTCTACAGTAAAACAGAAAACGCTCTAATCAAGAGTGTGCCACCAGCCGCTTGCGGCACGACTAAAGTCGTGCCCTTTCAAAACTGGACCTATTCGGAGATTTCCTAGCTTTCCCATGTCTCAGAATCGAGACATGGGGTACCCGGCGATCTGGCACGATTGGATTGCGGTATGCGAGGAAGAAAAAACAACCGCAGATCCTTCGACTCGCTGCGCTTGCTCAGGATGACAAATCTTTGGGGATGCAATCGTATTGTGTCGAATCATTCATCCAAGCAAACATTGTGCTCGCACCGCGCCGCCTGACAGCCCGTGGTAAAAGTTCAAATGGCATAAAACATTCTCATGGGCTAAAGCCCTGTTGATTCTGCGGCCCTTACGGCACGACTAAAGTCGTGCCCTGACACAAAGCGTCTCATTAAAGCACTTTCCACGAGCTTTTCCGCAGCCTACAAAGCCCGCGTTGATTTTGCGGCATAGGCGGCACCCTTCGACTACGCTCAGGGCAGGCTACAAGTTGTGCCCTTTCAAAACCTGACGTCCATTACTGGCTGTTCTCGCACCGCGCCGCCTGCGCTTACCGTGTCTCCTATACACTAGAAAGGTTGCCGATTGAGCCGAACATAAATCATGCAGATGGATCAAGACACATATTGGATGCAGAGGGCGCTGGAACTGGCGCGACGCGGCGTTGGCGTCACTTCGCCCAACCCGGCCGTGGGCTGCGTGCTGCTGGACCGCGCGGGACAAGTCATCGGCGAGGGCTGGCACGAGTACGACCTGAAGGACCACGCCGAAATCGCCGCGCTCAAAGTTGCCCAACAGCACGCGGGCGAACGGCTGCGGGGCGGGACGGCCTACGTCACGCTGGAGCCTTGCAACCACACCGGCCGCACTGGACCCTGCACCGAGGCGCTAATTGCCGCCGGTCTCCATCGCGTGGTGGCGGCCACGATCGACCCCAACCCGACGGTTGCCGGGCACGGCCCCGCGGTTGCTGGCAATGGTATGGAGCGGCTGCGCGCGGCGGGGATTGAAACCGCGGTGGGCGTCTGCCAGGAGGAGGCTCGCCGCCTGAACGAGGGCTTCGCACGCTGGTGCCAGCACAAGCGCCCGCTGGTGCTGATGAAGGTGGCGATGACGCTGGATGGCCGTATCGCTCCGCCGCCCGGCCAGCACACGCTGCGCGAGCCTTTCTGGATCACCAGCGAAGTTGCGCGGGAGGCCGTGCAGACGCTGCGCTGGCAGGCCGACGCCGCCGTGACCGGCGTGGACACGGTGCTGGCCGACGACCCGCTGTTCACAGACCGCAGCGGACTGCGTCGCCGGAGGAAGCTCTTGCGCGTGGTGCTGGATTCGGCGCTGCGCATCCCGCTCGACGCGAAGATCGTGGCCACGGCCGACGGCGATCTTGTGGTCTTCACCGTTTCCACGGACGAGGCACGCGCCAACGCGCTGCGCCAGCGCGGCGTGCGCGTCGAAGTACTGCCGGCGGAGACCGGGCGCGTCCCGCTCGGTCTGGTGCTGGACAAGCTGGGCCAGGAGGGCGTTTTGTCGCTGCTGACCGAGACCGGCACGCGCCTGAACACGGCTCTGCTGGCTGGCGGGCTGGTGGACCGCATCCACCTGTTCGTTTCGCCGCAGATCATGGGCTCCGACGCCGTTCCCGCCTTCAAGGGACTGGCCAGCTCGATCCAGATGGCCGCGGTCGAGGTCGAGCGCTACGGCAACGATCTGGGACTGTGTTCGCTGCTGCGCGATCCGTGGGGAAAAGACAGGGAATAGGGATCAGGGAACAGGGACCAGAGGTTAGTCGCTGCTGCCCGACGCCCCGAGCTTTCCACCTCATTTGAGACGGATCACTGGATCAATCGAATGGCCGCAATTCAAAAGAACATCTCGAAGAGTACCTGTCGATAATGCTACAATTCCGCCGATGCTTTCTGAGCGTGGTCTATGCGCGGAATAAGGCTTGCGGCTTGGGCGTGTGTTTGTTTATCGATAATTTCATCTGGCCTGTCTGCGCAACCAAAGGGCGCTGAAGGGCCAAAACTCGATGAGACGCTGGGACCGTTTTCCATCGAGGGCCAACTGTTCACGGTTGCTCTGCACCGTCAGGCCATCCCGGAAGCCAATCCAGACCACGCTGGCACGGACTGCGATCATGCGACGGTCATTTCCATGGAAATCCTCAATGGCTTAGGAGTTATCGAATACAAGCGGAGCTTTCCGTACTTGAATTGCGACTCGATAAATGTCGTTGCTTCCGTGCTGAAAGGAGCCGCGCATTCTGGCTTGTTGATTGACTACAAAATGTACTATCAAACGTGCTGCGTCGATCCGCCTTATGACGCCGATAACTCCTACCAGTTATTCGGCAGTATCGGCGGCCATCTCAAGGCATTCAATGCTCCGATGACGGTGGTATTTCTGCGCGAGGAAAAGAAGAAGAATGATCCGCCGCAGGCGGAGGTCGCGCCGCTCGATGCGGATTCCGATGCGTGGAATTTGCGCGTATGGGCTAACAAATTCGACGTAATTTATCCCGTCCGCATCGATTGGAAGCTGGGAAAGCTCATGCCTCTGAAGTCCTGTTCGCGGCAGCCCCACGCCTACTGCGAGTATGCCGTCGATCCGATCAGGGAGTTTCAGAATTTGAAGCTTTGGCCGTTCACACTGCATCTCTGCGCGGAACCTGCATCGCCCTGCGGCAAAGCGGAAGATGTGAAATTGGCCGCGAAGCCGCGCATCAAGATGCTCGACAGCTTTGCCCGCCTTGATTGGAACGATGATTCCAATCAATCTGCGAAAGGACCGAAGAATGCTTCCACACAAACTGAGCCAATCTCCGATGCGTGGCTGCTGGGTGTCTGTGACGACTACGAGAAGCCTGCGAAAGTATGGCTGAAACTACAGATCAATGGACACGTGGGCTGGTTGAGTGACATGGAGGCGCTGCAGAATATCGGATTTCCCTACGAAGAGTAAGTCCGAACGGATGCGAACTTCCAAGGTCTCGATTTCGAGACCTTGGAAAGGCTGAATCAAAGAGATTGTTTCTGATCTCCGCGGTTACCACTCTCCGGTCGTTAGGTAGGCGTGAATCGAGGCGGCGGCCTTGCGGCCCGCGCCCATGGCCAGGATCACCGTGGCGCTGCCGGAAACGATGTCGCCGCCGGCAAAAACGCCGCGCTTGGAGGTGTGGAGGGTTTCCGGGTCGGCCACGATGTAATTGCGCGGGGTGGTTTTCAGGCCGGGCGTGGTGCTCTGGATGAGCGGATTGGCGGTGGTGCCGACGCCGATGATGGCGACATTGACGGGCAGCACGAACTCCGAACCGGCGATTTCCACCGGGCGGCGGCGTCCGCTGGCGTCCGGCGCGCCCAGCTCCATGCGCACGCAACGAGCGCCGGTGAGCCAGCCCTTTTCGTCGCCGAGAAACTCGACCGGAGCGGTCAGCAGATGGAAGGCGACGCCCTCCTCGCGTGCGTGCTTCACTTCCTCGGCGCGGGCCGGCATCTCGGCCGCGGAACGGCGATAAACCAGCGTGGCGGAGCGCGCGCCGAGACGCCGCGCGGTGCGAACCGCGTCCATAGCCGTATTGCCGCCGCCAACCACGATCACGTCACGATCATGGCAGTCGTAGATCGGCTCGTCGTAGACGGGAAACTGGTAAGCGCGCATCAGGTTGATGCGCGTGAGGAATTCGTTGGCCGAGTAGACGCCGTTGAAGTGCTCGCCGGGAATGCCGAGAAACTGCGGGAGACCAGCGCCGGTGGCCACGAAAACCGCGTCAAAATGCTCGCTGGCGAGCAGCTCGTCGATGGTGACGCTCTTGCCGACGACCACGTCGGTCTCGAATTCGACGCCCATGCGGCGCAGATTGTCCACCTCATTCTTGACGATGGATTTGGGCAGGCGGAACTCTGGAATGCCGTAGATGAGCACGCCGCCGATCTCGTGCAGCGCCTCGAAGACGCGCACGCGATGGCCCTTTTGAATCAGGTCACCGGCGGCCGAAAGCGCCGAAGGACCGCTGCCGACGATGGCCACGCTTTTGCCGGTGGATGGCGCATTGGCGGGCAGGCCAAGCTGGCCGCTCTGTCGCTCGTAGTCGGCGACAAAGCGCTCCAGGTAGCCGATGGCGAGGGGCGCGCCTTTCTTGCCGAGGACGCAGCCGCCCTCACACTGGTTTTCCTGCGGGCAGACGCGGCCGGTAATAGCTGGCAGCGCATTGTCCTCGCGCAGCTTGGCCGCGGCGGCCAAGTAGTCACCCGCGAAGGCGAGTGCGACAAAGTCCTTGATCTTGACGCCCACCGGGCAATCGGCGACGCAGGCGGGATGAGCGCACGCAAGGCAGCGCGTGGCCTCGGCGAGGGCGGCCTCGGCGGTGAGGCCCAGGTTGACTTCCTCAAAGCTGCGGCTGCGCGCGGCGGAGTCACGCTCCGGCATTTGCGCGCGCGCGATTTGCATCCGGTCCTTCAGGGGTAGAGTGTTCTTTTCAGGCATGATGAACCTCGCTTGCCGCCAGCTCCGCGCGCAGCTCGGCCACTTCCCTTTCCTTGTTCTGCTCGAAGCGTTTCAACGATTCGCATTCCTTGTCGCGATAGATCTTGTTGCGTTGCATCAGCACCTCGAAGTTGACCAAGGAGGCGTCAAACTCCGGCCCATCGACGCAGGCGAACTTGCTCTGGTTGCCGAGCAGCACGCGGCAGCCGCCGCACATTCCGGTGCCGTCCACCATGATCGAGTTCAGGCTGACCATGGTCTTGATGCCAAGGGGCGCGGTCATCTGCGCCACGGCGCGCATCATCGGCACGGGGCCAACGGCGAGAGCGTAGTCGATCTTGCGCCCGGCGGCGATCAGCTCGCCGAGCTTCTTGGTGACCAGGCCGTGCTCGCCGTAGCTGCCGTCGTCGGTCATGATGTAAGTCTCATTGCTGGCCCGGCGCACTTCGTCCTCGAAGATCACCATCTCTTTGTTGCGCGCGCCTTCAATGAAAATTACGTGATTGCCAGCCGCCTTGAGCGCGCTAGAGGTGGGCAGCGCCATGGCCGTGCCCACGCTGCCGGAAAGGACCACGGCCGTGCCGTAGTGGGCAATCTCCGACGGGCGGCCGAGCGGGCCGACAATGTCGAGGATCGAGTCGCCCGTCTCCAGGCAATTCAACAACGAGGTGGTCTTGCCGATGGCCTGCGCGACGATGGTGACCGTGCCAGCCTCGGGGTCAGAGGCCTTGATGGTGAGCGGAATGCGCTCGCCCTTGCTACCAAGCCGCAGAATAATGAATTGGCCCGGCTGCTGCTTGCGGGCAATGCGCGGCGCCTCGATCACAAATTGCTTGATATTGAAGCCAATCTTGCTGGCTTCCAGAATTTTGTACATGAAAGTAGTCTACGATGAGAGCGGGACAACCGGCTACGGACCCATGTTCAGAGCAGGACAAACGTACCCTATTGATCCGGCCCAAAAGATTCGCATCGTGCGATCCCACCCTAGCGACAAAGGAACGAAACGCAGGTTCTTCGACTTCGCTGCGCTTCGCTCAGAATGACAGTCGCGAGGGTGAGGCACCCAAATTTGTGTTCCTAATATCGGTCCGGATCAATAAATTCTGATTCCGCTTCCAGCGCCGCCTCGTCCTCCATGGCGGTGAGAATGGATTGCATCGGCTGGAATTCCGGGTGGCCGTGGAGGGGATTGAGGCGCGGATCGGCCAGCATCTGGAAGAACCCTGGACTGCGCGCCTCCCCGACCGCACGCAATTCGGCCAGAGCGGCGGCGGGGTCGCCGAGCGCGAGATGAATCGCCGGGATAAAGCAGCGGTCGAGGTAGCGTTCCCGGCCCAGCCATTGCAGATGCGCCAGCAATTCGCCAGCCTCATTCTTGCGTCCGGCGCAGGCCAGCGCGTAGGCATGAACAGCGATGGCCGGATCGAAGTCCGGCTGACGCCGGGCCAGCTCCCGCGCCAGTTCGACGGCACGCTTCGCTTCCCCGTTGAAGGCCAGAATCAACGCCCCGTAGAGTCCGATTCCCTCGTGGCTGGGAAACAGAGCAAGGGCCTTCTGAATTTGCTTCAGGCTTTCGGCGGCCTGGCCATCCAGGTGGAGCGCCCAGGCCAGCCGGCTCTGCAGCCAGGGCGAAAAGGGATCCAGTTCGATGGCCGCGCGCAGCCGGGCGATGGCTTCGGCGAAACGATGGCGGCTGAGAGCAAACATGGTGCGCGCCCGCGTGATCCAGGGATTGTGGGCCAAGTGCGCGCTGGAGGAGAAGGCCCGCAGTGCCGCCGGCAGGTTGTGGTCAAAGTGAAAGCTGACCCAGCCGAGCGCGGGCAGCAGGGCTTCGGCGCGGCGGGTTAGATCGGGGATCGAATCGGCCGCGCGATGCACATATTCGGCCGAAGCAGCCGGAGACATGAAGCCATAAATTGCCTGAGTGATGCACAGGTGCGCCAGATCGACCTTGGCTGGAATCAGCGAGGGGTCCAGTTCGAGGGCGCGCAAAAGCTGTTGCAGTCCGTCCTGCATACGGTGGCGATGCAGGGTCTGCCAGTCACAGTGGCCGCACAGATAGATTTCGTAAGCCTCGGCTTGCCTCTCCTCGCAGACCTCGCTCTCGGCGGCGGCGGCGATTTCCAGACCGTTCTGTGTGGAGCGGGAGACCCTCGGCTCCAACGATCCGAAGCCCAGCCGCCAGGCCATCCGGTGCATCAGCTCCCGCTCCAAAATGTCAGGCCGGTCCCGCGGCGCAAGCAGATCTTCAACCCAGATATGCGCGCCGTCCTCGACCCGAATCATCTCCACCCGCAGGCGGTAGTGAGAACAGCAAGCGTGCAAGCTTCCGGTCAGCACCAGGTTAGCCCTGAGTTCAAGGCCAATCTGCTGGGCCGTAAGCCCGCGCTGCGTCAGCAGGAAAACCGAATCCCGCGCCAGCACCGCAACCAGCGGCTGATGCGCTCGGGCCAGATTGGCGATGGCTTCCTCGGCGATGACCGGTCCGAGATGCTCCGGCGTCAGGGAGCGGGTGGCGAAAGGCATGATGGCCAGTCGCGGAAGCCTCCCGGCCGGCCCGGCCCGGCGGCGCGCGATCTCCGCCGAGAAGCGGTAGCCACGCTTGTAGACGGTTTGAATGCACGCATCCGGCTCCAGCCGGGCACGCAGACTGGATAGGCATTTGGGAACGCTGTCGGCCGCTGTTTGCGCATCGCCCCAGAGGGCTTGCTTCAATTGCGCGGGGGAGACAACCTGGCCGGCGTGCGTCACCAGCAGCCGCAGCGCTTCCAGTTCCCTGGCAGGCAGGTGAACTTGAGCCTCGCCTCGCCAGAGCGTTCCACCGACCTCCAGCCGAAGCCCGCCGAAGGAACAGGTCACATCCTCGCCATCCCCGCGACCATATCCCGAATGCTGGCGATTGTCTATGCCCACGAGGGCACTTAACGTTGCTACCAATGCACTCCCTCGAGTCCTGGCAACACGGTTGCCCATCGGATGCCCGCAAGGCGCAACCTATTGATCCGGCCCAAAAAATTTGCATCGTGCGATCCCACCCTAGCGACAAGGGAACGAAACGCAGGTTCTTCGACTTCGCTGCGCTTCGCTCAGAATGACAGTCGCGAGGGTGGGGCACCCAATTTTGTGTTCATACTTTCGGGCCGGATCAATAGCAAGCGGTCAAAAGTAGTCGAGGGACTGCGCGATCAACAGAACTGAGGATAAAAAGATGCAGCAGCTCTCGACGAAGACTTTTGCTTCGATGAGCTCCATGTTATTTGCGAACGGTCCCCATTATCTGCTTCAGACGGCGCGCCGGAAGAGAATGAAGCTGATGAATTCCGCACCGAAGGTAACCAGAATAGATTACCAGGTAACTATTCAGCAGAACCAGTGTGTTGAGCGTAAATGATTCACTTCTTGCACGTTATTTCTCTTATGTGATAAAGATGGCGTAACATATTCACGGCTCTGGGCCGCGCCAGAGACTGGTCCAGGGGAAATTTTCCATGACAAAAACCGTGAACTACGCCCAGTGGTCGCTGGAGCCTTACAGCATCGGGACCAAGCTGCGCTCGCTGCGCACGCAAAAACGGTTGACGCTCTCACGGCTGGCAACCGAGACCCGGCTTTCGACGGCGCTGCTCTCCAAGCTGGAGACCGGCCGCATGATTCCCACGCTGCCCACGCTGGCCACCATCAGCCGGGTCTATGGCGTGAGTATGGGCTATTTTTTCTCGGAGCCCACCAAACATACACTTTCGATTACCCGCAAGGGGCACTTGCAGAACGATGCTCGCGGTCTGGAGCAGATAAAGATTACGCCGCTCAATGCGCCGGCGGAAGGCGCGCGGCTGGTGGCGCAGATGATCGAGTTTCCAGCCGGAGGGAGTCCTCACATCCCGTATGCCAACCGCGAGACCTGCGGCCTGGTGTACGTGCTGGAAGGCAAGTTGCAGTTGGACGCTGGCGGGATGATCGAACTGCTCGATACCGGCGATTGCGCATACATGGAAAGCGAGATGGCGCTGGCCTGGAGCGCAGCGGGCAAGCGCCGCTGCCGGATTCTGGCGGTGATGCGAGCCGAGGCGCGGGCGGAAGACTGACGATCAGCGCCTCTGGCATACTCTTGCGTGACCGCGTTCCACGGGAACCTTTCTGAGCGGCGTTCTATATAATTTGAGCAAATGCCAGTCTTCGCCGGGACGCGGTCATCCGGCAGGGCATAAGGCCAATCATGGAGCGGAGAAGGATGCCAGCAACAGAAGAGGGGAAGATAGCGGAGCCAACTGGAGGCGAGCCAGCGTCCGAAGAAGGCTCGCCCCTGGCGGTTGCCAACTCCATCGAGGCCGAGGCGCTGCGCGCGGAGATTATCCGCGTCGGCCACAAGTTGTGGCAGCGGCAATATGTGGATGGCAACAGCGGCAATATCAGCGTCCGGCTAGGTTCCCGCTACGTGCTGTGCACTCCCACCCTGCTGAGCAAGGGCGACATGGAACCGGCCGACATCTGCCTCTCCGACCTGGAGGGGAAAATTCTGGCCGGGGAGCGCACATGCACCAGCGAGCTGCTGCTGCATCTGGCAATTTACAAGGCCAACCCGCGGGCGCGCGCTGTGGTGCACTGCCATCCGCCTTACTCGACGGCCTTTTCCATTGCCGGCTCCGCGCCCCCCAATGGCCTGATTTCGGAGTACGAAATCTTCATCGGTCCGGCTGCGGTGGCGCCCTACGAGACTCCCGGCACACAGGCCTTTGCCGAGACCGTGCTGCCCTACGTTCAGGATCACAATACGATTTTGCTGAAGAACCACGGCATCGTCTGCTGGTCCGACACCGTGACCCACGCCGAGTGGCTGGTGGAGATACTGGAGAGCGGCTGCAAAACCTATCTGATCGCCAAACAGCTTGGCCAGCCGCTCCATTTTATTCCCGGCAATAAGATCGAGGAAATTCTGGCGCTGAAGCGGCGGATGGGCCTTCCCGACACGCGCTTTGGCAGTTCTCCTGAAGCGGGTAGCCGGCCGGAGGAAAAGAACAACGCTGAACTGGACGAGCGGGAGTGAAGCAAGAGCCTCTTGCAGTGCGCCAGGACAGCGGCGGTTGGATGCAGCACGCAGCCTGAAGCCTGCTCAGAATTTTTCGATTCCCGGCGCTCAGCCCTCTGGCAACAAGCCCGCGAGGCAAAAGGCTCACGTACACGCTTCTTCGAGCACAGCCGAACCATCTCCAACTACCTCGTCTTCCCCTCCTGGCAAAGCCTCATGAATACCCTCATCTCCTGCAATGCGCCTCCCGCGTAGTATTGCTGTATCCGCGGGCGGACGGCTGCTGGTAGCGCCGCCCGCCCGCTGAACAAAGGGGCTCCGACAATGTGGAAGGGCGCGGCTACTTGGGCGTGTCGCCGCCATATTCCAGATGAATGGAGGCGCGCATCGGTACCGCATTCCCGTTCACCATGCCGGGCTTGTACTTGGACTTGAGCAGCGACTCGATGGCGGGCTTTTCCAACGCCGGGCGTACGCAATTTGTCACCTTTGATCGGAGGCTTTCCCTTTTATGCTGATCGTCAGCACAATATCGCACGCGCCGTTGCCCTTGGGGGATAAGAATGCCGCGTTTCCGTATCCCGAGTCAACGAACCCTGTTATAACAGGCGGAACGGATTTCCTGGTAAGTGGGTAGACGCCATCCGCGCCGGGATCGATGGTGGTGATTCCCGGCGGAGAGCTGAATCCCCAGCGAACCGGCATAGGAAAATCGTTACTGTCCTTTCGATGGTTGAATTCGACGGAAATCGTGGTGGAGACGGGTTTGCCCTCTTTGGTTGTCGCTGGCTTAAACCGGTATTTCGATGCAGTTTCCAAGCTGCATTTTTCAAAAGATGGATTGGTGCAGCGAACCAACTTAACCTCTTGCAACGCACCATTCACGCCCACCGTCAGCGCAATCAGGCAGCGGCCACTGCGCGCCTCGACCGAGCAATCTGGGTCTACTGGATTTAGCAACCGGGGCGGATTGATCATTTTCGATGAAAATTGATCGGCCGGCACAGGAGCGTTTGCATCCGTTGGCTGTGTAGCTTGCTGCGCATGAACAAATCCCGCCGCCATCGCCAGCGATAGCCCGAAAATCCATAAACGTCGCATCTCTGTCTCCAGCAAATCTGCAAGGATGCTATCAGAGCAGCCCCAACTCTTTCAGCAGGAACGCATAATCGAGCGCGACTTCCTTCAGGTAGTCATAGCGCCCGCTTGCGCCGCCGTGGCCGGCCTGCATATTGGTCACTAGCAGCAGCGGATTCGTGTCCGTCTTCAGCGTGCGCAGCTTGGCCACATACTTCGCTGGCTCCCAATACATTACCTGGCTGTCATTGAGCGAGGTCTTCACCAGCATCGCCGGATAACTCGCAGCTTTCAAATTGTCATACGGCGAGTAACTCAGCATATAAGTGAAATATGCTGCCTCGTTGGGATTTCCCCACTCCTCGTACTCCGGAACCGTCAGCGGCAGTGTGGCGTCCAGCATGGTGTTCATCACGTCCACAAAGGGCACGTGCGAAAGCACAACACGGAAGAGATCGGGCCGCAGATTCACCACCGCGCCCATCAGTAGCCCACCGGCCGAGCCACCCTCGATGGCCACCCGCGCCGGGTCGCCGTAGCCCGCCGCCGTCAGATGCTCGACCACAGCGATGAAATCGGTGAAGGTGTTGCGCTTGGCGAGCATCTTGCCGGCGTCGTGCCACGTCTCGCCCAGGTCGCCGCCGCCGCGGATGTGCGCGTAGGCCATCACCACGCCGCGATCAAGCAGGCTCAGCCGCCTGGAGCTGAAGCCCAGCGGCAGCGGATAGCCGTAGGAGCCGTAGCCGTAGACGTAGAGCGGATTTTTGTCCGGCTCGCGCTTATCCTTGCGATAAACCAACGAGACTGGCACCTGCACGCCGTCGGAGGCCGTAGCCTGGATGCGTTCGCTGGCATAGAGCGCGCGATCAAAGCCGCCGGGAACCTCCTGCTGCTTGAGCAGCTTCGATTTACCGTTGGCCACGTCGTATTCGTAGACGGAACTGGGCGTCACCAGCGACTCGTAGGCGTAGCGGAAGGTGGGCGTCTCGAATATCCGGTTGATGTGCGGCTCGGCGCTGTAGGCTGGCTCGGGAAAGGCAATTTCGCCGGCCGGCGCGGCTTCTGGTCCTTCGCCTTTGAATCGCCACAGCCGCAGTCGCGGCAACCCCTGTTCACGTTCACAGGCGATGAAGAAGCCGTCGAAGAGATCGACCTCCTCCAGCATCACATTCTCGCGGTGCGGAATCAGCTCGGTCCAGTACTCGCGTCCGGGCGTGGCCTCCGGAGCGGTGACCAGCCGGAAGTTGCGCCCTTGATCGTTGGTGCGGATGAACCACAGGCCATGGCGATGATCGACAAAATACTCGTGCGAGTTCTCGCGGGTGCAGATGGGCTTGATTTTGCCCAGCGGTTCGCTGGCTGGCAGCACCCACCACTCGCTGGTGATGTGGCTGGCCGACTCGACCAGAATAAACTTGCCGTCGCGTGAGCGTCCCGCGCCCAGGTTGAAGCGCTCGTCTTCGTCCTCATAGACCAGCACATCTTTGGCGGCCTGCCCCACGCCGTGACGCCAAAGCTGGTATTGGCGCTTCTGCTCCTCGTCCTCAACGGTGTAGAAAAGCGTGCGGTTGTCGGCGGCCCAGACCACGGAGCCTACGCGTTCCACCTCGCCGGGCAGCGTCTCGCCGGTTTCCAGGTTCTTGATGTGCAGCGTGTACTGGCGAAAGCCGGTCGTGTCGGTGGTGTACGCCAGCCAGCGGCCATCCGGGGAAATGTCAGTCGCACCGATGGCGAAGAAGGCGTGCCCCTTGGCCAGCAGATTGCCGTCCAGAACCACCTGCTCCGACGCATCCTTGTCCGGCCCGGCCGCCGTTCCATGCCGGCGGCCAAAGATGGCGTATTGCTTGCCCTCCTCGGTGCGCGAGGTATACCACCAGTCGCCATCGCGGAAAGGAACCGAGACGTCAGTCTGCTTCACGTGGCTGAGCATTTCCTGGTAGAGGGTTTCGCGCAAGCCGCCGAGCGGAGCCAGAACCTTCTCGGCGTAGGCGTTCTCGACTTTGAGGTATGCAGTGACCGCGGGGTTTTCCTTGTCGCGCAGCCAGGCGTAGTCGTCGATGAGAACGGCGCCGTGCAATGCGGTTTCGTGGTGTTGCTTGCGGGCGATAGGAGGCAAAAGAGGCGTTTTCTTGGTCATTTCCTCTTCAGTGTAGTGCAATGGAACCTTTCCTCAGCCGGACCCGTACAATAAGACAGAGATGATAGGCATTCGCCGCGTGCAATCCGCTGTTTTCCGGCTGCTATTGGCAGCTCTGGTTGCCGTTTCCTCCGTGGCTGCCCTCGCCGAGCGGGTTGAGGACCTGCCCAACCCCACCGATTACGTCAGCGATTTTGCGCACGTGCTTTCGCCCGAGACGATTGCGCGTCTGGACCACATCTGCGCCCAAATCGACCACACCCAGGCCAACGCGCAGATCGCCGTGGTCACGGTGAAGAGCCTGGATGGCGTTGATTCTGCTGATTTTGCCAACGCGCTCGAAGACAAGTGGAAGATGGGCAAGAAGGGCGTGGACCGCCAGGTGCTGCTGCTGCTGGCCGTGGGCGACCACAAGCGGCGCATCGAAGTGGGCTACGGCCTGGAAGGCATTCTGCCCGATGGCAAAGTGGGCGACATCGGCCGGGAGATGGTTCCCGGCCTGCGGGCAAACGACTATGACGGCGCCGTAACGCTGGCCGTGGGCGAAGTGGCGCGGGTCATCGCCGCCGACGCCAAGGTTACGCTCGACGATCAGCCCTCCGCCACGCCTCCGCCGCCGGCGCGCCAGAAGATGCCGCTGGGCAAGCTGATTGTGCTGATTGTGCTGGTGATTTTCTTTGGCGGTTTCTTTCTGCTGCGATTCTTGTTCAGCCTGGGGCTTTTCGGCGGTTTTGGCGGCTGGGGCGGCGGAGGACCGTGG
>Ga0224529_1001537_pt1 | contig 13605 bp, 17 predicted proteins | sample CBST50metaG_FD_179893 | JGI IMG/M metagenome (GOLD analysis project Ga0224529, IMG submission 179893) | Peat soil microbial communities from Stordalen Mire, Sweden - C.B.S.T50 | ecosystem: Environmental > Terrestrial > Soil > Wetlands > Peat | place: Sweden: Norrbotten County, Stordalen Mire... | reverse complement strand
GGGTAAGGGAGCAGTTGGAAACCCGGCAGTTGCACCCGCTGCTGGTAACGGCCATCTTTGTTGTTGTCTTTCTTGAAATTCATCCTTTTCAAGATGGCAATGGCCGACTGAGTCGCATCCTGACCACGCTTCTGCTGCTGCGCGCTGGCTATGCCTATGTGCCCTACAGTTCATTGGAGAGCGTGATTGAGCAGAGCAAGGAAGGCTATTACCTCGCTCTGCGGCAGACGCAAGGAACGATCAGGACCGATATGCCGAACTGGCAACCCTGGTTGCTATTTTTCTTACACGCATTGCAACAACAGATGAAACGGTTGGCCAAGAAGGTTGAACGGGAAAAGATTGTTCTGTCTGCGATGCCGGAACTGCAAGTGCAAATCGTCGAATATGCGCGTGAACATGGCCGTGTCACCATCGGCGATATGGTCACGCTCACCGGCACAAGCCGGAATACGCTCAAGCAGCACTTTCGTCAGTTGGTTGAAAAGCAGCATCTCGTTTTGCACGGCAGTGGTCGTGGTGCCTGGTATGCAAGGGCGTAGAAGGGAATCCGGGAGCATGGGACGTGCTGGTCAAACAGGCCATACCTACTGAATGGATTGAAAGCGTACTACCAAAGGATGACGTAACCTTGGCAGGCTAGCGTCGGAGAGAAAGGATCATCGCAGACATCAAAGCTTATGAGTCTCTGTTTTCTTTAGGCGAACGCTTTCATCACGAGATGGCGACTTGCACTAAGACTTATCGTTCTCAATCCAATATCTGTGTTCGACGCCTAGGAATTGGCATGTGATTCCGCTTCTTGTCCTGAGTCTCTCAGACCACCAATCCTAGAAAAATTGTCTGGTAAAGGCAGCTTCAGCGTGTATCCTTTCGGTGAGCGGCAAGCCAAAATGGAATCCCGGTTAAATGGAAATATCATGAGTTCAGATGACCATAAGAAGCTGATGCAGGATGGCGAGGTGGTGGAGTCTCTGCGCGCCGAGATCGAAAAGGCAGAGCCTTCGAGACGCAGCCAAATCCTAGAAAAGTTCTTTTTAGCTGCATTGAGCAGCGTCCCATGGGTTGGAGGAGTGCTAAGTGCGGCAGAGACATATCGCTCCGAAGAGAGCACAAACAAGTTGAATCATTTGCGGACGGAGTGGCTCAAGGAACATCAAAAGAAAATTCTGATGTTGGCACAAACGCTCCAGGATATTGGGGAACGTCTGAATAATCTCGGAGAGGAAATTGATGAGCGTGTCCAAAGCGAGGAATATCTCGCCTTGGTACGAAAAGCATTTCGGGTCTGGGATGAGTCTGATACAGACGAAAAGCGGCGCCTGCTCACTAACGTAATAACCAACGCAGCAGGGACGCGTGCCTGCTCGGATGACGTAATCCGTTTATTCTTGGACTGGATCAAGCTTTATAACGAAGTACATTTCGCCGTTATTCGCGAGATTTTTCAAAATCCAGGGTCTACGCGGTTCGATATTTGGTCCGGTTTATACGGTGAGATTCCACGTGAGAATTCATCAGCGGCAGACCTGTACAAATTTTTGATACGGGAACTGAGCACTGGCGGAGTGATACGACAAGAGCGCGATATTAACGCGGTGGGGCAATTCGTGAGAAAAAGGCCGCCTCATGTGCGTCGCGGGGCTGCGCCGACGACGCTCGAATCCGCATTTGAGGACACAAAACCCTATGTTCTTACAGCTCTTGGTTCGGAATTCGTCCACTACACGATGAACGAACTCGTGCCTAGAATCGCAGGCGACTCGGGTACACAGTGAAGTGAATCGCCTGCGTGCTGTGTCAGAAGTGTCGCTTAGAACCCATTCCGGGAACGTTGAAAACCGTCGTAGTAACGCACGAATGCCGCGCAAATAGCTTCGGCCGCGCTATCATCTCCGGTCGTCTTCAATGCAGTGCCTCCAAAACCGACTCCCCACTGATCCGGTCCCTGAAGTCGAAGATCGAAATATTCTTCTCTTGGTGGACCTTGCATCCACATAGGTTCGTTACCAGGTATTCCGCCGAATTGTACCGAAAACATAAGCGGGTCTCGGCTGCGTTGAACGAACGATGCGGCGATGTTTTGGAGTATGAGGCTTGCGGGATAAGCGCCCTCTGCTCGCCAAGAAAATGTAATTCCCCTGTATTGTTTTCCTTCTGCGGTAGTCCGCACCGCATTTTGTAGCTCTCGCCAGGCTGCGGGTGCCTGCTGTAGCATTGATCGTTGCTCTGCAACGGCAGCAGTTTCACGCTCCGCCTTCATTCTTTCGGAGTTTTCTCTGCTCGAAAGGAATTCGTCAAATTTAGCCATACCCTCTCCACCTTCATTATGCAGCTAAAGCGGCGCAGGTTAAACTCCGTGACGCATCCGGTTATTCCGGTTTGCGCAACCATAGCTCGCACGCACCTTTGACCAAATCCGGCCGGAAAAACTGCATATGTCCGCATTTATTGCAAACGGCAATCATGTAGAAGTTGTAGTTGTATTGGGCTGGCTGTGGATTCTGCGCTGGTGTTCTCAAGCCCATCGAGTCAGATACCGCAGCATTCCGTTGCAAATCTTCAGGGCCGTTGTGAAACTTGTACTCGCCCTGTCCGCAAAAGCTACATCGATGCGCGAAATCTAGCAAGATAGGCCTCCCATTCGCTTCCAGCACCTGAATCAGCCCCGTAACAGCTTCAACCACAATTGTGGCGCTCTGGTACCGCTGCAAAGGTTCTTCGACAATCATTTTGTCCAGCAACTCGTGAACCAGTTCGAACTCGCGGCGATCCGGCAGACCCTTGCCGAGCTTGTAGCGATCCGCCCGATGGTTTTCCCGGTCGAAGATCTGGTGCGAAAACATCCAGTGCAACAGCTTGCCCAGCGAATACACATCGCCTGCAGGTGTCACATCATCCAGGCGGCCATTGCGCGACTCAGGCGCACCGAACCAACGCGGAGCGGCGACTTCCATCGTTTCGGTCACGCGGTCGTCTCGAGTCTCATCGTCCAGAAGAAAACAGAGCCCGAAATCGCCGACGACGGGATTGTACTTCACGTCCAGGAAGATGTTACTGGGCTTCAGATCACGATGTACGACGTTTTTTTCGTGCGCATGCGCCACACCTTTGCATATCGCGAGGAAGCGCCGCAGAGTTTCTATTACGGTCCCGGCGGACAGGTTTTCCAGGTTTCCGTTTTCGCAGTATGGCGTCACAAGGTACGGAGCGCCACGTTCATCGTTGCCATAATCGACAATCTTCAGAATGTTGGGATCGTCCAGCTTCCGCAGTGCCTCGATCTCACGCCGGAAGCGTTCCTGCCGCTCAGGCCTGCGGGCCTGTGCGGGGAGCATTATCTTCAATACGTACAGCGCACCGTCAGTATCGCTGATGCGCGTTACCTTGCGCACTTCTCCCTGCCCGCTCTTTGGAAACGGAGAATCAGCCGCCTTCCACGACTTGAAGTTACCAATTACCATCCGGTGATTTCCTGATACATGGGCATCATAGCACTTGCTATTGCCTTGGACCCTGAAGTTTACATAGCCATTAATGCCGGCAAATGCCCATGCAGCAGTGTCCGTCGCGCCAGCGACTTAATCCAAACTCCCCAGAGCCTTGTCATCGCAAACATCTGTGTGCCGGCCGCATTTGCAGCACAGGTCTATCAACGGTTTTTGGGCTTCATGGGGAAATCGGCATCTTCTTCAATTACGCCAAATCCTGGAAAGATTTTCCATATCGAGGAAAAACTTTCCAGAAATTAGTGCTTGTCCGGTTCTAGCCTCCGAATCAGGCGGAGGTAATCGACCATGCAGAACGCAGAGAAGCAGACGAGCCCGCCCTTGGACGCCAAGGAAGCCGCGCGAGTCCTGAAAATGGATAGCCGCACCCTGGTCTGCTGGGCGCGCCGTGGCTATGTACCGGCGCATCCTCTCGGCGAGGGGAAGCGCCGCATCTGGAGGTTCTTCGAGAACGAACTGCTGGAGTGGGTGGAAAACCATGAAAATGGCTGTGTTCGGAAGTCGCCGGAGAGTACCCTAAAAGCAGCCATCGATGCTCATGCGGAAAGGATTGCATGAGCAGATTTCAACAAGGAAGTCTCTTGAAGATGAAGCGCAAAGGCTGCCCGCATGTATGGGTTTTCCGCTGGTATGAAAATGCCACAGGGAAGCGCGTATACAAGAAGCGGACCATAGGGAGTGTGGCGGAGTTGCCCACTCGCCGGGACGCGGAAAAGGCAGTTGTCTCGCTTCGTATCAACATCAACTCCGAGGTCAGCGCACCCCAGCGGGTGTGCGACCTTATTACCCACTACCGCCAGCATGAACTCACCCCGGAGCGAAAGGCGTATGCCACCATCGAGAATCATCTCGTGCAGTGCAGACTCTATATCGAGCCGAGGTGGGGACAGTACAGGCTTGACGCTGTACACACCATGCAGGTGGAAGAGTGGCTGCATTCCTTGCCGCTCGCACCGGCCTCGAAGACAAAGCTGAAGAGCGCGTTTTCCGTGCTCTACAGCCACGCCATCCGGTACGAGTGGATCACGTTCAATCCCATCAGCAAGGTCCGCACCTCGTCGAAGCGCCTCCGCGAGAAGGATGTCCTCAGCCCGGAAGAATTCCAAGCCCTGCTGGAGCAGCTTTCTGTACGGGATCAGGCGATGGTCCTGCTGGCGGGGAGTACCGGGCTCCGGCGATCAGAGATGATTGCCTTGACCTGGGCAGACGTGAATATGCGCACGCTCGAAGTCAATGTCCTGCGTTCCTGTGTTTGTAACCACTTTGGCAATACCAAGACGGAATGCTCCCGGCGTCCGGTTCCACTCCATCCGCTTGTGCTGGATGCTCTCCTGCGGTGGAGGGGAGAGTCGCTTTACCGGGCGGAAAAGGATTTTCTCTTTCCCTCGATCCGGCTCAAGGGTACAAAGCCGCTCAGCCCGGACAGTCTGCTAAAGAGGAGCATCCGGCCTGCGCTCGTACGGGCGGGCATTGTGGGCAAGCAGATCGGCTGGCACAACTTCCGTCACTCGCTGGCGACGAACCTGCGGGCGATGGGTGTGGACATAAAAGTGGCGCAGGAACTTTTGCGGCACGCGAACAGCCGGACGACGCTGGATATTTACACGCGCGCGGTCTCCCAGCAGAAGCGGGATGCGAACACAAAGCTGGTGGAAATGCTGTTGCCGAGGGGGATGAAAATGCTTCAGCACCCTTCAGCACCCTCGGAGGTTCTGGAGGCTGCCGGGTGACGTCTCTAACTGATTGATTTTGTATGGTTTATTGGTGGACCTGGTCGGGATCGAACCGACGACCTCTTCCATGCCATGGTGGGCAGGAAAACGCAAATTATAGACGGCACAGTACTTACAAACCGGCATAACCGGCAAAAACGGCATAATTGGCCCTATTTGCTGCCAAAATGCTGCCAAATTTTACCCAGCGGGCCAAAGGGCTGATTGTGTGGATCAGCCCGATTTTCTCCTCAGTACCTCATCAAATTTTTGGGCCAGAGCGTCAAGATAAACGATGAGCGGGTTCGATCACAGTCCACTTAAGGTTTCAGAAAGTGTCAGAAAATGATGTATACTTCTGACAGGTGCTTACATGGAACGGCTCACGGAATCCATTCTTCACGAAACGGCCACTCTGCCAGAGGGCACACCGATCACGGCCAAAATGTGGCTCCACCTTGGGAACCGTGCGGCTCTCGATCAGGCACTTTCCCGGCTGACGCGCCGCGGCAAACTCCTGCGAGCCGGCCGAGGCGTGTATGTCGCTCCCGTTACCAGCCGTTTCGGGAGCCGCGCTCCTTCCGCACAGAAGGTAGTCGAAGAACTATCCATGCGGCGCGGGGAAACGGTTGTTTCTTCCGGGGCAAGCGCGGCCAATGCTCTTGGATTGACAACACAGGTGCCGACTCGGACGGTCTATCTCACGTCCGGACGAAGCCGCAAAATCACCTTGGGCAAGCAAATCGTTCATTTGCAGCACGCACCGGCATGGCAACTCACGCTCGCCAAAGAGCCAGCCGGAGAGATCGTTCGCGCTCTTGCCTGGGCCGGTCCCGAAAGGGTCAACATGGTATTGAAAGAGATTGAGACCAAAGTGCCCCGATCAGAGTTCCAGCGAATCTCTCAGCAAATCTCTCTGCTGCCGTTGTGGATGGCGGCGGCACTGAGTCAGGTGGCACATTATGCCTGAGAGCTTTTTCCATCTGAACGCCAAAGAGCAGGAGGAAGCTCTCCAGGTAGCTGCATCCGCTTCGGGTCGGCCTCCCCATCTTTTGGAAAAAGATATTTGGGTCGTATGGGCGCTATCGGTACTATTCGAATCCCAGCTTGGCCCTCATCTCGTATTCAAGGGTGGCACGGCTCTTTCCAAGGCTTACAAGGCTATCCGGCGATTCTCCGAAGATGTTGACCTCACTTACGATATTCGCGCGCTCGCGCCTCAATTTACAGGGAATCTCCCGGCAGGCATTGATGTAATTCCTCCCAGCAGGAGCCAGGAGAAGAAGTGGACCGACGCAATCCGTAAGGAACTCCTCCCGGCTTGGATTCGCGATCAGGCGCACCCCATCATTCAAACGGGACTTGAAGAACTCGAAACGGCCACGAGCCGCTTTACCAATGAATGTATTTTCATCGACTACAAACCAGTCGCAGCGGCCTCCAGCTATGCCTTGCCCAGGGTTATGCTTGAATTCGGGGCGCGCTCGACCGGAGCGCCGGCCAACGTGCATGAAATCCGATGCGACATTGAGGAATACATTGAAGAGGTGTCGTTTCCCGTTGCGCATCCGCGGGTCATGGAACTAGCCAGAATCTTCTGGGAGAAGGCAACCGCTATTCACGTGTACTGCGCACAGGGCGGAACCGGTCTTCATGACCGATTTTCGCGACATCTGCATGACCTCATGCGGCTTGAGGAAGCAGGATTCATTGACAATGCGATCCAGGCGCGCGACATAGCAGAAGCAGTCGCTCTCCACAAAAGTGCATTTTTTATTGAAAAGGACTCAGCCGGCAATCGAATTGACTACACCGCTTCCGTTCGAGGCGGCTTGTGCCTCGTGCCTGAAGAACAAGCAAAAGAAGCACTACGGACCGATTATCAGCGAATGGTAGATGACGGACTTCTGATGGAAGATGCCGAACCGTTTGACCACCTGATTGAGGCGTGCGGGAGAATTCAAGTGAAAGCGAACAGCATCCTCCATCCCGAAGGAAGTCAGCGCCGTTTATAGCACAATGATATGTTTACGGCATCTGGTTGTGAAAAGCCTTGCACGACGATCAAGCATGGAGGCTAACGGAAAACGCTGAAACGCACAAAACATTGAATTACTATCCTCAACTTGTGCGCTAAATACAGTTCGATGTATTTATGCAGACACGCTGAACCGTACGGAATGCAGCCAGCATTACCACTATGCGGGAGCCGCAGCATGAAAGCTTAGCCTACAACAGATTACTTTCACTGATCGGCAAATTCAGTGAAGCTTCATATGATCCGCCGTGTTGCCCTTCGAAGTCGTACTCGTAAAGCTTCACCTTTCCAATCCGACTGAGTCTTTGGCCCATGAAAAGCGCAAAGGCATTTGGCACCGCTAGAAACAGGTGGACGACTCCGTCAAATCCAATTTGCGCACGGTAGTCAACAATCCTACTGATCAATTGTTCTGCGAGTTGTACTGCGTGACGGCCACATCGAACACTTGTTGAACCGGGACCGGCAGAGGGAAGTGCCGATAGTCTGGCATGAGCCGAAATGCCGACTCTTGCAATATAGGACTTCACCATCGGCCAGGGATCGTGAGTCAATCCAATCGTGACGAGCAGGTCTGCTGCGTCCTGGATCATGTCCTCTGAAGTAAATACGAGCGAGTCCCATTCAGGTTTCGGCTCTTCATCGTCCATCGACCAGATGCGACGACCGTTGGTGCGTTGTTCGATTTCAATGTGCCGTCCACACTTGACGTTTAATATAGTTCCTGCCGCCACAGCCAAAGTAAGATGAGCGTCAAGCGCGAGACGGAGATTAGAGGATGTCTTTGCCGCCTGCAGCAGAAAGGTCCGAAGTTCGGGATAAAGATGTTTTGTCCAGTCAGATTCAGGCCGGATTTGCCTGTCATAAAACTTCGGGAGCAGGTTGAGCACTGCAGTACAACGCTCTTCCAAAGGGTCAGTGGGGTGTTCGAAAGACTTAACGCCAAAGACGATGGGATTCGGGGTACCTTTGTCGAGAAGGCCCTCTTTGCCGCATGCGTCATAGAAAGAAGAACGATCGAACATCGACCTGCCCTGCGCCATCCATTGAAAGACTACCTCGTCGTAAATGAAGGCACTCTCGTTCGCAGGAATCTGTTTTAGACCGGCAACTGCGAATAGCTCGTTCAGACCATCACGAATATCCTCAAGGGAGTCGGACGTCTCACTGAATGCTAGCGTGCGCGCTAACAGGCGCAGGGCATCATCATTGATCTTCAGGTGTTCACACCAGGTTTTTCTCAGTAAACCAGAAGCACTCCTTGCGGTCGTGCCCGCGTAAAGCTTATCAAGCCGCAGGTTGTTAGCACGGCGATGGATCATTTCTCGTAGTGGATCTTCGTGACTGATCCTCCAGTTGGTATAGAGATGGAAACGGCAACCGGTACCCTGTGGTGCATCAAGAAGCTGTGCTTGTAACGCTCGCTGCAACAACGAGCGAGTATCGGCATTGATAAACTCGGGTAGAATTAGGTCACGATAACCATAATGTCCCAACGTGACGTGCCATTTGCACTGGTAGTGCTCTTTGGTAACCGCCAGTCCTTCGTGATCAATTGGTCCTTTGGAACCGAGATAATCGACCCAAATGTCATCGAAACTCTTTGGACCGACCTCAAAGCCCACCCGAGCAATATTCGAGTTTGCAATTAACATCCGAGCAGCTTTCTTCCAGAACAGGCGTGCCTGAAATCGATCGCCATCTCGTCGAATTGCTACTGCTTGCGTCACAAAGTGCTCCTATTTTTCCAGAAACTGTGGTGTAGCTAGTATTGTTCCAAGCAATTCGACCGCACGATGAAAAGTGATAGGCCTGTCCGGATAAGCATCGAGGACCAGCGTGGGCAAGAATCTCTGCGTCAGGTCTGAAAATGTGAATCCTACAGAGGATGCGTCCATAGCTCCGGTCAACCGTACCAGTTTATTGATCTCTGTTGCAGAAAATCCTACTTCGGCGAGCGGAGCTTCAAGAACGGCACGTCGCTGTGCATCGTTAGGACGAGCAAAGCGAAAAATATCCGCCGCACGTCGCTGAACGGCCGGATCGATTGAGGACAGACGGTTTGTGCAAAGAATAATCACGACCGGCAGATGTTGTTCAGCTAGGCGATCTACGCCGCGGATAAATGCATTCACCCCCGCGCGATCTTCGTGATGCATCTGGGTCGCTTCGCGGCTTTGCGTAAGAGCGTCCCCTTCATCAATCAGCATTATGACGGCTCCTCCTGCTTTCGAGGTAGCTCTCCCCTTTAGTCGCGATGCCTGCTGCACTACAACCTCAAATGCCTCTGTAAGCAATTGCGTCATCTCTCCTACCCTTCCACTGCCACGCGTGGAAAGGCTGAGAGGGAAAAGAGTAATCGGAATATCTTCCTGCCGAGCAACGGCGTCACCAATGACCTCAGCCAATTCTGTTTTCCCCGTACCGACATCGCCAGCAAAAATAACTAAGGGAGGACGACGACCCAGGTAGTCGAGGAGGATGGAGGCATCAGGGTGATGTTTCTTTGCCCAGCTCTGTGGCCCGTTATGGTTTACCAGCACGCCAAGAGTCTTGGCAAGCCGCGATTTTACGTCGTCCAACCCGACTAGGCGGTGTAGTCGCTTCGCCGCATCTATGCTGGGAAATTCCAGTCGTCGATTGAATAATGCGTCTAGATCTGTCTGTGACATTTCTACCCCTTCACGATGCTGCGAACAAGAGCGCGACCGCCAGCCGAATAGGTCAGATCTTGGCTCCAATAGCCAGTTTCCAGCACCGGCGTTGATCCGGTACTACGCTGAAGCGGACAGGACGTCATGATCGCCTCGCGAGCACTTGGACTCAGATTATTCCAATTCGAGTTGTACGACAGAAAGGACGTGAACGATGCGCCTGCAATGTCATAGCCTGGCCTGATTCTTCCAGGATCGTCATCAGCGATCAACTCTCCGCCCGATGTTGAATGATACCGAATGCACGCTTGCGTCCATTTGCCGGCGCGCATATATCCATAGACCACGGTTTCCACTACGTCGTGTTTCAACAGATGTACTAGCTCTGCCTCGTAATTGTCGATCTCCTGATCAGACGGGTCCCATGTCCGTGCGTACAGCCGCTGAAATCGCTTAAGGTCCGTTGCCACTTTGCACGCGATCTTACGCGCATGTGTAAGCGTGAAAGATTCTGTGCCGCTGATGCTATAACTCGTGCTCATTGTGCCTCCTAAACGCTGAATGATGGCCCAAAGACCTTCCGCCAGTAGCGAACTGTATCTTCCTTCGTTGTTGCTCTCAATGCCGCATCGATTGCATCGCCTGCATCAAGCGCGGCCTCCAACAACAACTCTCTATTCTTTTCCGTATAAAGCTTTGCTGCGTTGTTTTCGCAGTTGACAGGATCCCACATACGAACCGGATCAGTCGTGCTTTTACAGTCTGAAACCTTGTAGTAGTCGTTGAAGGCAATCGTCGAACGAAATCCGTCAGATGCCATGTAGTTGAAGACCGCAGACAAAGCTTCTGGATAGTCATTCAGCTTCATACCAGAATCCGCAAGATGCGCAACGAGCAGCTCCGCCATAAACGACTTAAATCGGAAGTCCTCATTGCCTTGTTTCTGGATATTCGCCCAGAATTTGAGGAAGCGGACGACCTGAGCGAAGTGAGTTTTGTTCTCATCTTTGCGTTTGCGAATAAATTGTAGATGTAAGGGGATACTCGTCATCAGTTCTTCGCCCGTCTCCTGAGAGATGAGGAAGCCTCGCCACTCCGGATCCCCTGAATATAGAATCGGAACAATGTCAACTTCGTTCCCTGTAGTAATGAACCTCACTCCCACGGAATAGGTCTTTCGCGTGACCTGTTCAGGCTTGAAGTTTGGAAAGGCATTCTCGAGCTTTGCGGCAAGCCAGGGAATCAATTCGGAAATCTTGTGCGGCGCCGCGTCGCAACTGATGTAGCAGGCTACGTCGATGTCGCTGATCGACTTCAGGGCGGTCCCCTTAGCAAGGCTTCCAGAGAGAAGCATCTTGCGCAGCTCGAAATCAGGGTGGTCTGCCAAGTATGTTTCGAGACGATCTCGCAGCATATTCGCCTGCCGCCGGAGGTCAACTGCGTCGTCTCTCTTGAGGTTGACGCGCTCATCGGCGAATTGAACAAGATCGCTATGTGAAACGTGCGAACGTGCCATAATCGAGCACTCTCCTTTTGCCTATTGCCTTTTTCGCTCTCCCGTCGTACTGTTGTCTATAGCGGACGGGTTGCGAGTACACGACAAGCGTAACCCCAAACAAAACGCAAGTCAACACTTTTTTACAACCGGTTGCCAATGAATGACGTTATGACACTTGATTTAGTGAGACTCGGGCAAACGATTCGTTCACTGCGCCTCGGAAAGGGCTGGAGCCTTTCGGAGTTGGCGGAAAAATGCGGCATATCAAAGGCGTATATATCGGATTTAGAGAATGGAAATGCTGGCAAGCCTAATATCCAGTATGTCTATTCTGTTGCTACGGCCTTGGAGGTGACTCTGGACGAACTGTTAGGTGAGTCAAAACCAAAACCGCACCGTGCCGAAAGGCGCAAGAGCGAAGAACTTCCCCCCGGCCTTCTGGAATTGCAGCAAGAACTTGACCTTACAACGGAAGATGTCGAGATGTTGGCGGACATGAACTTTCGCGGCCATCGCCCGCGAGATAAGGAGGGCTGGAGATTTCTACTTGAAGCATTGCGCATGGTAAGTCAGAGACCAAACCAGAAATAAATCCCTTTATGAATCGTAATCGGACGGAAAAAAGGCGCGATCCTGATGTCGTTGCTCTCGTCGAGGCGGGCGGCGGGCTTAGCGATGCGCGTTCGCTTGTCCTGAACCAAGCGCGAAAGCTAAATGCTAGCTACCGGCGTTTTGAGAGTTGCGGTAATACCACGATGGAGAGACTAAAATTCATTGCCTCTCTACAAGGGTTAACTTTGGCACCGATGAATATAGAGCGCTCGCAGCATGAACGCCGAGATGCTGTCATCATTCTAAATGGGGCAGAAAAGGGCAACAAGGGACAGATTCTATACAATCCCGACCGACCTGGTGGCCGCCAAGCCTTTTCAGTGGCACACGAGATCGCACACACTTTTTTCCCCTCCACTTCTGGAGGTGCGCGGTTTCGGGAGATGACCGCTAGCGATTCTCAAGAGATGAATGAACTTGAGAGGCTCTGTGACTTGGGAGCTGCTGAGGTGTTGATGCCCAAAGAAGAATTTCAGGCATGCGTAGCCGGCAATTGGAGTATTGAGTCGGTAGAGTATTTGGTTGGAGAGTTTGGAAGTTCCCGTGAGGCTACGGTGTTTAGGTTAGCCTCTGCTTACCCCGGTGTTGCCGCCGCTGGTCTACTGTGTTTCCGAAGAACCAAGGGTGACCAAGCTAAGCTGAAGTCGTTATTGCAGTATCCGCAAGCGAACCTTTTTGGCTCAGGTACCTCCTCACAATCTATCTCCCGGATTGCTGACCCAAAGTACCGAAGGCAGTCGTTCCACACATCGGACGACTTCCCCACGTCTTATACGGTGCGTTGGAACAAGTCGTTTGACGAAAATTCGATTGTCTACAGGGTGGGGCCTAATGAAGTCATGTCATCAATAGAGCCACTTCCGAATGTTATGGAATCGGAAGGCACACTCGAAGTCATGCATGCTCCCTACCAGCGGGAGGACACTGATAATGAGCATCCCGATATCCTCTTCTATTGGCGAGCAGCCTGATAGGGCTATTCAACAAGCTGCAGTGAAAGGATTGCTCCATCAGCCATAGCGCTGGCTCGCGTGGCACTTGTACGCCGAGCGCGTGAATTCCAGGTATACATGGCCAGATAGAATTGTGGGCAATCAGGAAAAATCCGCGAACAGGTCGCCCGGCGTGACGGCCAGCGCTTTCGCCAGCTTGACGATGTTCTCCAAGGCCACGTTTCGCTCGCCGCGCTCGACGCCGCCGACGTAATTCCGATGCAGTCCGGCGCGTTCGGCCAGTTCCTCCTGAGAATAGCCCCGCTCGTCGCGGAGTTGCCGCAACCTAGAGCCAAATCGAGACTTAACGGAGTGTGGGGCCACATCTCCATGCTCGAAGCCTGACCACTATGCGTCTACACACGATGAGTGTGATAATGTCCTGGTTGGAGTTGTATCCATGCGCCGCTCTCGTCCTGCACGCTGCCGGAAACTGCCCCAGTTGACGAAAAATTCATCGGATTGGGCCAGCATTGAGGTGGCAAGGATACGATTCAATAAGAGAGGAGGGAGAATCTGTGAACACAGATTTCATCGACTGCCCGGAAGTGGCAGGAAAGACAATTCAATTGCTCAGGATTCACCGGGAC
>Ga0224529_1001536_pt1 | contig 13613 bp, 11 predicted proteins | sample CBST50metaG_FD_179893 | JGI IMG/M metagenome (GOLD analysis project Ga0224529, IMG submission 179893) | Peat soil microbial communities from Stordalen Mire, Sweden - C.B.S.T50 | ecosystem: Environmental > Terrestrial > Soil > Wetlands > Peat | place: Sweden: Norrbotten County, Stordalen Mire... | reverse complement strand
CTGCACATAGGTAAAGCCATTCACACGCGAGATGATCAGTGCAGCGTCTTTGCCCAAGCCGTTCAAAATCACGCGCAGGGGCGATTTGCGGGCGTTGTTGGCCGAGCGAGCCAAGCCAATGGCGCCTTCGGCAGCGGCAAACGACTCGTGTCCCGCGCAAAAGGCAAAGCAGCCCGTCTCTTCGCGCAGCAGCATGGCGGCCAGATTGCCGTGGCCAAGACCCACCTTGCGATCGTCAGCAACCGAACCCGGAATGCAAAATGCCTGCAGGCCAGTGCCCAGGGTTTCGGCAATCTCGGCGGCTACGGTCTGGCCCTTCTTGATGGCCACGGCCGAGCCGATCAGGTAAGCCCAGCCGGCGTTTTCAAATGAAATATTCTGGATGGACTTCACAATCTTGCGAACGTCCACACCCTTGTCCAGGCAGATCTTTTCCGCTTGCTCCAGCGATGCAATGCCATTCGCGGCAAGATAGGAGTCGATCTGCGCAATCCGTCGTTCATATCCTTCAAATAAAGCCATGATCTTCTCCTTTACTGCTTGCGCGGGTTGATGGTTTTCACAGCTTCGGCAAAACGGCCATAGGTGCCGGTTGCCTTGGTCAGCGCGGTCTGCGGATCGACGCCCTTGGCAATCGAATCCATCATTACGCCCAGCCGGACAAACTTGTAGCCAATGATTTCGCTGTCGGCGTCCAGGGCCAACTCGGTCACGTAGCCCTCAGCCAGTTGCAGATAGCGTGCACCCTTCTCGCTGGTGCCATACATGGTGCCGGTCACGCTGGTCAGGCCCTTGCCCAAATCTTCCAGGCCCGCGCCGATGGGCAGTCCGCCCTCGGAAAATGCGGTCTGGGTGCGACCATAAACAATCTGCAGGAACAGTTCGCGCATCGCCACGTTGATCGCGTCGCAAACCAGATCGGTATTCAGCGCTTCGAGGATGGTCTTGCCGGGGAGGATTTCAGCGGCCATGGCGGCCGAGTGGGTCATTCCGGTGCAGCCGATGGTTTCCACCAGCGCTTCTTTGATGATGCCGTTTTTCACATTCAGGGTGAGTTTACAAGCACCCTGTTGGGGAGCGCACCAACCCACGCCGTGGGTTAAACCGGAGATGTCGCTCACTTCTTTGGCCTTGGTCCAGTGGCCTTCTTGTGGAATAGGCGTCGGGCCGTGATTCGGCCCCTTGGCAACTACGCACATTTGTTCAATTTCGTGTGTATGCATCGGGAGATGCGCTCCTTTTATCTGGTTGGGTAAAAATAAAGCATGGCATTGACTTCCATAGAGCCTTTAGGCACAGGAAGATACGTTAAAAATTATTTTGATTATAAGACGGGGCAAAGCAATGAGATGTGATCGCCAACGCAGGTGTTTTTGTCGCTCAATAGCGTGTCGGTGCCGACTCGATGGCAACGACTCAGGCTGCGCTGATTTATCCTTTTATGCGTGAGTCAGCGGTCGTGCGAGGGTCAGCGATGAACGACGAATTCCGCGCAAGAACGCAACGGCGGCGCGTGGCGCTTGTGGTGCGTGGCGTGGTACAGGGCGTCGGTTTTCGTCCATTTGTCTATCGTCTGGCTCTCGCGGAAGAACTCGCGGGTTTTGTCGGAAACGACACCGATGGGGTGACGATTGAGGTTGAGGGTGATCATGCGCGTGTGGCATCGTTCCTAGTGCGTCTGCGCGCGGAGCTTCCGCCCCTTGCGCGCATCGATTCGGTCGTCGTAAGCGAGTTGCCTTTAACTGGTCTCACTGAGTTTCATATTGTACCCAGTCAGGTGTTGGGCCGCGTCAACACCGGCATTCCCGCCGATGCGGCTACTTGCGCCGATTGCCTGCGTGAACTGCTTGATCCAACTGACCGACGCTATCGGTATCCGTTTTTGAACTGCACCAATTGCGGTCCGCGCTTTACTATCACGCGCAGCATTCCCTACGACCGTCCGCAGACTTCGATGGCCAGCTTCTCCATGTGTCCTCAATGTCAGCGAGAGTACGACGACCCGCTCAATCGCCGCTTTCACGCGCAACCCAATGCCTGCTGGAATTGCGGGCCGCGTGTTTGGCTCTCGCCTGCCGCGGGCAGTGCGGACATCTCTGGCGAGGCTGCGGTCAAGCAGACGATCCACCTTCTTCTTGCCGGCAACATCGTGGCTATCAAAGGCATCGGCGGCTTTCATCTTAGCGTGGATGCAACCAATCAGGATGCGGTGATGCGCCTGCGCGAACGCAAGCGCCGCTTTGGAAAGCCTCTGGCCGTGATGGTGCGCGATCTGGATGCGGCACGTGAGGTCTGTTCTCTCACGATGGCGGAAGAGGCGCTCTTGTCCACGTCGGCGCGGCCCATTGTTCTGGCGCGGCAGCGCGTTGGCAGCGGCATTGCCGAGGGAGTCGCGCCGGGAATTCCCTGGCTTGGAATTTTTCTTCCCTATGCGCCGTTGCAACATTTGCTCTTTGCCGATAAGCGTGTGCGTGCGTTGGTGATGACTTCGGCGAATCTAAGTGAAGAGCCAATTGTTACCGACAACGAAGATGCCGTGAAACGGTTGAATGGAATCGCCGATGCTTTTCTGCTCCACGATCGCGAGATTCTTCAGCGTTGCGACGACTCGGTTGCGGCTGTAGTGGACGGCGCTCCGCAGTTGATCCGCCGCGCGCGCGGCTATGTGCCGTTGGGCGTCCCTTTGCCATTTGATGCGCCACTGCTGCTGGCCGTCGGCGGTCACTTGAAAAATGTTTTTGTATTGGCGCGGGGACGCTTCGCTTATCAGAGCCAGCACCTTGGTGATCTGGAAAATTTGATGGCGCTTGATTTCTTTCGTGAGTCGCTTGATCACCTGATGCGCACCTTCGAAATTACGCCTCAAACGGTGGTTCATGATTTGCATCCTGGCTATCTCTCTACGACGTGGTCCATGCAGTGGGCTGCGGAGCGTGGACTGAAGACTATCGCCGTGCAGCACCATCATGCGCATGTGGCTGGTTGCATGGCTGAACATGGCTTGACTGGGCCAGTAATCGGTATCGCGCTGGATGGCACTGGATACGGCGGCGATGGAAAAATATGGGGCGGGGAAGTCCTGCTGGCGAGGTTGGATGGTTACGAGCGATTCGCGCATCTTGATTACGTTCCGATGCCGGGCGGTGATGCCGCGGTCAAGGAACCATGGCGCATGGCGTTCGCTCATTTGCGTGCGGCTGGCTATGACATTGCTTTGGCATCGGCGCTCACTGGCGCAACAGAAAAAAACGCGCGCGTCATTGATCGCATGATGGCGCGCGGCGTGAACGCGCCACTCACATCCAGTTGCGGGCGGCTCTTCGACGCGGTTGCGGCCGTAGTGCTTGGTCGGCGTGTAGTGGACTACGAGGCGCAAGCTGCCATCGAGTTGGAGGGAGTCGCAATTAATGAGCCCGACGACGTGCCCGCCTATTTCACTGAGTTAGTAAAAGATGATTGCGGTGCGCATGAACCGCTGAAAATCTCTGCTGCTCCATTGTGGCGCGCGTTAGTTAATGATCTGAGAGCCGGCGTGAGCCAGTCGCGTATCGCCGCGCGTTTTCATGCTGGTGTGGCGACGGGCTTTGTGCAGGCATCCGTGTTGGCCCGCGAGGCGTCTGACATCAATCAAATTGCACTTAGCGGTGGCTGCTTTCATAACCGCCGTCTGGCTCGCTTGCTGCGGGTGAAGTTAGAAAGCGCCGGGTTTTCCGTTTTTCAACATCTTCACGTCAGTTCTGGCGATGGAGGATTAAGTTATGGGCAAGCAGTAGTGGCTTCGGCCAAGCTGGCGTGTAGCGCACAACAGAAGATATAAATCCCCATCCTTTCCGCCCAAGCGCGGAAAGGATGGGATACAAAGTATTTGATCAACGAAGTAAGTTACTCGCCAATATGTACTAGCATCTCGGCTTCCTCACGCGGGCCGAGAATCGAGACGCGAGGAATGCGCCCGCGCACCATGGCCACTTCGTCGCAGCGGTGCAGGCGTGGGCAGTTCTGGCAGTCCTTGAAAACTTTATCGGGCAGTTCCGCCTTGTCTTCGACAGTGCGGAATCCGTACTTGAAGAAAAAATCGGAGATGCGCGTAAAGAGGCAGATAGACTGGATGCCGTGTTCTTCAGCTTCATCAATGAGCGCCGCAAGAATGCGACCACCCGCACCCTGGCCCTTGGCTGCAGGCATCACGACGATGGAGCGCACTTCGCAGAGATGCGGACCATAAAAGTGCAGCGCGCCGCAGCCTAAAAAGACGCCGCCATCGGATTCGGCGACAGTAAAGTCGCGAATGTTTTCACAAATCTCCGCAAAGACGCGCTTCAGTAGCGTGCCATCCGTAGAAAGCGAGTTCACCAAATCGCAGACGTCCGAGGCGTCTTGGAGTCGGGCTTTACGCACCAGCATGTGCGGCCTCCTGTGTTTTGCATTGCGCCGTAAGCGCCGCAATGCGCTCGGTCGTTGCTGTCAGCGCGGATTTCACACGGTTCCGCGCGGTTCCGCCCACAACATTGTGGCAGTCAAGCGTAGCCGTCAGCGTGACTGCGGCAAAGAAATCATCATCGAAGACCGTGCTGAATTTACGCAGTTCTTCAAGCGAAAGAGCGTTCAGCTCGACTCCCTTTTCCAAACCAAAGCGTACCGCATGGCCGATGATTTCATGTGCGGTGCGGAAGGGAACACCTTTGTAAACAAGATAAGTGGCTGCGGCCATGGCATTCAAATAACCCGACTGCGCGGCAGCGTTCATGCGCTCGCGATTGAAGGTGAGCGCGGCAGTAAAGCGCGCCACAAGCGAAAGCATCTGCGGCACAAAACCAACGGAAAATGCCGGCTCCTGAGTCTCCTGCATGTCTTTATTGTAGGCCAAAGGCAAGCCCTTGAGTTGCAGCGTCACCGCCTCGGCTGCGCCATGGATGCGTCCGACCTTGGCGCGGATTAGTTCGGTGAGGTCTGGATTCTTCTTCTGTGGCATGGCGCTGGAACCCGTGGAAAATGCTTCAGGCAGCGTCACAAAGCCGAATTCAGCAGTGGCAAAGAGAGTAATCTCCTCGGCAAAGCGGCTCAAATGCAAGCCAACAAAAGTGAGATCCTGCAAATACTCCAACACAAAGTCACGGTCGCTGGTCGAGTCCATCGAGTTAGTCGTGGGCGCGGTAAAACCCAGCTCGCGCGCGGCAATGGTGCGATCAAGTTGAAGCGTTGCGCCAGCCACTGCGCCCGATCCAAGCGGGCAATAGTTGAGTCGGGTGGCGCAATCTTGCAAGCGTGCCGCATCGCGCAGCGCCATTTCCACATAAGCCAGCAGCCAATGCGCCACTAACACTGGCTCGGCGCGCTGCATGTGCGTGTAGCTGGGCATGACCGATTCGTCTGCCTTGCCAGCTTGCTCAACAAGAGCCGCGGCCCAGGCGGCCAGCGATTGCACGGTGAGGCCAATCTGCTTGCGGATGTAGAGGCGCAGGTCGGTGGCGATCTGCTCGTTGCGACTGCGCCCGGTGTGTAGCTTCAGTCCCAGCGAGCCAATCTTTTCTACCAGTGATAGCTCTACAAAATGGTGAATATCCTCAGCCGATGCGTGGTCGCGCACTTGTGCTTTGCCCGCATCCGTTGCATGTTCGGCGGCAATTGCATCCAGTGCGGCCCGCAACTCCGCTCCTTCACTCTTTGTAAGAATGCTTGCGGCAATCAGAGCTGATGCGTGTGCCTTGCTGGCGGCAATCTCTTCATCGAGAAGCCGCCAGTCAAAAACAATGGAGCGCTGCCACTGCTCGAATTCTCTATCGAGTGGCTCACGGAAGCGGCCCGACCACATCTTGACGGAACGTTCTTCGTTTGACATTGACTTAGGCATACCTTCCGTTATTCTTTCTCACTCGCGCTGTTCAACTTGGGCATTTCGCTACCTTTGCTGAGGGTGAGCAGGCCGGCTGCGGCGTAAGTCAGCAACTTGTCGCGGGTGTCGGTGATATCGAGATTGCGCATGGTGAGCTGGCCGATGCGATCACGTGGAGAGAAGTTGGATTCGGTCTTCTCCATGCTGAGGCGCTCGGGATGGAAAGTAAGGTTGGGCGACTCGGTGTTGAGAATCGAGTAATCATTGCCACGACGCAGTTCCAGTGTAACTTCGCCAGTGATAGGCTTGGCCACCCAGCGCTGCGCGGATTCGCGCAGCATGATGGCTTGAGAATCGAACCAGCGGCCTTGGTAGAGCAGGCGGCCCAGCTTACGGCCATGATCGCGATACTGCTCGATGGTGTCTTCGTTGTGAATGCCAGTGAGGAGCCGCTCATAGGCGATGAAGAGCAGGGCGAGACCGGGCGCCTCGTAGATGCCGCGGCTTTTGGCTTCGATGATTCTGTTCTCAATTTGATCGCTCATGCCGAGGCCGTGGCGTCCACCGATGCGATTGGCTTCGAGAAGAAGTTCGACCGGGTCCGCGAACTCGCGCCCATTGAGTGCGACTGGAAATCCTTCTTCAAAACGAATCGCGATCTGTTCAGACTTCACCTCGATATCGTTGCGCCAGAAGGCCACTCCCATGATGGGGCTGACGATCTTCATGGATGAGGAAAGATACTCCAGATCCTTGGCCTCGTGGGTTGCGCCGAGAATGTTGGAGTCGGTGGAATAGGCCTTTTCGGTAGACATTTTGTAGCCGAAACCGTGGCTTTGCAAATACGCGGACATTTCGGCGCGGCCGCCTAACTCGTCGATGAAAGCGGCGTCGAGCCAGGGCTTATAGACCTTGAGATCAGGATTGACGAGCAGGCCGTAGCGATAGAAGCGCTCGATGTCATTGCCCTTGTATGTGGAGCCGTCGCCCCAGATGTGGACGTCGTCCTCCTTCATCGCGGCCACCAGCATGGTGCCGGTGACGGCGCGACCGATGGGAGTGGTGTTGAAGTAAGGAACTCCAGCCGTGGTGATATGGAAGGCGCCGGCTTGCAGCGCGGCGATGCCCTCGCGCACCAGCGGGCCTCGGCAGTCAATGAGGCGGGCCTTTTCGGCGCCGTATTCGAGGGCCTTCAGCGGAATCGCGTCGTAGTCGGTTTCGTCGGGTTGGCCCAGATTTGCCGTGTAGGCGTAGGGAAGCGCGCCCTTCTGCTTCATCCAGTGCAGGGCGGCGGAGGTGTCAAGCCCGCCTGAGAAGGCAATGCCAACCTTCTGGCCGACGGGCAGGGATTCTAGAATTACGGACATGCTTAAAACCTCTCAGTAGTCAGCGAATCGTTGCGTTTCGGGAAGCTCTGATTAAGTCCAGCTTTGAAAGGGCACGACTTCAGTCGTGCCAGTAAAGTCTGCATGACCGATTGGGGCTTTAGCCCCTGAGCGAAAGCAGACTGGATCATTATGGCTTGTTCAGAGATTCCTTCAATATTTCCTCAGGGGCTAAAGCCCATGCATTTTTGTTGCTATTGCGGCACGGCTAAAGCCGTGCCCTTTCAAAACATCGACGGGTTTACGCCGCCGAGGACTCGGGTACGCCAGGCCTTGTTCAGCCATGCCGATACTGCTTTATCGTTGCCTCGAACTCGGCAGGTGTAAACGACTTTGCCGACTTTCGCTCCTGCTCGATGTCGTAAAATGCACGTTTTTCCGCAGAAAAAATGTCGACAACGAAGTCTGCATAATCGAGCAATATCCAATCGACATTGCGGCTATCCGAAGTTGGACTTAAGCCCCAATCATTCTTTAGACGCAACGCTATTTCATCGGCAATGGTGTTGGCATGACCGTGGTCGGCGGCAGAGGTAACCACGAAAAAATCCGATAGTGCAGAATCTGCAGGGTTGAGTTCAAATATACGGATTTCTTGGCCGTGCATTCTTCCACAAATCGAAGCTACGGCTCTGACCAATAGTCTGGTTCTTTGTATCCTTCGCCATTGCCGCCGCGACAGACTATCCCAATTCAAATACACCGAAAATGCGATGAAGATGATTGCTGCAAGAACATTCATCGCTTGCCAATCTGACCTCGCCATCCTGACTGGCAATACCGGATTGAATAGTACTGCAATTGCGCCAAATAGCCATGTCAGAGGAAGTCGATGCCGTAAATACAGTTTACTTGAAATGTAGGCGGAAGAGCCGCAAATAAAGACTCTGAGCAGTACGTACATGAAGTACGGCCACTCAGTGAAGGCCGCAGCCATGAGGAAAGCAGCACATACCCCCGAGTGAATAGTCTCAGTCTTTACTCGTTCGTTCATTAGCTTTGCCCCACAGTCTATCACTGGATGTCGAGTGAAATAGAACCCCTGCTTCAGAGGTTCGCTCAGCAAACTGAATCCTGTTACTTCAACCCGCCCAGCAGCAACAGCAGCAGCGCCTTCTGTGCGTGCAGGCGATTCTCGGCCTGATCGAAGACGATTGATTGCGGGCCGTCCAGCACTTCGTCGGTAACTTCGGCATTGCGGCGCGCCGGCAGGCAGTGCATGAAGACCGCGTTCGGCTTGGCCTTTTGCATCAGTGCGTCATTCACCTGGAAGGGGCGGAAGATGGGCTCGCGCTTGGTCGACTCGTGCTCCATGCCCATGCTCACGCAAACATCCGTGTAAATCGCGTCCGCGTCTTCGGCGGCGGCGTGCGGGTCTTGCAGCAGATTGATTGCGCAGCCATTCTTCTCCGCGATTTCGCGCGCTATGGTCACAATTTCAATGTCGGGCGAGTAGCCGCGCGGCGTGGCGATCGTTACATTCGCGCCCAGTTGCGCGCCGGTCAGCATCAGCGAGTGGCAAACATTATTGCCGTCGCCCACATAGGTAAAATTGAGGCCGACCACGCTGCCAAAGTGCTCTTCCAGAGTCATGAAGTCGGCCAGCGCCTGACAGGGATGCTCGAAGTCGCTGAGCGCGTTGACGACCGGAACGCGCGAGTTGGCGGCCATCTCGGTAATGGTGTCGTGCGCGTAAGTGCGCAGCACAATCACATCGACCCAGCGCTCCACATTGCGCGCCACGTCGGCAATCGACTCGCGCTCGCCCAGCGGCGAATTGGTTTGATCGACGAAGATGGCGTTGCCACCCAAGGTGTTGATGCCGGTCTCGAAGCTGAGCCGTGTGCGCAGGCTCGCCTTCTCAAACATCAGCACCATCTGTTTGGCGTCCAGTGCGTGGCGATACTTCGCCGGATTGTGTTTTACGTCGTGGCCCAGCTTCAGAATCGCGCGCACTTCGGCGCTCGACAGATCGGCGATCGAACACAAATCCTCGCCGTTCATCCGTTCCTTGGCGGCCTGAATATCGGCATCTTTTTCGACGCAAACTGCGGGTTCCCGGTGCTCTTTGGGTGCAATGCTAACCACGGTTTTCTCCTTTTGCTGCGACCTTGACGGCGGCTTGTTCGGTAAAGATTTCGTCCAACGCCCGAATGGCGGCGTCTACGTGTTTGCGCTCCAGAATGTACGGCGGCAAAAAGCGCAGAACCGTGTCGCTGGTGCAGTTGATGAGGATGTTGTGCTTGACCATTTCGGCCGCCACCAGCTTAGCCAGTGCGGCGGAGTTGATTTCCGCGCCAATGATCAGGCCAATGCCGCGTACATCGACAATGGCCTTGTGGCGCGTGGCCAGAGTGCGCAATTGCGATTGAAAATAATTGCCGACCTCGGTGACGTTGGCCAGCAGATTATTCGCCTCAATATGGTCGATCACCGCGCAAGCCACGGCGCAGGCCAATGGCCCGCCGCCAAAGGTGGTGCCGTGCATTCCGGCGTGAAAGGCGCGCGCAACCTCTTCCGTGCAAAGCACCGCGCCCATGGGAATGCCGCCCGCCAAAGGCTTGGCCAGCGTAGTTACATCGGGCTGAATGTTGTAGTGCTGATAGGCGCACCACTTGCCGGTGCGGCCCATGCCGCATTGAATCTCATCGGCAATTAACAAGGCTCCGGTCGAATCGGCCAGTGCGCGCGCTTCGGCAAAAAACTCCTGTGAGATAGGACGCACACCGCCCTCGCCCTGCACGGCTTCAACCAGAATCGCGCATACTTGGTTCGAAAACTTGGCGCGTAGATCGGCAATGTCATTGAAGGTGACAAACTCGACACCCGGCATGACCGGCGCGAAAGGCTCGCGGTACTTCTCCTTATAGGTGGTGGCGACGGAACCGAAGGTACGGCCGTGAAAGCTCTGATCCATGGCCAGAAATTTCGTGCCGATCTGCTTGCCTTCCGCGCGCAACACGCCAGCGTGCGCGCGTGCCAGCTTCAGCGCGCACTCCCAGGCTTCGGTGCCAGAGTTGCAGAAGAAGGCGCGGTCCATGCCCGTGTGCTTGGTCAACCGCGCAGCCAACTCTGCCTGTCCCTGATGAAAATAGAGATTCGAAGTGTGGATGAGCTTGTGGCTTTGCTTGGCAATCGCTTCTTCAATTACAGCGCTACCATAGCCGAGAGCGTTGACGCCGATGCCACTCAACAAATCGAGGTACTTCGTACCGTTCTCGTCAAGGATATGAACACCCTCCCCACTGACAAACAACAGCGGGTTGCGTTCATAGGTTGAAATCAGTAGCCGCGCTTCAGCGGCTTGCACTTCTTCTAATTTGCTCAATTTCATGTCTCCTGATCCATTTGCGGTCTGTTTGTCCCGCGGACTACTAGGCCACCATCACTTCGGTGCCGTGGGCTATGCGGGAACTGCACAGATCGGGTAGGGAACTGGCAGCCTCGGCAGGCAAAATTCGTACACGCTTGACGCCGTTCAACAATGCTTCGCGGCAGGCACCGAGCTTGGGCAACATACCGCCTGTGATGATGGCGCTCTTGGCCATGGCGGCAATTTGATCGATAGAGAGCCATCGCAGCACCTCGCCTGTTGCACCCTTTACTCCGGGCACATCGGTGAGGAAAACCAGCGTGTCGGCGTGGCAGGCAACGGCGCAGGCCGCCGCCATTTCATCGGCATTCACGTTGTAATATTCGCCGTCAAAACCTAGCGCCATCGACGAGAGTACGGGCACGAAATTCAAACTCCACACCGCGTCGAGCAAACGCGGATCGCTAGCCGCAACTTCGCCAGCAAATCCCAAATCGGCCTCGGTGCGTTTTTTGCGCGCGCGAAAAATCAATCCGTCGCCGCCCGATAATCCAACCGCTGGCTGTCCCAGTGCGCCCAGTGCGGCTACCAGGCTTTTGTTCACTTTCCCGGCTAGCACCATCAGCGCCACGTCGCGCGTTTCCGCATCCGTTACGCGCAGCCCGTTGATGAATTCGCTTTGCTTGCCCAGCGCCTTCAACATGCGCGTCAATTGCACACCGCCGCCATGCACCACGGCCACTTGATGTCCGTCGCGTGCGAGGTCGGCAATGGCCCGCGTGCAGCCCGCCAGCAGCGTGGGATTTTCCAGGCCTGCGCCACCGAGTTTGACAACGTACTTCATTCGAGACCTTCCGATTCGGGCCAGCCGAACATCACATTCAAGTTCTGCACTGCCTGTCCAGAGGCGCCCTTCAGCAAGTTATCCAGGCAACTGACAATCACCGCGCGGCGTCCGTCGGGCGCAAGCTGAAAGCCGATGTCGGCATAGCAGGTGCGCGCTGAATATTGAATCTGCGGCAGCGTCTTATCGTAGATTCTCACCATCGGGCTCGCGGCAAAAAACTCATGATAAACCCGCGCAATTGCATCCCTCGTTTGCGCCTCACGAAAGCGCACGTAAAGCGTGGAGAGAATGCCGCGTGGAATCGGCAGCAGATGCGGCGTAAAAGTAATTTCACTAGCGCCAAGGCCGATTTGTTCCAGCAATTCGCCGGTGTGGCGATGCGTAAAGGCACCGTATGCGGAGAGATTGTCAGCCGCATACATATAGTGCGTTTTGGGCGTGGGCGTTTTGCCTGCGCCGCTCACGCCACTCTTCGAGTCAGCCACGATGCCGTGCGTCAAATTCACAAGCCCAGCGGCCACCAGCGGACGCAGCGCTAAAATCACCGAGGTCGCATAACAGCCAGGATTGGCCACCAGCTTCGCAGTTGCAATTTGTGCGCGATGCAGCTCCGGCATTCCATAAACAGCTTGCGCTTGGGTGGCGTTGGCTAACTCCGTGCCATCGTCCTCGAAAGCATAAACAGCTCTGTTGGCCGCTTCCGTCAAGCGCCATGCGCCGCTCAAATCAATTACTCGCAGCCCGCGCGCTAGCGCCTCCGGAACCCACGCGCGTGATTGCTCGTGCGGAGTGGCCAGAAACAGCACCTTGACGCCGTGGCTCTTCAGCAGTTCCCACGAAAAAGGCTCCATCTTCAGCGTGCTGCCGTTCACCGCCAGTTGCGGATGAATCTCGCTGAGCGGCACGCCGCCGCGCGCGGCGTCTTTTTCGTCCACGCGCCCGGCAAAGACCGGAGCCCTGCCCCGCAGGCGAGGATGGTGCAACAGGAGCCTCGCCAACTCTGCCCCCGCGTACCCCGTCACTCCTATTACCGCTGTTTGCACCGTATCGCTCATGATTCCAACATCGTCCTTAAACGGGATTCCACGCCGCTGGCGTGGCGAATATCCGAACAGATAATTAGCACCGTGTCGTCGCCGGCAATCGTGCCCACTACGTCTGCCCAACCTTCATAATCCAGCGCCGCGGCAAAGGGCTGCGCGCCGCCCTTCACGGTGCGCACCACCACTTGATTCATCGCCCGCCGCACCCGCAGGCCAAAACTCTCCATCATTTCCGCTACCGAGGGAGGGCTGTCGTCTTCCTCTTCGGAGTCGGCCTCTTTCCCGTTGCCGTTAGGCAGCGCATAGCCGCCGGGGCCCTTGGAAAGTCTCAATTCGTGCATGTCGCGCGACAAAGTAGCTTGGGTGACGGCAAAGCCGCGCCGTCGCAGTTTGCGCCGTAGTTCATCCTGGCTGGCTACGGGCGAAGCCGCCAGCAGCTCACGTATCGCGTTGTGTCTTTGGGACTTCACTGTCTTTGGCCAGCCAGTCAATCGCCCTTGGGTCAAAAGCGAAAGCGCGGTCTGCCATGAGGCGACCGCGCATGTATAAATATACAACCATTACGCATAAGTATGCAAGGCGATTGTCGCTTGATTTCATGAAGTGGAACAGTGCGGGGCGAAGGCATCAACGCGCGTGACTGGTCCTTCCTTTTATTCTCATCTATATGCACCTCGTTTGTCCGGCGAAGCCTCTGCGCTGATACACTTGCGGATGGCGCGATGAATAATTGCCTGCGTCTCAATGAAAAAATGACCAAAAAATTTTCGCTTACCACCATCAACGATCTCTTTTGCCGCGTAGCAGCGGCCGCCAACCCTCGCGCCGTGCTTTGGCAGGACGAATTTGGCCAATGGCAGCCCATCTCCTCCGACCAGATTTATCAGCGGGTGCGCGCTCTAGCCGCCACTTTTCTTCGCTGGGGCGCGCAAAAGGGCGACCGAATCGCGCTGATCAGCGAAAACCGCTGGGAGTGGGCGATTACCGATTTCGCCACTCTGGCCATTGGCGCCGCCGACGTGCCCATCTATGCCACTCTTACCGGCGAACAGATTGCCGCGCTGGTGGCCGATGCGGGCTGTCGCATCGCCGTGGTCTCCACTCGCCAGCAGTTCGATAAACTCAACGCGGTGCGCGACAAAACTCAGCTTGATCGCATTGTGATGATGGACCCCGGAGCACCCAATGGAGC
>Ga0224529_1001520_pt1 | contig 13731 bp, 7 predicted proteins | sample CBST50metaG_FD_179893 | JGI IMG/M metagenome (GOLD analysis project Ga0224529, IMG submission 179893) | Peat soil microbial communities from Stordalen Mire, Sweden - C.B.S.T50 | ecosystem: Environmental > Terrestrial > Soil > Wetlands > Peat | place: Sweden: Norrbotten County, Stordalen Mire... | reverse complement strand
ATTTTTTACCTGCTTTACTATTTCAGGATTTGGATCATTTAGTAATTTTTCAAAATCGGATTTCACTGCGCTATTACTTTTGTCAAGCATGTCACAAGCATAAATAGCCCAACTTAGGATAGTCTGCCTTCGTTCAGGTAGGATATCAGTGTCTTGGAAAAATTTTCTTATATAAGGAATCATATTTTTATGATTATCCTGAAAATGATCCCACATATCTATCGCATAATAAAATGCGAGATTAGTATCTTTTTGATTCAATACACTTTTTATTATTCTGATTGCCCATTCTGCCTCAGAATCTGTAAAATTATCTCCTCGATCTAGACGTTTATCTATTTGAACTAAGTGATCCTTATCATTCATATTTTGTATCCAATACTTTCAAGTAGTGCTGAGTTTACAGTGATAATTGCAATCTTTTACTATAAATTAGCCAGAAAACACAAAAGCAACCTGTAGTTTAAATATGTGCGTGATTCTGTATTATCTTAATCTCTACTAAGCGGAAGTCTCAGATTTTTTTAATTTCTCCCAAAGCTGACCTGTACCTCCACTAGCTCTGTTTATACGAAGTAGATGAATTTTTAATTCGGACATACTCCAGAGTTTCCCCTGGAAACCGACTAATTTAGGGATCCGGAGGTGCCTTCTGGTCGATAGCAGGGTTGGTACCCCGCTATCGAAAACGATGCCAGCCTAGCTGTCGAACTTATTATTGAAACTAATCATTCAATGATAGCATATGACATCGAGTAGCTAAAATACGAAAAATCATCAAAAATCGTATTCCAAAATTCACTAGATACAGTATCTTACATGTTCGCTGATCTCAAGACCTATAAGCTCGTAAGTAACAGGTGCTTTGCGATGCCTGTTTCTACCATTTTATAGTGCGGGCAGCCCCGCGTGAAGGCTGATTAGTTACTAATTATTAGCGAAAATGAAAGCACAAAACTACTCATGCTTCACAATAACATTCAATTATACAAATGATCTCGAGAACTAACTCGATAATCGCAAATGTTTTTGTTGCAAGTCTTTCTATACAATTTTTTTGAGCCAACTCTCTAGTGGCTTTGTTTTTAGCCATTCCCAATTCGCTTATTAAGCGATTGAGTTCTGCTCTATATGGTGCTTTTACTTTTTCGGCTAACCCAAAGAGAGCTTGATGGAGTCTATTGTATAATGCTTTTAACGCTGGATTTGTAGTGTTACTTGCAGCCCCTCTTGTTATAATACTAAGAATGCGAGACACACTAACGTCTGAAAGAGCTTCCTCCTTTGCAATAAATCCAGCAGCTGACTTAGGTACAATCAAGGATGCCCAATGATATACTGTTGCTGCAATAATGCCCATTATTTGGTTTTCTATATTAAGCATACAGGAACCAAAACATTTTAAATATCGTGTTTCATACTGCCAATATGTTAGTTTTCCACTTGGGTCTACCCTCATCACCGGGTTATTTCCGACATACCGATAGAGGTTCCAATCTCCGCCGCCAAATCCTAGGGGATCGCGGCTGATCCAGCGCCCGTTCGTTGCATCATAGAATCGCCCTCGGACATACAGCCACTCTGTTGCATCCTGCCAGTAGCCGTATTGCCCGCCGTAGAATAGGTAGTTTGAATAGGAAATTATTTGGCCTGATCCATTCAAAGTTTCCCACCCGAACGCATCATAATAATAATTATTCATTATAGATGCTGTCGAATTCGTGATTGTTCGGGTGTTTCCGGAGAAATCGAAGCCGAAAAAGTGGCTCGTTCCGCTTCGGTTCATGCTCGTCAGACCACCCCACGTCCCCGGATTGTCCGTATACTGCGCCTGGGTGACGCCACTGGAGTTTACTTCCTGTAGTACGTTTTGCCCATCGCGTACGAAAAGCGTCGTCCCGTTTGCCGTAGCCAGTTCCGAGCGCATGCCCGTGGCGTCATAGGTTGAGGTTTGAGCTGTGCCGCTCGTATTGACATATTGGATCAGGCGATTTTCGCCATCCCATGTGTAGGTCGCAAGCGAACCATTCGCATTTTCCTGCGCTAAGCTGCCGTTGGCGTCGTAAGTCAGAGAAGTTTGAACGCCATTCGTCGTGAGTGAAATCAACGCATTCGCGGCGTTGTATTCATAACTCGTCTCTGTCTCCGGCTGAATCTGATTGGTCGTAGTGTATTTCATGTTGCTCGTGAGCGGATTGCCGAGCGGATCGTAGGTATACGATACAGCGATTGACACCGTGCCGGAACGCTGTTCCGATGTCATCTGATGGGTTGGATCATAGGCATATGTTGTTACGGTGCCATTCAGTTCGAGTACAGTCAGCCGGTTTCCGACAGCATCGTATGTCGCCGTATATACTTGAGCTGTTATTCCTGACGAGACCGCCATTTGACGCAACGTTTCATTGCCAACGGCATCGTACGCATGGGAGGTTACAACGGCGTTTGCTTGTACACGCGTAACTTCTTGCGATAGAGGATCGTAAGCGATTGTCGTCAACTCTGCGAACGGGTTTGATATTTGGATAAGCTGGTCCAGCGAATCGTACGAATAGGTCGTCAAGCCGCCGTCCGGATCGATCATTTTTGTTCGGTTCCCATTGGCGTCATAGGCGTAGGTCAGCGTCTTGCCAATAGGATAGGCGACGCTTATTTGCTGGCTGGCTGAATCGTATGAGTAGCTCGTAATCCCCGTCCAATCCGCCATTATGGTCTGTCGTCCTATGGAATCATACGTAAACGTTGCCTGAGTTCCGTTATTATAGATATACCCAGTTTGGCGATTGTCCGCATCGTAGGAGTAACTCGTTGTGAGACCCCGAGCATCAATACGTTTAATTTGGTTGTTCGCCGAATCATAGGCGTAGGTTGTCAGCGCGCCAAGAGGATCTTGAGTTGCCAGGATGCGGTTTGCGGCATCGTAGAGCGTGGTCGTCACGTGCGAGTTAGCGTCGATTATCGCGATACGTCGGCTCACTACGTCATACGAAAAGCTCGTCAAATAGCCAAGAGCGTTTTGCTGAGCTGTCGTGCGTCCAGCCGCATCGTAGACTATTGTGGAGATATTGCCAAGCGCATCGATCGAAGCGATATTTCGGCTTGCTGCATCGTAAGCCCATGTTGAAATATGCCCCAGTGAGTCTATAGTTGCAATCGTTCGGCCATCCGCATCGTAGATTGTACTCGATATGTTTCCCAGCGGATCGATATAGGCGATTGTCCGTCCTGTCGCATCATAGATTCTTGTTGTTGCATATCCCAATGCACTAATCTGCTCCATCACACGTGACGCTGCATCGTAAACTGACGTTGAGATACTGCCAAGCGGATTTTGACTGGCCGTCAAGCGCCCTGCGGCATCGTAAACCGATGTCGAGATGTTGCCAAGCGCATCGATCGAAGCGATATTTCGACTTGCTGCATCATAAACCGATGTCGAAATATGCCCAAGCGGATCTATACTTGCAATCGTTTGGCCATCCGCATCGTAACTTATGCTTGATATATTTCCGAGCGGATCGATACTGGCAATTCTCCGTCCTGTCGCATCATAAACAGCGGTTGTCACGTATCCCAATGCGCTAATCTGCTCGACCATACGCGCCGCCGCATCATAAACTGACGTGGTTATGTAACCAAGCGGATTTTGGCTAGCGATATATCGCCCTGCGGCATCGTAAATTACCGTTGATATATTGCCCAGTGCATCGATTTCGCCTATTTGGCGACTTGCCGCATCGTATACAGAAGTTGCCCTGTGTCCGAGAGCGTCTATCGATGCAACCTGCCGACTTAGATTGTCGTATACAATCGTCGAGATATTGCCGAGCGGATCGACGGAGGCAATCGTGCGCCCATTGCGATCATACACGCGCGTCGATCTATTCCCGAGCGGATCGACCGAAGCAACCGGGCGGTTCCTAACATCATAAACGCTTGTCGTTGGGAAACCAAGAGCGTTAGTGCTCACGATCACATTGCTTGCCAAGTCGTACGTGATCGTTGTTTTATAGCCGAGCGGCGTTGTGCTTGCAATCGCTCTGCCTTGCGTATCGTAGGTTGTGCTCGAAGTGTTACCGAGCGGATCGACTGAGGCGACTGCGCGGCCGCCACTGTCGTATACAGTCGTATTAGTATGTCCAAGCGGATCGATAACCGCTATCGAGCGTCCTTTCGCATCGTACGAGTTGGTCGTTATGTAGCCGAGCGGGTCTTGTGTCGTTACAACCGAGTCGTATACATTGTAAGTGTAGCTTGTTCGGTTTCCCAACGGATCGATCTTGACGATTAGGTTGCCGACGCTGTCGTACGCCACCGTGGTCGTGTGCCCGAGCGGATCGGTTGAGGTGAGTTGGCGGTTTTGAGGGTCGTATGTCGCGCTTGAAATGTTTCCTAGCGGATCGATTGATTGTATGACATTCCCCGACGCATCGTATACGCTTGTCGTCGTGTGTCCGAGCGGATCGGTGACTGCATTCCTATTGCCGAAACTGTCGTACGAATAGGTTGTCACATAACCGAGCGCGTTCGTTTGCGAGGTCATTTGGCCGAATCTGTTGTAGCTGTAAGTTGTTCGGTTGCCAAGAGCGTCTACTCGCACCTGCAGGCGTTTCTTTTGCCCCGTCGTGTCGAACGAGCTGCCCGCGTAGCCGTAGATATTGGCTTCCGTCGCTCCGTCGGCGTAGATCACCGTGGTTGGGTTGCCGTACGCGTCCCGCTGAACCGTTGTCGTGTTCCCAAGCGAATCCGTGCTGGTCAACACGTAGCCGTTGCTGTCGTAGGTGGTCGTGTGAACTGCGCCCGATGCGACCTGGCGGCTGATTTCCTGGCCCTTTGAGTTGCGAGTATAGGTCGTTACTCCGCTCTTCGCGCTCACCGCACCCGCGATGTTGTAGTTCGAATCCAGCGTATTGGTGACTATCGCCGTGGCAGGCTCCGCGACAGTGGTGAAACCGGCGCCGTATGTGTATGTCGAAACATAGGTTCCCGCCACGATACGGCTTGTGATATATCCGTTCGAATCGTAGTTGTAGTTGGTCGCGTATCCGTTGGGATTTGTGATTTCGGTCAGTTGCCCCGACGAATTGTAGGCGTAAACGACTTCGCAGCCGCTTGGGCCTGTCACCGTCGTGAGCACGGGAGAGCCGGAAATGAGAGTGGTGTTGTACGCGAATGTCGTCAGATGCCCCGCCCAGTCTTCGATTGTGGAAAGCACGTTGCTGCTATTGTAAGCGAATGTTATAAGTCGTCCGACGGCGTCCTCGATATTCGCCAATCGGCCGCTGCTGTAGCTATAGGTATGTCTATTTCCGATGGCGTCCTGAATATAGGAAACGGATGTAATCTGACCTGTCGTATTCAGCGGATAAGCGGTCGTAATCCCATCCTGCGTTGTCTCTTTCCAGAGGTTATCGACCGTATCCTGCGCCAGCGTGTCCAGGTTACGAGGCGAATAGCTCACATACGAGCCGCTTGTATTCTCCTGATACGTCACATTCGAGCCGTCGCCGCGAGTCATCGTCACGATCAAAGGCGAACCCGACGCCTGCGCGAGCAGGTTTGTCGACATTGTGCGCTGATAGCCATAGGGGCCGTTGTACGAAGAGTTCGAGTTGTAATAATACTCGATATCGATATTCATGCCGGGGCTTGAGAGCTTGATCTCCGGGTCCACCAGAAGGCTCCCGTCAAGCTCCGGCGCGGGGCGATGCGCATCGCATTTTGAGCATCGTTCCCCGGAACTATCCGACGAGAGCGGATAGACTTTCAATTCATCTAAATCTACGATTCTTAACATTTCGTCATCTCCGATGATATTTTTATATCATCAAATATCTCTTATCAAACATCAAATCTAAGGTTGTACAAACTAAGTAACTCCGGATCATGACCCTGTCCCTGAGCATGAGCATGAACTAGGATCCGACTCAGAGCATGTTGTTGGGGATGAACACGATGATGGCTGATCCGGCGCAGAAGCCGTGGGGTTATCCTGTGAGCTTGTAACGCTCGATGAAGTCGTATTTGTGTTCGAAGGACCGGTCCATGAACAGTTAACGCAAATTGCGGATAGATTCAAATTGCCGGATACTTGCGGCCCACTTCCTATACTCATTTCATTCTCCTTTTTAATCAATTCGGACAACATGCCACTTATGAAAAGGCATGAGGTTGTCATATTTCTAAAGTTAATATCGTTTACTATCCTCTCCCTAATTCTTTTTTTCACCTTCGCTCATGACGCGCATGTATTCGGCGCGTTCGGAGGAGGGACAGTTGCGGACCAGCTGCTCGATGACGAAGAATTTGATGACGCTCCGCCTCCTCCCCGAGATGAACTGCTCGAATACGGCGAAGAGCTGCCCGAATAAAAGGAAGAAGACGACGACGAATAAGGCTGCCCGCTGTTTGACGAACGGCTTGACAACGAACTCGAAAAGCCCCGAGGACTTCCTCCCGATGAGGAACTGCTCGAATAGACCGGAATGTAACTAATGCTCGACGACGAACTCGATCTGCCGGGACTGGTCGCATTAATTGAAGAGGAAGACGAGGACGCAGTCGGCGGGGCTACGGGCGAGCTTGCCACTGGGGAACTCGCGACATGAATCGAAGAGCTCGAAGCGATGGGGCTGCTGCTGGGATAAATCGAAGACGAGGACGAAACCGGCGCTGCCGGAGAACTCGACTGCTGAATCGGAGACGAGGAATGATAGCTCGATGACGAAGTGCTAGCAATAGGGCTGCCCGAGGTGACCACGAGGCTAGCACTCGTCTTGGCATCAGGAGATAATGTGATGGTCGCAGACCCAACAGCCTGCGGCTCAGCCGCGAGAGCTGAATCGGCGGCGCTTGCGAACTTAATCTGAGCTTTCCGATCCTTCGACGGGAAAAGAGAGAGGCCGCCCGCCGTTATTCCTATTCTCTGAAGAGCTTTTCGAAGATTAACTTTTTCAGAAAAACCGCCCGGCTGTAGCGCGGAAGCATCCGATGGCGGATTTCCAGTGAACTTATAAAAATCATCTGTATTCATTGATTTCACTCCTTTTTATACAGCAAATCAATAATCGTGGCGAGCGCGGCTAAAACGCCTTTCTCTCGTCAATTTCTCCTTCGTTTATACAGCGCTTTTCTTGTCCTCTTCCTGACGCCACTGCTTGACTCGAGCGATGACCTCGTCAAGAAATTCGTCAAGATGTTCCCGATCTTCAATTTTATCCAGCACGGCTTGAGCCACCAAATCGGCAAGGTCCACGGGAGGAGCATCAGACAAGATATCTCCAGGCGTTTCATCTGTTGTCATAATTCTTGATCCCTCTTTCTGAAGATCGATTAAATCACATAAACCTTCAATTTCTCTCTTCAACGCGCCGCCTCAATCCCTGATACTAGTCAGCAGTCCACTGTTGTAGCTGTACATATTGATATTTTCTAAAGCGTCTTGAAGGTAGGAAACGAATGTAATCTGACGTGTCGTATTCAGAGGATGCGCGGTCGTAATTCCCTCCTACATCGTCTCTTTCCAGAAACTATCTGTCATATCCTCCATCAAGACGTCCAGGTCGCAAGGTGAATTACTCACAAACGGACCATTGCCATTACTCTAATATGTCACTTTCGTACTGTCGCTACGAGTCGTTGTCACTATCAAAAGGGAAACCAGCGCCTGCGCGAGCAGATTCGCGTTTATTACCAATCCGGCCAAAAATCGTTGTTCGACAGTTTGCTTATCGGTGGATTGATCTGCTGCGAATGGGAACCAGATGGATTACAAATATTCAAAGAAACTGCTTCATTCGACGTATAACGAATATATGCAATTTTCCGACCGTCAGGAGACCAACAAGCGGGTTCTCCGATTAAATGACTAATTGGAAGACGATGATAAAAGTATCCATTGAGACTGACGATATAAAGCTTTTCTTCCTGGTCCGTCTTGCATGTAAAAAGGATGCGAGAACCATCTGGGCTCCAACGTGGGAAATTGCACTGTCCTACAGGCTGATGAGGCAAAAGAATTGGAGTTTTCTCATTGCTTCTTTGAAGCCAAATCTTGAATGAATTCCGAGTTCCCTTTAAAGAATGGTTCGATGAGAAGGCGATTAATTTGCCGTTCGGAGACCAACGAGGATTATCGTTCAAACATTTCGAATCGGTTAATTGCCGCACATCCCCTGTTTTTAATTCAATGATCTCTATTGACGAACTACTACTATTAAAATGATGAGTAAATGCAATATATCTGCTATTGGGAGACCACGCTGGCGCAGTGTTATTTCCTGAAATGATTTGGCTATAGCTTCCGTTCCATTTTACAATCCATATTCCGGCCATAGCCGAAAGAGGCGCATCTTTATAACTAACCGCGATTCTCATTCGATCTGGAGAATAAGCAGGACATTCGAAGTTGCCGACGATATCGGGCCGTAAGACAATATGTGAATCTATCAGTGAGGTTGGATTAACATATTTGAGAGCTTCAAGTATAATTGGAGTGTTTTTCCACTGTAATACACTACGTTGCGTGTCTATTTCACGCACTTGCGAACTAAACGCGCAATACATCACAAAGATAACGAATATAAAACAAGTTATCCCCCTTAAAATATTACTAAAAATTGTTTTTAAACGAATTAAAATCATGATTACCTCCGAAGTCCTTTATGTTTCAATTTTCGAGCGTGTAACCTTGCCTTATGAGTCAAATGCAGGGTTGACTTCTGCATTTGACTCATAAATACACATATTGAGTTCAGGATCACTCTTTTTCGTGGCGCTCCTGCCGCCTGAGAGGTGTCTTAACTTTTCTGAAGGTCAGGAAGGGCATATTTTTGTTAGTTGACTATTAGATCCGGTCTTTTTATTAGAGACACAGACAGGCCATGTATTTGCTTTAAGAGAAGTAATGCTCTTAACAGGGTATCCGAACAGGTTATCATTTAAATCGATGCCTGCATTATTGGCGTAAGGTCCTTTGTCAATCACAACAACATCTACTAATACTCCAGTTATTCTATTAAAAACTTGTAAATTATCTCCACATCTGGGTTTCCACGGTGATTTTGGCCCACCAAATGCCACAAACTTTCCTCCGACTAAGCTAGACAATTTCGAGCAGTCACAAGTTCTTACTTTGCATATTACCGCACTACACCACATGGATTTCATCCCCATACCTTTAGCATTACATTTTGTAACTGAGCCATTGGTAGCAGTCATCCCGCGTGGACATGGCTTTAGTTTAGATACTAAGGCTTCTCCACTCGGATCGGTTCTCATCACCGGATTATTTCCGACATACCGATACAGGTTCCAATCTCCGGTGTCGAATCCCAGCGGATCGCGACTAATCCAGCGTCCGTTTAAAGCGTCATAGAACCGAGCCCGCACATAAAGCCAACCACTAGAATCCGATATATACCCATATTGTCCGCCGAAGAAGAGATTGAAGTAGGACAATACCGCCGAGCCAATGGTTCCATCCCCAAACGGATCGTACGTGCCCGCGGCCTGTTCCGCGCCACTCGAGTCCGTAATGATGCGTGTGTTCCCTGACATGTCGAAGCCGAGGTAGTAGCTTGAGCTTTGGTTGCTTTGACGAACGCTTCTCAACCCTCCCCAATCTTCTGGATTGTCTGTGTACTGCGTTGTTACACCATCGTCTAAAGAATATTGAAGCAGCAGGTTTTCGCCGTCATGGACGTATTCCTCCGTCACGCTGCTCACAAAAGCAGAGCGCCTTCCGCTTGCATCATAAGTCGATGTCTGAACAATAACATCTGGAGCAGCATAGGAAATCAGACGGTTTTCGCCGTCCCATGTATAGGTCGTTAGCATACCGTCGAAATTCTGCAAAATGAGATTACCGTTCGCATCGTAAGTCAAGGTGGTCGGAGGAAGGATGCTTTCCTGAGTCCAGATCAACTCGTTCGCCGCATTGTATTTATAAGCGTATGTTACTCCAGGAATCGCGTACATCAGTCGGTTTCCGCATCCGTCATAGGTATAGGTGGACCATGTAGTTGACGGACCTTGTGTGGAATGTAATTGATATGTTGAGTCATACCCATAGGTCGTCAAATGCCCGTTTACGTCGGCCACGCTCAGCCGGTTTCCAACTGCGTCGTACGTCGCGGTAAACATTGCAACTATCACTCCTGACGAGTTTAGTATCCGACGCGATGTTTCACGTCCTGCGCTATCGTACACACGAGTGGTTATCACTCCATTTGCTTGAATCAGAGTTATCTCTTGCGATAAGGAATCGTAAGCGATTGTCGTTTTTTCCGACAACTGATTCGATATTCCGATAAGCTGGTCAAGCGCATCATAAGAATAGGTTGTCAAGCCGCCGTTCGGATCAATCAAAGTTCTTCGGTTGCCGTTGGCGTCGTAGGCATAGGTCAACGTTTTGCCCGTTGGATAGGCGACGTTTGTTTGTTGGCTGTCCGCGTCGTATGAATAACTGGTGACGCCTGTCCAGTCCGCCATGACTGTTTTTCGTCCCAGCGGGTCGTATGTAAACGTCGCATGAGTTCCGTCATTATAGATGTACGCAATTTGCTGGTTGTTCGCATCGTACGAATAACTGGTCGTGAGGCCCCGAGCGTCAATGCGCTGAATGCGATTATTTGCAGCGTCGTAGAAGTAACTCGTGAGCGCGCCTAACGGATCTTGAGATGCTAGGATGCGATTAACGGCATCGTAGAGCGTAGTCGTTGCGTGCGAATTAGCGTCGGTTATCGCAATTTGGCGATCTGCAGCATCATACGTGAAACTTGTCAAATATCCAAGAGCATTTTGCTCGGCTAAAATCCGTCCCGCTGCATCATAGATGCTCGTCGAAATGTGTCCGAGCGCATCGATAGAGGCAATTATTTGTCCATCCGCATCATAAACACTGGTCGACCTGTAGTCTAAAGCATCAATAGAGGCAATTTCCTGCCCCACAGCATCATATGCACTGGTTGTGATAAATCCCAGCGCATTTTGCGAACCAATCATCCTCGACGCTGCATCATACATCGACGTCGTTGTATAACCGAGCGGATCAATACTGGCAATTCTTCTTCCCGCCGCATCGTATACGCTGGTCGAACGATTTCCTAACGGATTGACACTGGCATAGCCACGATTCAAGGCGTCGTAGATTGTTGTCGTTGCGTAACCAAGTTGGTTCATGCTCGCTGCAACACGGCCATAAGCGTCGTACACAGTCGTCGAGCGATTCCCTACTGCGTCTAGGCTCGCCACCACTCGCCCGTAAGCATCATATACTGTCGTCGTCAAGTGCCCAAGCGCGTCCTGTGTCGCCAATACTCGTCCGTAAGAATCGTAAACTGTGGTCGTCGCATGGCCAAGAGCATCGATTTTGGCGATCATATTCCCGGATATGTCGTAAACCGCCGTGCTGAGGAATCCTAGCGGGTTTTGGGAAGCGATAAGCTGTTGAGCTGCGTCGTACACTCTCGTGCTGATATGCCCCAGGGGATCGATGCTCGCGACCGCGTTCCCGACCGAGTCGTACACCCTTGTGCTTGTGTTGCCCAGCGGATCGATGCTTGCGATCATGCGGCCCAGAGAATCGAATGCCGTTGTGCTTGTGTAGCCCAAAGGATTCGTTACTGCGATAGGGCTGCTGTAAGCGCCGTAGGAATAGGTCGTCCGATGCCCGAGGGGATCGATGCTCAATATTGTTCTGCCGCCGCTGTCGTAGACCGCCGTCGATATATATCCCAGTGGATTCGTCACGCTCGTCAAGCGTCCTTCGGGGTCGTACGTGTAGCTTGTTCGATTGCCCAGCGCATCAATGCTTGCGATCGTGTTTCCTGCCGCATCGTAAACCGTTGTCGAGATGTTTCCAAGCGCGTCCTGAACGGCGACTTTGTTGCCAAACGTATCATAAATATAGGTCGTCACATTCCCCGCGGCTGTTGTAGGCGTAGGTCGTCCGGCATCCCGCCGAATCGATGCTTGCCTGAACGCGGCGTTTGGCTCCCGTCGTATCGTACGAGCTGCCCGAATAGCCGAAAATCTGCTGAGTTTGCGTCCCGTCCGGACTCGTCGTCGAGACGATGTTGTTGTACGAATCCCGCGTATACGTCGTCGCCCGGCTCAGCGCGTCGATGCTTGAGATCAGGTTCCCCGACGAATCGTAGACGGACTGCGAAGTCGCTCCCAGCGCGTTCGTGCTCGAGGTCGCCTGGCCTGCGTAGTTGCGCGTGAGCGTCGTTTGGTTTCCCGCGGCGTTCACGATCCCGACCAGAGCGCCTCGGGCGTTTCGAACCTGGGTCGTAATATGTCCAAGCGCGTTGACCACCTGCTGCGCCGAGCCGGAATATGTGTAAGTCGTCACGCCGACCCCGAGAGCATGGCGCAACGTCACCCGGTTGTTCGAGTCGTACGCGTAGGTGGTCGAGTAGCCGTTCGGGTCCGTAATTTGCGTGAGCTGGGACGACGAATTGTATTCGTACAGAGTCTGGCATCCGGTCGGTCCCGTGATCGTGGTTAGCGCGGGCTGACCGGCAACGCTGGTCGTGTCGTACGCAAATGTCGTGATGCGCCCCGCCCAGTCCTCAATGTTCGAAAGTAGGTCGCTACTGTTGTAAGCGAATGTTACAAGACGGCCCACAGCGTCCTCGATATTCGTCAATCGACCGCTACTGTAGCTATAGGTATGGATATTTCCGACCGCGTCTTGAACGTAGCTAATGCTGGTGACCATGCCCGTCGTGTTCAGCGGATAGACGCTTGTAATTCCATCCGGCGTGGTCTCTTTCCACAGGTTGTCGGTCGTATCCGCGACAAGAGTATTGAGCAGTCCGGTGGTTTGCGCCACGTATGTCCCCGACGTGTTCGCTTCGTAAATATCGACATTCCCGTTTCCGCGCGAAAAACTGACCACAACCGGAGAACCCGACGCTTGAACCAACTGATTCGCGCTGATCGTCCGGCCGTACCCGAAAGGACCGTTGTACGAACTCTTCGAGTTGTAATAGTACGCGATATTGACGTCCATTCCAATGCTTGGAAGATTGATCTCGGGATCCACCTGCAGATTCCCGTCCGCCTCCGGAGACGGCTGATAGGCCGCGCAACGACGGCAGTTATTCAAAAAATCGCTCGATAATTTGATTTCCGGAATGCCAAGTTCTTCCGGATCGATGATCCTCAACATTTCGCTATACCTTTCTGCATAAGTATGAATAAGACTTTTCTAGCTATCTAAAACAATTGATATATTTTCTAAATTTTTCGCTTACGAGCGAGAAATTCATCTTTTGTCCCTATACTCCTAGCTCCTTCCGTTAACGGGAGGAAGGGGCCCACGGAGTGGGGAGGTAGGACCATTTTCACGCGGATGCTATCAAATATCCGTCCGCGCTAACGTCTATCGCAGATGCTCCCTGGTCCGTCCCGGCCGTCCCGGCTGTGTTCCCATTCCCGCACGAACCGGATGAGCCTGTTGGATTGGAGCATTCCTCCGTTCCTGAACCGGAATCCGAATTGGAATCCGAACTCGAAGCTGTGCCCGTATTTGAGACCGAACAAGCGCAGCTGTTTGGCTCATCGGTAGGAGAAGCGTTATAGGGGCTGGATGACGCTCCCGTTCCGCATCCGCCTGAGCCTTCAACCGTATACAAGTATGTTGAGCCGTTCGAGACGCTATCGTCATCGAATGTTATGTGCGTGCTGTGAGACACATTGACCGTTAATTTAACCGGGTTAGAA